>Ga0209023_10001914_pt1 | contig 26980 bp, 21 predicted proteins | sample LakOneMetagenome_FD_187468 | JGI IMG/M metagenome (GOLD analysis project Ga0209023, IMG submission 187468) | Freshwater and sediment microbial communities from Lake Erie, Canada (SPAdes) (version 2) | ecosystem: Environmental > Aquatic > Freshwater > Lentic | place: Lake Erie, Canada...
GGAGCCGAACAGATAGCCGGTGACCATCAGGGTGATGATCGCCGCCGCATTGATCCAATGCCAGATTCGCACCGGAGCTTCATAGACATAGACCGAGGTCTGTCGGCTGACCGTCCTAAGGTCAGACGAGTCCGCGTGAACACCGACGAGAAGGGTTGAGTCGCCATCGGTGGAACTCATTCGACCCTCCCCTCGTCTTGCTCGCGCTTACGGCTGAACAGCTGCCACGGAACGAACGGTACCGCCCCGAGCGCTATGGTCAGCACCACCACGACCAGATGGTTTGCCATCGTCAGCCAGTGCAAGTTGCCCTGCGCCAGCGCCTCGGGATGACCCGGATGTGCCAGAGCGGGAGAGGCCAAAGCGGTCATGACCGCGATCCAGAACAGTTTCTTCATCGCTTCATCCTCCCTCAGCGAACCTTGACGTTGGCCAGTTCCCGGCCATCAGGCGACATGACATGGGTCGAGCAGGCCAGGCACGGATCGAACGAGTGGATCGTACGCAGGATCTCGACCGGCTCTTCGGGACGTTCCATCTTGGTGTCCATAAGCGACGCCTCGAAGGCTCCGATATTGCCCGCAACATCTCGTGGGCTGCCGTTCCAAGTGGTGGGCACGACGCACTGATAGTTCTCGATGCGTCCGTCCTTGATCTTGATCCAGTGCCCCAGTGCCCCGCGCGGAGCCTCGGTTGCGCCGACGCCTTTGGCTTCCTTCGGCCAGGTCTTGGGATCCCACTTCTCGACGTTTGCCGTCGTTGAGTCACCGTTCTTGATCGTCTGAACCAGCTTGTCGAAGAAGTGCTTTTGCAGACGCGAGCAGTATTCGCTTTCCAGCGCCCGTGCTGCCGTGCGGCCAAGCGTCGAGAAAAGTGCCGTCAACGGCAGTCCCATCGTTCCCAGAAGACCGTCGACCTGGTTCTTGATGTCTTCGTGACCCTTGGCGTAGCCCACGACATAACGTGCAAGCGGCCCTACCTCCATGGCATGACCACGCCAGCGCGGGGCCTTGATCCACGAATATTTGGCGGCTTCGTCCAACTCGATGATGTTGGTGCGCGTCCCCTTGGCATTCGGCCCCAGCTCGTACTTCGGCTCGGTCACGCCATCCCACGGGTGCAGCCCCTTGCCCGGCTCACCATAGGTGTACCAGCTGTGATCAACGAATTCCTGAACTTGTTCTGGATCGCGCTGATCAACGTCGTGAACCTCGTTGAGGTTGCCGTTGATGATTGCGCCGCGCGGCAGGTAAAGGTTTTCTGCGCTGAAATCGTTGGGATTTTCCGGAATGTCGCCATAGGCCATGACCGACTTGCCCGACAGCCCTCCACCATAAAGCCAGTTCTTGTAGAAACCGCCGATGGCGATCACATCGGGGATGTAGACATTGCGGTTGAACTCGAGGGTCTTGTCGATGATCGACGAGACCAGGTTGAGCCGCTCCATGTTGATCGCGCCGACCGAGCCGGTGCCATCCACATTGATCGGGCACGGCACGCCACCCACCAGCCAGTTGGGATGCGGGTTCTTGCCGCCGAAGATCGTGTGGATCTTCACGATCTCCTTTTGCAGATCCAGCGCTTCAAGATAGTGCGTGGTCGCCATCAGATCGGCTTCGGGCGGCAACAGATAGGCAGGGTTGTCCCAATAGCCGTTCTTGAACAGCCCGAGCTGCCCGCTTTCCACAAACTGTTTCAGCCGGTTTTGCACATCGCGGAAGTAGCCCGGCGAAGACATCGGATGCGAGGGACTCACCATCTGCTGCAATTCGCTGGTGGCCTTCGGATCGGCCTTGAGCGCATTGATCGGATTCACCCAGTCGAGGGCGTGCAGGTGATAGAAATGCACGACGTGGTCATGAATTTCGAGGTTCAGCTGCATGATGTTGCGGATCGAGTTGGCGTTATTCGGGATCTTGATCCCAAGCGCATCCTCGACGGCACGGACGGATGTCAGCGCATGAGTCCCCGTGCAGACCCCGCAGATCCGTTCGGTAAACGCCCAGGCGTCGCGTGGGTCACGCCCCTTCAGGATCACTTCCAACCCGCGCCACATGGTTCCGGTCGAAACCGCGTTACGGATATAACCATCCGCATCGACGTTCACTTCACAGCGCATGTGCCCTTCGATCCGGCAGACAGGATCGACCACGATCCTCTGACCCGTATTGTCGAGGTTAAAACCGTTCGGCGTCGCTCCCATCGCTCAGCCCTCCATTTTTTCTTGGGTTTTCTTCTGGGCGCGCTTCAGCGCCGATACAGCAGCATGAACCGCGACGGCACCTCCGACCACTCCGGCAGCCGTTGTGCCAACCTTGTCGGCATTCGCCTCAATGCCGAACTGCTTGATGTTGGTCAGCCGATCGTAGAACGAGCCCTGATCCCAGAAGCCGTCCTCCGAGCAACCGATGCAGCCGTGGCCAGACTGGATCGGGAAGCTGGTTCCCTCGTTCCAGCGCACCGTCGAGCAGGCGTTATAGGTTGTCGGACCCTTGCAGCCCATCTTGTAAAGGCAATAGCCCTTCCTGGCGTTGTCGTCGTCCCAGGCCTCGATGAACTGTCCGGCGTCGAAATGCGGCCGGCGATAGCACTTGTCGTGGATACGCTGGCTGTAGAACATTTTCGGCCGCCCCTGACGGTCGAGTTCGGGCATCTTGTCGAAAGTCAGCATGTAAGTGATCACGCCGGTCATCACCTCGGCGATGGGCGGGCATCCCGGAACCTTGATTTTCGGCTTGTCGAGGATGACCTTGTGAACCGGCGTCGCGCGGGTCGGGTTTGGCGCTGCTGCCTGTACGCAGCCATAGCTTGCACAGGCCCCCCAGCTGATGATGGCCTTGGCGTGCTCCGCCGCCATCTTCAGTTGCTCGACGAATGGCTTGCCGCCAACGATGCAGTACATTCCGTCTTCATTCAGCGGCGGGTTGCCTTCGACGGCAAGGATGTAGTTGCCCTTGTATTTCTCGATCGTATCCATCAGCGCTGCTTCCGCCTGGAAGCCCGCTGCGGCCATCAGTGTGTCGTCATAGTCGAGCGAAATCATCGACAGCACGACATCCTTGGCCAACGGGTGCGCCGACCGGATGAAGCTTTCCGAACAGCAGGTGCATTCGAGCCCGTGTACCCAAATCACCGGAGTGCGCGGCTTGGTCTCCATCGCGTGAGCGATCTTGGGCACGAATGCCGGACCAAGGCCCAGCGCCGCCGCCGTCAGTGAACAATATTTCATGAAGCTGCGGCGGGTGATCCCCTGACGCCGCATGACGTCATAAAAGGTTTCGATCTGAGACAATGTTCCCTCCCCTGGTCATTGACTGCCGGCGGACTATGGCCCGCGTGACTATTTACAGGATGGAGTCGCAAGAGCCTTCGGATGCGAACTTTCTTGCGGTGGGAGAGAAACAGGAAAAAACTTTTATTTATCAATTTATTAACAAGGATATCGGGTCAAAAATGCCGCTGCCGCGCGGCAAGAGTCTGACCGTCTCTCGCGAGCATCGGATATGGACTTTCCACCAGCCTGTCCGGCCAGATCAGATCAGCCCCATGTGGTTCTCGGTGCCGGATGGCCGCGCCGCCGATCCTCATTTCACCTTCCAAAAGTGACGCGGCGCGATGGCGATATGGCGTTCAAAAGGCGCGCTTCAGCGCTGAGCCATAGCCACCAGTGCCTGACCCAGAGCCAGCCCGCCATCATTTGCCGGAACCTTGCGATGGATGAGAACATGCAGGCCCTGAAGCTCCCGCAGGACCAACTCAAGGAGCCGCGCATTCTGAAAGCATCCACCCGACAAAGCGACCGCCGTAGCAGCACCATTCTCGACCAGTCGCCGTGCCTGCGCCGCAAAGGCACTGGCCAGCCCGGATTGGAAACGCGCCGCGATCACACCCGGCGCAACCGAGCCCAAATCCGCAACAAGCGACTGGAACATCGGCGACGGGTCGATCTGTCCGGCCACTACGTCAAAAGGATAGGGAACGGCGTCCTGCGCCCCCGCTAGTGACTCAAGCCGCATGGCGGCCTCGCCCTCATAGCTTTGTCGCGCGGCGGACAGGCCCAGACAGGCCGCCACCGCATCAAACAATCGTCCTGCCGAAGAGGACAGCGGCGCATTGACCCGCGCCTGTGCCGCAGACCGGATGCCCGCCCGTGGCAGGTCGGGGAACAACCTGTCGGCCACAGCCTCCAGTCCGGCGGCATCAAGCCTCATTACCGCGTTCCGCCAGGGTTCATGGCTGGCCCGATCGCCACCCGGCAAGGCAACAGCCGCTAGATGCGACACCCGCTCAACCCCGTGGTAGTCGCCCAGCAGAACCTCACCGCCCCAAATGGTTCCGTCGGTGCCAAGACCCAGACCATCTAGCACCAGGCCAACCACCTTGCCCCCGTCGCGTGGCCAGAGATTTTCGCCCAGGCACGCCGCGACGTGGGCGTGGTGATGCTGGACCTTGACCAGCTCCAAACCCTCTCGCGCCACCCTGTCCGCAGCATGGCGGCTCGCGCGCATGTCGGGGTGCAGGTCACAGGCAATACGCGCCGGATGATGATCGAAAAGCTGACGGTAGTCCTGATCGGCTTTGAGAAATTCCTCAAAGGTCAGCGCCTCGTCCAACTCGCCCAGATGGTGAGACAGCAACGCCTGACCATTCTTGATCAGACAGATCGCCGCCTTCATCTGGCCGCCATAGGCCACAACCTGCGGACCACCTTCGAACCCCGGCGGCAACGGCAGCGTCCCCGGCACCCGCCCTCGCGCCCGCCGCAGGATCATCGGCCCATAGGGCGTGGCCCGCTCGACGGAATCGTCTAGCCGCCGCGCGATGTCGCGGTCGTGCATGACGAAGCCATCAGCAAAGTCGGCCAGCTTTTCGCGCGCTTCATCGTTCCCGATGACCTGTGGCTCACCGGACAGATTGCCCGAGGTCATCACCAACGGTCCACCGACGGCATCCATCAACAGGTGGTGCAGCGGCGTATAGGGCAGCATGACCCCAAGGCTCGTCATGCCGGGGGCCAGTTCCTCGGGCAGAACACCACGCGACGGCACCAGCACTATGGGCGCCGCCGGATCGGTCAGCAACTGCTCGGACTCGGCGCTCACCTCTGCAAAGTTTTGGATCATGGAGAGCCGGGCCATCAGCGCAAATGGTTTCGCGGGCCTGCGTTTGCGCAGCCTCAATCGAGCAATCGCTTCACGGCTGGTGGCATCGCAGGCCAGATGAAATCCGCCAAGCCCCTTGATCGCGAGAATTTGCCCGGCCTTCAGTCGCGCCGCCGCCAAAGCGATTGCATCACCCGGAACGACACCGTCCGCCGTCTCCAGCCACAGTCTTGGGCCACAGGTCGGGCAAGCAATCGGCTGAGCGTGAAAGCGGCGGTCGGCCGGGTTTTCATACTCGGCCCGACAGTCCGGGCACATCGGGAAGACCGTCATGGTCGTTTGCGAACGATCATAGGGCAGCCCGCGCAGAATGGTGAAGCGCGGGCCGCAATGGGTGCAGTTGGTGAAGGCATAGCCTCGCCGCCGCCCGTCGCCCCTGATCTCGGCAGCGCAATCCGGGCAGGTCGCCGCATCCGGCGTCACCCGCGTTTCGGCTCCGGTGCCGCGTGACGCAGCAATGGCAAAACCCTCGGGTGGCTGATCGAATTGATGAGGCTCGCTCTCGACAGCATCGATGCGGGCCAGCGGCGGTGCCTCGGCTCTCAGTGCCGCAACAAATTCCTCAAGCCCTTGACCTGCCACAAAGATCAGCACGCCTTCGGGATCGTTCAGAACTTCACCTCTAAGGCCCAACCGCTCGGCAAGCTGCCAGACGAACGGCCTGAAACCAACTCCCTGCACCTGTCCGCGTACCCTGATCCGCAGACCGACCACGGCCATCAATGCACCGTGCAGACCATGCAGGGGTCAAAGCTGCGCACGATATGCTGGACCGTCAGCGGAGTGGCGTCTCCATCGGCAACCTCGGCACCGACCAGTGCCGCCTCAAGCGCTCCGGGTGTGCCGTTCGCATCGCGCGGCGAAAAGTTCCAGGTCGTCGGTGCAATGATCTGATAACTCGCAATCCGGCCACGCTCGATCATCACCCAATGACCCAGCGCACCCCGTGCCGCCTCGACAAGTCCGGCACCGCGACCCGACGAAGGCATCGGCCCCAGTGCCATGAACCGTTCGGACGGATCAATCTGCGACAGCAGCGTTTCCATCAGGATCTGGGTCCGCGCCAGCTCCAGAAGGCGCCCCGCAACCCGGCCAGTTACTCCCCCTCCCCCTGCGGCGGCAAGAGCGACGGCAAGCGGATGCCCGTCGATCAGCTGTCGTGCCAGTGCGCCAGTCTCAATGACCTTGCCTGCATAGCGCGGTGCCTTGCACCAGCTGTAAGCTCCAGCGCGCATGTCTTCGTCCGGCAACGTAGCACCATCATAGGGATGCGCGGTCGGACCCAGCATCCAGGCGTGGCTCAGGTCTTCGGAAATGGCAGACGGATCGACCGGCCAACGCGTGCCATTGTCCCACAGACCCGCTGCAAAGGCATGGCGGTTATCAGGCAGATGATAGGCTCCATAAGACAAGTACCGTCCCGGCCCCGCGCCGATCCGCTCCAGCATCAGGTCGCACGCAATCTCAACGAAGAGGCCCGCGTCGCCGGTCTGCCAAGCGTCCAGCGCCGTTGCCTGACTAAGCTCCACAAACGCTTCGACCGGTGCGCCGTACAGCACATCCTCCAGATAGCGCCGGAATGCCCGCAGGCTCGCACCAATCCGCACCAGATCGCGCGGGGTGGGTGACTTGGTCACGCCCCCCGGCTGGACAGCCAGAGTATGCGGCCACTTGCCCGCAAGCAGCCCCAGAATATGCATCAATGCTGCCCGCGCTTCGACAGACTGACGCGCGGCAGAGCCTTCCATCGCAGTAAAGCGACGCACCGCGCGGTCGTGCCAACTGCGGCCTGCATAAGCGGGGCGGGCGAAATCCGGCATGAAGAACAGGTTGAAATGCGTCAGATGGTCGGCGGCATTTTCGACGGCGTGGATCAACGCCGCCACGATCTGACCCATCGGTGCCGGTGTCAGCCCCTGAGCGGCAGCCAGCGCCTGCGCCGCCGCCGAGGACTGGCTGATCGAACATATCCCACAGATACGCGGGGTGATCGTCAGCGCATCGCGCGGGTCCTTGCCGTCCAGCATCCGCTCGAATCCACGAAAGAGCGGCGAATTGACCCTCGCTTCCGCCACCCGGCCGTCGCGCACAGTCAGATGAACCTCGAGGTCTCCTTCAACGCGATTGAACGGACCGACGATCAGGTCCGTCACGGCTTGGGCTTCCGAAGCGTTGGCGGCACTTCGATGCGGTCCGAAGTCGCGTTGCGGCCGATCCGGTCGGGCGTCGCCGCCTTGGACAGCGACGCAAGCGCCATGAACCAGGCTTTCGGCATATCAGTTGGCAAACCCACCGGAATGCCCGCTATCTTGGGCGTTTCGGTGAAGGCATGGCGCGGCTCCTCGAACTCTGGCGCCGTGCAATTGATGCAGGGATAGCCGCCGCGCGTGCATGAACCACTGCCGTTCCAGGGTCTGATATTGCAGTCGCCCACCGCCTGCGTGCCGACACAGCCCAGGTGCTCCATCATGCAGCCGATTTCCGACAGGTTGCGTGCCGAGGCCTTGTATTCGTAGAACTCGTTCTTGGGGCAGGCATGGTGAACCAGATGGTCCGCAAAGAACCGCGGGCGGGCATAACCGTCAAGATCGCCCGCCGCCAGTTTTCCCGACGCCAGCATCAGGAGCGTCTCGGTCACCCAGTCGGGATGGGTCGGACAGCCCGCCACATTGACCACTGGCAACCCTCCGGCCGCCCGGAATGACGCTGGCAATGCACCGCCCGGATGGCCGCCCTCATACTGAAGACCCACCGCATCAGACGGATTTCCACCCGCCGAGGTCACTCCGCCGAACGCCGCGCAACTGCCCACCGCCACCACGTGCCGCGCCCGCTGGGCCAACCGGGTGATCCACTCCAGCATCGGCACGCCGGTTCCCGACAGGATATGATAGCGCCCCGTCCCTTTCGGACCACGGGTGACGGAGCCTTCGACGCACAGAACATCCAGCGGGTCTTCACCGCTGGCAGCCCGCTCAAGGATCAATCGCGCCTCCGCGCCGGTCTCCACCGAAAGTGCCGGGTGCCAGGCCAAGGTGATGCCAGAACCCTGCAACAGGTCCAGCACATTGGGATCTTCGGCACACAGCACCGACATCGTGCAACCGCCACAACCCGCCGCCTGAAGCCAGATTACCCGCATCAGCTGCTCCCGACCGGCAAGGTCAACCGAAAGGTCGCCCCCGCGTCGCTGTCGATCAAGCGCAACGAACCGCCATGTTCATCGGCAATCTTGTGGCTGATCGACAGGCCAAGGCCAGTGCCCTGCCCCACCGGTTTTGTGGTGAAGAACGGATCAAAGATCGCAGCATGGGCGCTTGACGGGATGCCGGGGCCGTTGTCGGCCACGTCGAGCCAGGCTTCATCGCCTTCGCGCTGATGGGTCAGGGTGATCTTGCCGCCCTCCTGTCCCTTCAGCGCATCTACGGCATTCTGCACCAGATTCATCACAACCTGCTGAATATGCCCCGGCCGCCCCCGCACCATCAGCCGCACTGGTCCATTTGTGACGATCTCGGGGCCGTCCTTCGATCCGCGCAGAACCCATGTCGCCGCGACCCGGGTGGTTTCCACCAGATCGAATACCACCATCTCGCCCGATCCGTCCGCCGACAGGCGGCGCAGATCCTCGACGATATCTCGCACCCGCTCGGCGCCATCGCGCGCGCCCTGCACCGCATCGCGCAGATTGCGCAGATCCCGGTCAAGGTTCAGCTCTTCGCGCAACGTCACCAGCTCCGCACGGGTCGCCCCTTGCTGGACGCGCTGGAAATAGGTCTCGAACTTGGTCGCATATCGGTCGAGAGCATGGGCATTGGCATAGACAAAGCTGATCGGATTGTTCAACTCATGCGCCACCCCGGCCAGCAGCCGCCCGAGTGAGGCCAGCTTTTCGTTGCGCACCAGCTGGGTCTGGGTTTCCTGCAAGACGCGGTGGCTATCGCCAAGTTTCTGATAGGCCTGCCTCAGCTCACCCAGCGGCCGCCCGATCAACACCAGCCCCACGCCCCGCCCCCGGTCATCGACCCTTGGGCTGATATTAAGCTCGATCGGCGTTGGCCCATCCGGTGCCATCAAGCCCGCCTCGATTGTTTTGGGCTTTCGACCGCTCAGCACATCCTGCATCGCCGCAGTCACCTTGGCTCGGTCGGCAGGATCGAAAAAATCAATCGCCATGCGTCCGGCGACCGTTGTTCGGTCTATCCCCGCACGGATCAACAGCGAGGTGTTGACCTCCTGCACCTGACCCTCGCGCGAGATGACCAGCAGCACGTCCGACACCGACCCCAGGACCGATGCCAGGAACCGTCGCAATTCCTCAAGTTCGGAATTCTGCTGCTCCAGCCGTTCCTGATAGTCAACAAGATCCGCATAAGTCCGGTCGACCGCGCTCAACACGTCCGCCCACGCCGCTTCCGAAAAATCCGCCGGTCGCTCGACAGTGTCGCTGATCGCCCTGACCATATACTCCGTCCGTCTGAGCAGCCCGCCATCGGGCGCGCCGCCTGAATTGACCCTCAGTCTAGGATCAAGCCGCGTCGTTGGATAGGGGGCGAGGTGGGCGTTCATCCTCCGTCCGCATCTGCTGCCGTGTTGGTGGCCTGCCAGTCGAACGGATCGAAGGCGGCCAGATCGGGCAGAATGACATCGGCCCTGGTGAAATCATCCTCAAGCGTGTAGATCGACGGGGTCACGACAGTTCGGAGTCCCGCGGCGATGGCCGAGCGCAGTCCATTGCTGCTGTCCTCAAAGGCCAGCACGGCCTGCGCCGAAAGCCCCAGTCGGCGCAGGGCAAGGTGATACACGTCTGGTGCCGGTTTCTTGTGGTCGACCTCGTCTCCCGCAGCAATCACCTCGAAGACATCGTTTGCTGGCCGCTTCCAGACCGACCGCGCCAGCGCTTCCACATTTGCCGGACTCGTCGTCGTCGCAATCGCGAGCCGCAAGCCGGTCACGCGCGCTTCCTCGATAATCCGCGCCACGCCGGGGCGCAGCTCAAGCGTCCCGGACGACAGCAGTACCACAAATCGTTCGGTCTTTTCGCGATGGAGCGCCGCCAGATCACGGTCTGTTGCCGCGTGACCGATGTCATCCACCCAGACCCGCAGCCGCTCCTTGCCGCCCGTCACTTTCAACAGACGCCCGTAAAGGTCGCGACTCCAGTGCCAGTCATATCCGTGCGCGGCGAAAGTCTCGTTGAAGGCGCGGCGGTGCAGTTCTTCCGTCTCCGCCAGCGTCCCATCGACATCGAAGATCAACGCGGCCAGCTGCATCGCGGCTATCTTGCCAACTCGCGGACCAGACCGGGCAAGAGGCCGAAGTCTGAAAAAGCCCGACGATGCGCAATCTCGTCCAGTCCGCTTTTCCGGTACCCCTCGGTGTAGAGCAGGAACGTTACGCCCGCAGCGGCGGCAGTTTCGCCATCCACCTCGCTATCGCCGACATAAAGTCCCTCCCCACCCAACGCAGCAAAAGCCGCATACAGCGGTTGCGGGTCGGGCTTGCGCACCGCAAGACTGTCGCCGCCGACCACAGTGTCGAAGAAACCCGCAAGCCCCAGATTTCCCAGAATAGACCGACTGATCGCTTCGGGCTTGTTCGTGCAAATCCCCAGCCGGTGCCCGGCATCGACCAGTGCGGCAAGCGCCTCGCGGACGCCCGCATAAGTGACTGTCTTGTAGCTCGGTCGGGCTTCATATTCAGTGCGGAACCGCTCAAGCATAGCCGACCGGCGCTCCGCATCCGCAACGCCCACGGCCTGCGAAACCTTCTCGATCAAAACGCCGACGCCATTCCCAACGAAGGACGAGACCTCGGCCACCGACAGGGGCGCAAAACCCTCGGCCTCGAGCATCCGCCCAACTGCCGCGTGTATGTCAGGCACCGAGTCGATCAGCGTGCCGTCCAGATCAAAGACAACCGGGCAACCTGTCATGCCTGCCCCGCTTCCGCAGCGGCACGGATCGCCCTGATGTTCTTGCCATAGACCTCGGGTTTGTCGACCGAGCCACCAGCAAAAACGCCTGACCCCGCCACCAGCACGTCGGCACCGGCCGCCGTCACCAATGGTGCGGTTTCGGGCGTCACGCCACCGTCGATCTCAATATGGATCGGGCGATCACCAATCATCTCACGCAGGCTGCGCACCTTGGCCAGTTGCGAGTGGATGAATTTCTGCCCGCCAAAGCCGGGGTTCACCGTCATCACGCAAACAAGGTCCACCATGTCCAGCAGATCGCGCGCCACTTCGGCCGGCGTGCCCGGATTCAGCGCCAGCCCCGCCTTGCGGCCGGAGGCCCGGATCGCCTGCAAGGTGCGATGGATATGCGGACCAGCTTCGTAGTGGGCGGTCAGGATATCCGCGCCAGCGTCGGCATAGGCAGCGATGGAGGCATCGACGGGCGCGATCATCAGATGAACATCCATCACCGTCTTGATATGCGGCCGGATCGCCTTGCACAGTTGCGGACCAAACGTCAGGTTCGGGACAAAATGGTTGTCCATCACATCGACATGGACCCAGTCGCAGCCCTGCGCCTCGATGGCGCGGATCTCGGCACCGAAGTTAGCAAAGTCAGCCGACAAGATCGAAGGTGCGATGAGGATGGGACGATTGGTCATGATCTGGTTCCTTTCGCCTTTGCGGCTCGTTCTGCCAAAAGCCCGCCCTGAAAGACGCGGCTCGCGGTGATGTCTACTGCCTCTAACCGCGACAGGGCAGCGGCATCAAGTGCGCCTTTTGCTTCCTCGAAAAGCCGGTTGGCCTGCCGCAGCCGCGCCCGGTCAAAGGCGTTGCGGATCGAACGGGCATTGGCGAAGTGAGGTTGCGCCCGTCTCAGGCTGATATAGGTCGCAAAAGCCGCCTCCGCATCAGGCGCCATCGTATAGTTTTGCGCCTCCAGCATATGCCTCACGATCTGCAAGAGCTCGGCGTCCGAATAGTCCGGAAACTCGATGTGATGAGCGATACGGGACCGAAATCCCGGATTGGACTGAAAGAAACTCTCCATCCGGTCGGCGTAGCCGGCAAGGATCACCACCAGATCGTCTCGCATGTTCTCCATGACCTGCAAAAGGATCTCGATCGCCTCCTGCCCATAGTCGCGCTCGTTGTCGGGGCGGTACAGGTAATAGGCCTCGTCGATGAACAGCACCCCGCCCATCGCCTTCTTCAGCACCTCCTTCGTCTTGGGAGCGGTGTGCCCGATATATTGGCCCACCAGATCGTCGCGCGTCACGCTGACCAGATGGCCCTTGCGGACATATCCCAGACGGTGCAGCAGCCCAGCCATCTTCAGGGCAACGGTCGTCTTGCCGGTCCCCGGATTGCCGGTGAACGACATATGCAGCGTCGGCGTTTCGTGCGCCAGCCCCAGCGATTTGCGCGCCCGCTCGACCAGCAAAAGCGCCGCCGTCTCGCGGATGCGATCCTTCACCGGCTTCAGCCCGATCAACTCGCGATCAAGCTCCTCAAGAACCGCCCGCGCTCCCGAGCTTTCAAAATCAGCCCTGAGATCGACAACCTGGGCCACCGCTGCCTCACCTGTCATTTTCTGTTCCCAAATATCCCAAGGGGGTCCGGGGGGCGTGAAGCCCACCGGGTTGTCAATCAGCGCACGACCGAATGGCTGTAGCGGATCGCCCGTCCGTCAACTTCGGTCCGGGTCATCCTGATCTTCGGCTCCGCCTTGGGCCGGTTGACGATGAAACTCATCGTCACCGTCTCGAATCCGCGATTGCTGTCGAAAGCGTTAAGACGGATGTAGGCGTCGGGATAGACCTTGCGGCAGTCCTCCAGCTCGATCATCACGCCTTTTGCGTCCTTCAGATCGAACATCGGATTGCCCCACATCTCCCAATAGGTATTGCGGGGATGAGGATCGTCCGTGAACTCCACCCCCACGGCCCAGCCCCGCGACAGGCAATATTCCACCTGAACCGAGATCTGGTCGTCGGTCAGGTCGGGCAGAAAGGAAAAGCAGCCCTGAGTGATACGCATGGTCTTTCTCCTTAGGAAACGGACGCGGTCGGGACGAAGTCCGACGTGTCGGTTGAGGCATAGTTGAAGGTGATGTTGCCCCAGGTATCGAGCGCGGCTTCCAACGGCTTGCACCATTTTGCGGCCGCCCGCAGGATTTCCGGCCCTTCAACGTCGATGTTTCGGCCCTCGTTGCGCGCAAACACCATGGCCTCCAGCGCCACGCGGTTGGCCGTGGCCCCGGCCTGGATACCCATCGGATGCCCAATGGTCCCCCCGCCGAATTGCAACACCACGTCATCTCCGAACAGGCTCAACAGCTGATGCATCTGTCCGGCGTGGATGCCGCCCGAGGCGACCGGCATGACCTTCTTCAGATCACCCCAGTCCTGTTCGAAGAACAGTCCACGCGGCAGATCGACCTGCGTGACGCCATCCCGGCAGACATTGTAGAAACCCTGCACGGTCAGCGGGTCACCTTCCAGCTTGCCGACCGCAGTTCCCGTGTGCAGGTGATCCACGCCAGCCAGTCGCAGCCATTTCGCGATCACGCGGAAGCTGATGCCGTGGTTCTTTTGCCGGGTATAAGTGCCATGTCCGGCCCGGTGCATGTGCAAGATCATGTCATTGGCCCGGCACCACTCGCTGATCGACTGAATAGCCGTCCAGCCGATGATCAGGTCAACCATGACGATGCACGAGCCCAGCGACTTGGCGAACTCCGCCCGCCGGTACATCTCTTCCATCGTACCCGCGGTGATGTTGAGGTAGTGGCCCTTGACCTCTCCGGTCTGGGCCGCAGCCAGATTGACCGCCTCCATCACATAGAGAAACCGGTCGCGCCAATGCATGAAGGGCTGCGAGTTGATGTTCTCGTCATCCTTCATGAAGTCGAGCCCGCCCTTCAGCCCCTCATAGACAACACGACCGTAGTTCTTGCCCGACAGACCGAGCTTGGGTTTCGTCGTGGCACCCAGAAGCGGACGCCCGAACTTGTCGAGCCGTTCACGCTCGACCACGATCCCGGTGGGCGGCCCCTTGTAGGTCTTCACATAAGCCACCGGCAAACGCATGTCTTCCAACCGCGCCGCCCGCAGCGGCTTGAAGCTGAAGACGTTGCCAATGATCGAGGCCGTCAGGTTGGCGATCGAACCTTCCTCGAACAGGATAAGATCATAGGCCACGTAGCAGAAGAACTGCCCCGGCGTCCCCGGCACCGGCTCGACCCGGTAGGCTTTGGCGCGGTACTGATCGCAGGCTGTCAGACGGTCCGTCCAGACCACCGTCCAGGTCGCGGTCGAACTTTCACCGGCCACGGCCGCAGCCGCTTCAATCGGATCGACACCGTCTTGCGGAGTGATGCGGAACAGCGCCAGCAGGTCGGTGTCCTTGGGGACATAGTCCCCGTCCCAATAGCCCATCTGGGCATATTTCAACACGCCCGCCTTGTAGCGGTCCTTGCCCCTGATTTCAGTCTGGGTATCAGCCATCTTCCTCTTCCTTTCACGCAGCTTTGGCGGAAGAGACCGCCGGGTTGAGCGCGCCCGAAGCATAGCGTCGCGCCATGTCATCCATCGGGATCACCTTGATCTGTGAGGCATGTCCGGCCGTGCCGAACGCTTCGAACCGGGCAAGGCACAGGTCGCGCATTGCGTCCATCGCCGGCTTCAGAAACTTGCGCGGATCGAATTCGCGCGGGTTCTTCGCAGCGATACGCCGGAACTCCGCCGTCATCGCCATGCGGCAATCCGTGTCGATGTTGACCTTGCGGACACCGTGACGAATGCCCCGCACGATCTCCTCCACGGGCACACCAAAGGTCTGCGGCATCTCGCCACCATGTGAGTTGATGATGTCTTGCAGCTCCTGGGGAACGCTCGAGGACCCATGCATGACCAGATGCGTGTTCGGCAGCTTCTGGTGGATCGCCTCGATGACGCCCATCGCCAGAATGTCGCCATCGGGCTTACGCGAAAACTTGTAGGCTCCGTGCGAGGTTCCGCAGGCAATCGCCAAGGCATCGACACGGGTGCGGGCAACAAAATCCACCGCCTGATCCGGGTCGGTCAGCAGCATCGAATGATCGAGCTTGCCTTCGGCGCCATGCCCGTCCTCGGCTTCGCTTTCGCCGGTTTCGAGACTGCCCAGCACGCCCAACTCGCCCTCGACCGAGGCACCGACCGAATGGGCCATCCGCGACACCCGCTCGGTGATCGCCAGATTATACTCATAACTCGCCGGCGACTTGGCATCGGCCATCAGGCTGCCATCCATCATCACGCTGGTGAAACCGTGGCGGATCGCCGTCATGCAGGTCGCCTCGTCATTGCCGTGGTCCTGATGCATGCACAGCGGAATGTCGGGATAGATCGCCGCCAGTGCCTCGATCATCTTCGACAGCATGATGTCATTGGCGTAAGACCGCGCCCCGCGGCTGGCCTGCATGATCACCGGCGCATCGCACTTGCGCGCCGCCTCCATGATGGCAAGCCCCTGCTCCATGTTGTTGATGTTGAAAGCTGGCACGCCGTAGCTGTGCTCGGCCGCGTGATCCAGAAGCTGGCGCAATGTGATAAGGGCCATGTCCGTTCCTCCTCAGACGGTTTCAGGTTCGGCCGACAGAGCGGCCACGCCGGGAAGCACACGCCCCTCCAGCCATTCCAGGAAAGCGCCGCCCGCTGTCGAGACGTAGGTAAAGCGCTCCGTCACTTCGGCCCGGTTCAGCGCAGCAACCGTGTCGCCGCCACCCGCAACGCTGACCACCTGTTCCGCGTCAGTCAGCGCCGCTGCCGATCGGGACAGCGCCGTGGTCGCGCGGTCGAACGGAGCGATCTCGAACGCGCCCAGCGGGCCGTTCCACAAGATCGTCCTGGCGCGCGACAACTCCTCCTGAAACAGCCGCACTGACCGAGGCCCGGCGTCGAGGATCATCATGTCTGCGGGACATTCGTCGAAGGGAACGCTCCGCGCCGGTGCGCCTTCGCGAAACTCGGCCGCGACCATCACGTCGTCGGGCAGCAGGATCCGGCAGCCCGACCGCGCCGCCAGCGCTTCGATCTCATAGACGGTCTTCAGCTGATCAGCTTCATGCAACGAGCGTCCCATGGGTGCGCCTTGCGCATAGAGAAAGGTATTCGCCATGCCGCCGCCGATGATCACCGCGTCCAGCTTGCCGACCAGATTCTTCAGAACCGCAATCTTCGACGAAACCTTGGCACCGCCGACAATCGCCACGGCTGGTCGCCGAGGCGCGGCCAAAGCGGCTTCAAGCGCTTGCAGCTCTTCCTCCATCAGCGGGCCGGCAAAGGCCGGCATAAGTCGCGCGACGGCCTCGGTGGAGGCATGGGCGCGATGGGCGCAGGAGAAGGCGTCATTGACGAAAATGTCGCCCAGCCGGGCAAAGTCGCGGGCCAGCCCCTCATCATTCTGCTCCTCACCCGGCTCGAAGCGAACGTTTTCACACAGAAGAACGCCGCCATCGACAAGCCTCGCAGCCGCCGCTTCCGCATCGCGGCCCCGGCAGGCAGAGACAAAGCCGACCACCCGGCCAAGGGCCTTGCTCAGAGCCGCCTGCAACTGCCGCGTCGACAGGGCGGGATCCTCCCCGGCTTTCGGGCGCCCGAAATGCGTCAGGATCACCAGCCGCGCGCCACGCTCCAGAAGCGGGCGCATCCCGGATGCAAACCGCTCGATCCGCGTGGCGTCGGTCACTTGCCCGTTCTGCACCGGCACGTTCAGGTCGGCGCGCACCAACAGCCTTTTGCCACTGACATCAATATCCGCGAGACTTTTCATAGCAACTTCCCCATCGCGACGGCGGTATCGGCCATGCGGTTGGAGAAGCCCCATTCGTTGTCGTACCAGCTGAGGATGCGGCACATGCGGCCATCCATGACCTTTGTCTGGTCCATGTGGAACACGCTCGAATGCGGGTCGTGGTTGAAATCCGACGATACGTTCGGCTGGTCGGAAAAGCCGAGGATCCCTTTCAGCTTGCCGTTCGCCGCCGCGCGGATTGCATCGTTGATCTCCTGTACGCTCGTGTCGCGCGCCGCCTCGAACACCAGATCGACGACCGACACGTTCGGCGTCGGCACCCGGATCGCCACGCCATCGAGCTTGCCCTTCAGCTCCGGCAGCACCAGCCCAACCGCTTTTGCCGCCCCGGTCGAGGTCGGGATCATGCTCAGCGCCGCCGCCCGCGCCCGGTAGAGATCCTTGTGCATCGTATCCAGCGTCGGCTGATCGCCGGTATAGCTGTGGATGGTGGTCATGAAGCCCCTGGAGATCCCGATGGCATCGTTCAGCACCTTGGCGACCGGGCTCAGGCAGTTCGTCGTGCAAGACGCGTTCGACACGACAATATCGTCCTTGGTCAGCGTGGTGTGATTCACCCCAAAGACGATGGTCTTGTCCGCCCCGTCGCCCGGCGCCGAGATCAGCACGCGCTTCGATCCGTTCTCCAGATGCGGCAGGCATTTTTCCTTCGAGGTGAAGATGCCGGTGCATTCCAGCACGACATCGACGCCACCCCACGGCAGGTCCGCCGGGTTCTTGATCGCGCTCACTTCCATCGGCCCACGGCCCGCGTCGATGGTCGTGGCCGTCGTCGTCACCGTGCCGGGAAAGCGGCCATGTACCGAGTCGAACCGCAAGAGATGCGCGTTGGTCTCGACCGGCCCCAGATCGTTGATCGCCACCACCTCGATATCGGTCCGACCGGACTCGATGATCGCGCGCAGCACATTCCGTCCGATCCGGCCAAAGCCGTTGATTGCTACCTTGACTGCCATTCTTTCGTTCCCTGCTAGATCATTGACTTGGCCGCGCGCACCACGGCGTCGGCGGTGATATTGAAATGCCGATAGAGGTCTGAAGCCGGGGCCGATGCTCCAAAGCCGGTCATGCCGACAAAGGCGTCATGGTCGCGCAGGATGCCGTCCCAGCCCATGCGCAGCGCGGCTTCGACGCCGATCCGGGGGGCTTCGCCCAGAACCTCGGCCCGGTAGTCCGCCGACTGTGCTGCAAAAAGGTCGATCGACGGTGCCGAAACCACCGCAACCCGAAGTCCCTCCGCCGCAAGCTGATCAGCGGCCTTCATCGCGATCTCCAACTCCGAGCCGGTGGCGATCAGTGTCAGGTCGCGGACGTTACCGCCCGACAGCACATAGGCCCCGCGCGCCGACAGGTTCTCGTCCGTGTGCAAGGTCCGCACCGTCGGCAGGTTTTGCCGCGACAGGATCAGCATCACCGGCGTCGAACGCGACAGCAGGGCGATTTCCCAAGCTTCGGCGGTTTCCACCGCATCGGCCGGGCGCATCACGACCAGATTTGGAATGGCGCGCAGCGACGCCAGATGTTCAACTGGCTGATGGGTCGGACCGTCCTCGCCCAGACCAATCGAGTCATGCGTCATCACATAGGTCACCGGCACGCCCATCAACGCCGACAGGCGGATCGCGGGTCGGCAATAGTCGGCAAAAGCCAGGAAAGTGCCGCCATAGGGCCTGAAACCGCCATGCAGCGCGATGCCATTCATCGCCGCCGCCATCCCATGTTCGCGGATCCCGAAATGCAGGTAGCTTCCCGAGAAATCATCATGCGTCACCGGCCGCATTCCCCTGGACCGGGTGAGGTTCGATCCGGTCAGATCGGCAGACCCGCCGACCGAGAAGGGCAGTGTCCCATTGATGATCTCAAGCGCCATTTCACTGGCCTTGCGGGTCGCGACCTTCGGAGCATCCGCCGACAGTCTGGCCTTGTAGGCCGCGATGGCGGGCGGCAGCGCCGCGCAGTCTGCCGATAATGCCGCTTCGAAAGCACCTCGCTCCGGATGGCTTGCCAGCCGCGCCTGCCAGAGCGCTCGCGCCTCGGCCCCGCGCTTCGCAATAGCCTCCCACGCCTGCTTCACGGCGCCGGGAATCTCGAAAGGCGCGGCGGTCCAGCCTAGCTTCGCGCGCGCTGCCGCAATCTCGGCCTCGCCAAGCGGCGCGCCATGCACTTCATGGCCGCCTTGCTTGTTCGGTGCGCCAAAGCCGATGATCGTCCGGCAAGCGATCAATGTCGGGCGTGGATCGTTTCTTGCCTCGGCAATGGCGTCGGCGATCTCGGTGGTATTGTGCCCATCGACCGACAGGACATGCCAACCCGAGGCCGCGAACCTAGCCCGCTGATCGGTGGTGGTTGAAAGACTCGTCGCCCCGTCGATCGTAATCCGGTTGTCGTCCCACAGAACGATCATCCGCCTCAGACGCAGATGACCGGCCACATCGATGGCTTCCTGGCTGACGCCCTCCATCAGACAGCCGTCTCCGGCGATGACATAGGTGTAGTGATCGGCAAGACCCGCGAACCGCGCCGCCTGCATCCGTTCGGCCAGCGCCATGCCGACCGCTGTGGCAATCCCTTGCCCGAGCGGGCCGGTCGTCATCTCGATCCCGTTGGCGTGGCCATATTCCGGATGACCGGCCGTACGGCTGCCAAGCTGCCGGAACGACTTCAGCTGGTCCATCCCCATGTCGCTGTAGCCCAGAAGATGATGGATCGCATAAAGCAGCATCGAACCGTGGCCCGCCGACAGCACGAAGCGATCCCGGTCAGGCCAGAGCGGATCCGTCGGGTCGATACGCATGAAGCGGTTGAACAGAACCGTTGCCACATCGGCCATGCCCATAGGCATCCCCGGATGACCGGAGTTCGCCTTCTGCACCGCATCCATCGTCAGGACACGGATAGCATTGGCCATGTCACGCTCGCGGGTCACGTCGATCTTCGTCGCCATCAGACTGTCCATGTCACACCTCATGCACGCTTTGCTTCGCGGACCAGCCGCTCGATCAGCGGGGTCAGTATCAGCTGCATCGCCAGATCGAGCTTCGGTCCCGGGATCACGATCGAATTGGCCCGGGTCATCCACGACCCGTCGATCATCGAGGTCAGGTAGGGGAAATCGATACCGCGCGGCGACTTGAAGCGGATGACCACGAGGCTTTCATCGGCGGTCGGAATCCAGCGGGCGATGAACGGATCCGAGGTATCGACGACCGGAACACGCTGGAAATTGATGTCAGTCTCGGTGAACTGGGGACAGATGCAATGCACATAGGCATGCATGCGGCGCAAGATCGTGTCGGTGACGGCCTCGGTCGAGTAGCCCCTGCTCGCGCGGTCACGATGGATCTTCTGGATCCATTCCAGATTGATCACGGGCACGACACCGATCTTCAGATCGGCCAGCGCAGCCAGATTGATCTGGTCATTGACCACCGCGCCATGCAGCCCTTCGTAGAACAGCAGGTCTGATCCTTCCGGCAGCGGTGCCCAGTCGGTGAACCGGCCCGGCTCCACGCCATAAAGCTCCGCCTCCTTTGCATCATGAACATAATGTCGCGTCAGCCCTGCACCCGTCTGCGCATAGGACCGAAACACCCCCTCCAGACGCTCCAGCTCATTGGCCTCGTAGGAGAAATGCGAGAAGGACATATCGCCCGCTGCCGTGCGCCGCGCCAGTTCCGCCTTCATGTCGGCCCGGTCGAAGCGGTGAAAGGCATCACCCTCAATCGAGGCCGCAGTGATCGCTTCGCGGCGGAAGATCTGGTCGAACGTATGCTTGACGGTCGTAGTCCCCGCCCCGGAAGAGCCTGTCACGGAAATGATCGGATGTTTCTTGCTCATCATTTAGCTCCGGAACAATCCGCGCTTGCCAAAAAGCGCGGAGGTTTCAGTGGCGGGTAAATCGAAGTAGGCAGCGATGCGGGCGACTTTGTCGGATGAGCCAAACACGAAAGGGGTGCGTTCGTGCAGGCTCGCCGGGGTCCGGCTCAGGATCGCTTCCGACCCATCGGTGGCCCCGCCCCCGGCATCAACGATCAGCCGCGCGATCGGGGCGCATTCGTAGACATGGCGCAGGCGCCCACGCTCATAGCCCTTACGGCCATCCGAGGGGTAAAGAAACACGCCGCCGCGCATCAGGATCCGATGGGTCTCGGCGACCAGCGAGGCCACCCAGCGCATGTTGAAGTTGCGCCCGCGCGGACCATCGGCACCCGCCATGCAATCGTCGATATAGGCGCGCACCGGATCGGGCCAATGGCGATAATTCGACGTATTGATCGAGAACTCGGTCGAGTCCGCTGCAACCTTGACGCCCGAGCGAACCAGCGTGAATGATCGGGTTCGCGCATCCAGAACATACAGATGCACCCCGGTGCCCCAGGTCGCCACAAAGGCGCATTGCGGTCCGTAGATCACGTAGCCCGCAGCGACCTGTTCGTGAGCGGGACGCAAGAAGCTCGCATCCGCCGTCGTCTCGGCCCGGAAGATCGAAAAGATCGTCCCGATCGAGACATTGGCGTCGATATTCGAAGATCCGTCCAGCGGGTCGATAGCAACCGCCAGCGTCCCGGCTGGGTTGAGTTCCAGCGCGGTCTCCTGCTCTTCCGAGGCATAGTGGCGCACCGGCGAGCTTTCGAGCGTCTCGCGGAACAGGTCGTCAGCGATCACATCCAGAGCCTTCTGACCGTCGCCGTCACTGTTCACACCACGCGCAGCGGCCAGATCGGAACCGAGACCGTTGGACTGGATGATCCAGGCGAGTTCCGCCGCAGCCTGAGCAAGCCGTGCCAGAACCCGTTCGACATCGGGCGGGCTGCCCGGAGCGGAAAATCTGGTTTTGTCTGTTGCGGCCATCCCATCCTCCCTGACGGATGAGTAAGACTTGCCCGCAACCTCGTTTTATGAAAATTTAATAAAACTGATGATCTATTAGAAAAAATCTAATGAAAAGCCTCGCCGCCATCACATTGCGTCAATTGCGGGCCGTCGCAGCCATCGCCCGCCAGGGCTCCTTGACCTCGGCCGCCGACGATCTTGGCCTGACGCCACCCGCCGTTCATACGCAAATCAAGGGGTTGGAGGCCGCGCTTGGTGCCGAACTGGTCCGGCGGAGCGAAGATCGCAGCGGCTCCGACCTCACCGCCGAAGGGCGCGCCGTTCTGGAGGCGATCAACCGAATCGAAGCCATTTTGTCGCAGTGCGCGACGGAGGTTTCGGCAATCTCCCGAGGATTTTCAGGCCGGGTCATCCTCGGAACCGTCTCCACCGGCAAATATTTCGCGCCCACGCTGGTTCGCCATCTGCGTAGCCTCTGCCCGGAAATCGAGATCGTCCTCAAGGTGGGAAACCGCGAAAACATCATCGCTGATCTGGAACAGGGCAGGCTGGACCTCGCCATCATGGGTCGCCCGCCACGGCACCCGCCAGTTTCGGCCGAGCCGCTGGGGAACCATCCTCACGGCCTTGTCGCGGCCCCTGACCATCCGTTGACGCGTCAGCGACTGGTCCGCGCCGATGACCTGCTCGACGAAACCATCCTGTCGCGCGAGGAAGGCTCCGGCACCCGAATCCTCATGGCGCGCTATCTGGACCAGATCGCCGACGGACGCAGCTTCGATTTCATGGTCATGGACTCCAATGAAACCATCAAGCAGGCCGCCATTGCGGGTTTGGGCATTGCTTTCCTCAGCTTGCATACGGTGACCGAAGAACTCCGCTCTCACCGGCTGGCACTCATCGCGGCACCGGGTCTGCCAATCGAGCGCCACTGGTTTCTCGTTCGCCCCACAGACCAGACGGAAAGACCCGCGGCAGAGCGTGTGCATCGCGCGATTCTGGAGTTGCAGGGGAGATTTCTTCCAGAGGTGGCGCACCGGCAATGACCGGTACGCCACCGAAGCGGATGGCCCGCGAGGTAGTGCGGCGTGCAGGGTGTGCCGCACAATAGCAAAAGGGCGGCACTTCGCCGCCCCTTCTCTGTCAGACTTCGTGTCTCTCAGAACTTGCCGACGATATTGAGGAAGACGCCCTGTTTGTCGGAGTTGATCATGCGAAGGTCATCCGACACATCGCCCCACTGATATCCGACCCCGGCCTTTATGTTGTTGCCGAAGTGCCGCCAGACGCCGGCAAGTGCGCCATATTCGGTGACGCCGGTCTCGTGGAAGCCCATGCGGCGACCTTCCAGCATCAAATCCCAGTTGTGGACGATGTGGTAATCGCCACGTAACACAATCAGATCCGCCGTGCTCTTCGAGAACACGCCCGTCAGCCGGTCGGCGATCTGGCCATAGCGGTAGCCGTACTTCATGCCGACGGTCCAGGCCATGTTGACATCATAGTCGATGTCGAAGCTCAGGATATGGCTCTTCTGGCTCGGCCCGTTCAGCGTGCCGTCGATGCTCACCTGATCCGCGCCCGGCAGATCATAAAGGTAGGTGTACTTGAACAGCGCATTCACCCGGTCATTCTCGACCGGACGATAGGCATAACCGAGGTTTGCCTCGATATATTTGCCATCGCGGAGCGAGGATTGATCGGACTGCGACACCAGCGCATCGAGGTTGGCCAGAAGCCGCCAGTCTTCCGAGATCTTGTAGCGGGCATACCCCGACAACAACCAGTTGTCGCGGTCGCGCAGGCCGGTATCGGAACTGTCGCGGCGATACTCGGCCTTCAGGCCCGCCTTGACCTCTTCCCCCGACGAATAGCCGAAACCGAACGACAAACCGCGACGGCGATACATGTCGCCCGGTGCATCCTCGCTCTCGCCGAACTCGAAGCTGCCCTCGTAGGTCCATTGGTCCGACGGCGTGTAGCGGACCCCGTAGCTCGATAGGAGGCTCGGCGAGGTGCCGTAGATGTCATAGGTGTTCTCGGCGCGGTAGGTCAGCTTGTCGTTAACCTGCCGGTCGGCTCCGACCACCCATGTGCCACCATCGGAGGGCTTGAAGGTGCTGCTGTCATAGCGGCGCATCGGATCAAGCCGGTAGCCGAAGTGATATTGCGATCCGGCATTGTTGTCATAGCGCAGGATGGCCGCACCAGCCGGCCCGAGCGACCCGCCCGAAACCTCCAGATCGGTGCTGAGCCGGTCGGTCAGCCGCGCCGAGACGCCGATACCCAACCGGTTGTTCTCGGGCAGTCCGCCGCCAAGCTCGGTCGTCGCTTGTCCGAAGACCCAGGCGCTCAGATCATCGTCCCGTGTCCAGGTCAGCCGTGCGCCCATGTCGGTCCGCGTGCCGATATGCTGCGGCACGCCTGCCAGATCGTCGCGGTCGGTATGGGATGCTCCTACCTCGACCGACCAGAGCGCGTTGATATCATACTTGAGCGAGACCGATGTATCCTGTCGCTTGCGCCCGGCCTGGTTCTCGAAATCCTCGAACCCGAGCTTGAGGGTGGCGGCATCGGTCAGTTCCACCTCCGTATCGGCACCACGGCTCGTCTGGGTGCTGGTGATGTCATAGTCGGGCGAAACGAAACCTGCTTCTTTGCGATCATAGAACGCCTTTATCCGCCCACCGATCTTGCCATCGGTCACTTCCGACAGGTCCGCCGCCCCTTCGATGCGGTAGGCAAGCGCCGGGTTGCCGAGACTGCCGCCCGTAGGCTGGTTGACGATATCAAGGCCGCCGTTGAGCGACAGGGTCGAGCCGAAGCCCGGCCCTTCGCTGCGGGCGACATCGAAACTCAGATACGTGTTCTCGCTTTGGCGGAACAGCACATCGGCCCCCGCCACCTTGTTGTCGGCAACGCCCGTGGTGTCCTTCTGGGCGCTGAAGCCAAGACGGACATGATCGTTCATCCAGCCTTCGACGCGGCCCCCGGCGGAATATCCGTCCACCGACCCGGTGGTCGGCACATACTCATATTGCGCCACCAGTTCGACATCATAGCTGCCAAGCGGCCGGTTCGAGATCAGCGAACTGCCACCGGACGCACTGAGCGGCGCGTTCAGGATCACGACGCCCTGGAAATAGTCGATACGGTAGTCGGTGCCTTCGGTCAGGCGGCGGGTCGAGACGACATTGCCCGAAACCGGATCACGCCATTGCACCATCAGCGTCTCGGAGCCGGTCAGGATATCTTGCTGGCTCAGGAAATACGAACTGCCGCCGGTCCCGCGCAGCGTGTCGCGCTTGACCAGCCGGTCGGGCTCGGCCGCATAGCCGGAAAGCCTCAGCCGCGGCTCGCCGAACGAGGTCTGCGCCTGCGACTCGTGTACTGCCTGCAACCCGTAGAGCGTCCGGTCGGAACGCACCAGCCGCGAGGCATCCTTGTCGGACTTGTAGTCGCCCCACATGACATAGGAATTGTCCTTCTCGGCCTTGAGATAGAACTTGCCCGATGTCGGAGCATCTTCGTACGAGGTCGAGTCGTCGCCAAAGGTCGGATAGACATCCTCGGGTGCCACGCGACGCAAGACCCGGTCGGGGTCTTTCTCGCCCAGCGTGCTGAACATGTCCTCAAGGTCCTGCTCGCGCGTGTCGATCGATCCCGTGATCGTGTAGCCGGACTCGGTGTGGCCCTTGGCATAACCTGCGACGCGACCGATGGCATAGCTTCCGCCCGGGTCTTCGGTACCGACCGTCACATCGACGAGCCCCACATAGAACCATTCCGAGGTCGGGATGTTGACCCGGCGGCTGAAGCCGTCGGTGCCGACACCGACCCGCACGTCATGGATGCCGGGGGGCAGAATGCGCTGCATGACGAAGATGCCCGACGCATCCGCGACGGCCTCTTCGCCCATCACCTGCACTCGGGCACCGGGGGCGAGATTGTCGCTCGATACCGTCACCGCACCACCGCGCACCGGGATGTCACGGCGGATCGCCATGTCCTCGCCCTCGCCCGGATCGATGACCGGCCCGTCAAAGACTGGCGCTTCCGGTTCCTTCTTGACGCGGGTGATCGGCACCAGTTGCGTCTCGTCATAGCGACCGACGCCATCATAGACCCGCAGCGTGTAGAGCATGTCCTCGTTGCCGTCGGCAGGCACCGTCCAGTCGGCCTTGCCGTTCGGCGAAACCGGCAGCACCTCGATCACTTTCGTCGGATCGTCACGGTCCAGAATGCGGATCTCGGCGCGCTTGATATAGGCAGGGTAATTGGTCGAGGTGGTGAAGGCCACATCGCTGCCCGCCGTATAGGTCGAGCGCATGTCCGAGGTCGAGACACCCAGATAGGGATGCACGCCCAGCCCGTCATAGCTGACAATGACGCCCGCGTCGGCCAGCGCCCGATCCATGCGGCGCGCGTCGCTCTCGCCGCTGGCCGGGCTTGCCACGCCGGTCCGCGCGGTGACCGCCGGATTTGCCGCCTCGATGGTGATGGCGAACCCGTCTGCGTTCAGCTTGGGCCTGCCGGTCTCCATCTCGGTGTTCTCGCCGACCGGCATGGTCACCACGGTACCGGCATCAAGATGCGAGCAATCGTCCGGCAGTCGGCCATCGATCAGGGTGCAGCCAGCGATATCCGCATTGCTGCCGCTTTGCGCCATCGCCATGATCGGCAGAAGCGAGACGAGCGCGGTGGTCGCTGCCAGCCGGGAGAGTTTGCGGGTGTGCGTGGCGCTACGGGCCATCTGGATTTGCATGTTCAACACCCCTTCACTCTTCTTCCGGACTTTGGGCATTCACCCGCAATGTCCGTTCCACAATCAACCGATAGCGGCCACGGTCGGGCCAGAGATCACGGATGACCTCCTCGACCGCCTTGGTCCGGTCACGGGCCAGCTTCCGGCTGTCGCCGTCAAGCACATAGCTCAACCGCAGCACCGAGGGGCTGTCCTTGATCTGCTCGACCATCTGGCCGATGGCCTTGACCAGTTCCTCGCGCGGCTTCAGCGCGTCTTTGCCAGTCAGGAAGGCCTTGGCCGACAGGTCGACCCTGACCAGACGGCTGATCGAGGCCCCGAAGTTCAGCTCGGTCATCTTGCCCTGGGTCAGACGCACCACACGCGGGTTCTCGGTGGTGATCCGGTAGCCGGTCGGCAGCGAGC
>Ga0209023_10001915_pt1 | contig 26973 bp, 26 predicted proteins | sample LakOneMetagenome_FD_187468 | JGI IMG/M metagenome (GOLD analysis project Ga0209023, IMG submission 187468) | Freshwater and sediment microbial communities from Lake Erie, Canada (SPAdes) (version 2) | ecosystem: Environmental > Aquatic > Freshwater > Lentic | place: Lake Erie, Canada...
CACCACCCGCATGCTCACTCAGCGTGGTTCGATCACTATTATCGTATTCCCAATGGGCAAGTAATTTCTTTTCCGTGGACTGCTGCTCAGTTTTACGATCTTTAATCAGGATATATTGAAACTTATCAGTAATATTGTGGTTATCCCCACCTTGATGACGTGGATCATAGGCATACCCCACGCGACGACCATCAGGATAAACAACCTGAGATAAATTACCCTGCTTATCTTGAAAATATTCAAATTGCCCAATCGGCGTAATGACACTAATTTGAGGCAAGTTATATTTTGTTAGTTGATGTTTGAGAATAACTTTACGACCAGCACGATCCACAATGGAAACTAACTTCCCATCATGTGCGCTATAACTGAGCGTCGTCCATGCGCTATGGCTCGCATTCGATATGGATGCTAAACGTCCTATCGCAGAAGAACCTGTTGGAGAAGTATCTACATCAAAGCGATAGGCCTCACCACTTGGCAAATGCCAAATCCAGCCCCCTGTAGGGATTCGCTCTACCCAGCCATCCTCTGGACGACTACTGACACAGCGGTTAATAAATAACTTCGTGGTTGTGACTTCAGATAAAGTAGCAGAAGGATTTGATGAGCCACCTTTAAATGGAAATGCTTTCACCTCAAAACTAATCCGCTTCCCATCCGCCTGTAATATTTGAACTTTATCGCCACTATCTTGAAGACGTAACTCGTAAGTACTCCGCCAGCCATAACCGAGGATGCCCTTTTCGCGACTTTGGCTGTTATAACTTCGTCTAAATTCCAAGCCTAATGCACCGGGCAGACTTGGAAAATCAGCTTCGAGCTGATATTTATTACCACTCAATAAATCAATGGGATTACCGCCTTGCGTATTCGTTTGCGAGGTGACAGGCGCTCCTGTCGTATCGCCACACGCTGAAGTAGCAGCCCCCGTATTGCCTAAATTATTCGAAAAACACATGAGACCCGCATGGGATAAACTTGCAGTCCCTAAAAGACAACTCAATAGAAAAAATCTTGTAGTGTTGACGTGAAAACTCATTGAGTTGCCCCTATTACCTTGCAAATATTTTAGTTATCTAATTTTCTATTATTTTGAAAATTATAATTTTATTTAAATTTTATGGTGAGAACTTGACCTGAACCTTTGCCCATACTCCCCGTAATTAACGTTAAGTCACCTGTGGCATTTACACTGATCGAACGTATGGCGTAATGACCAAAGCTCCCATCCGCCAATGTCAGAACACCACTACTGATCAACGTACTGACTTGTCCACTCGGGGTGACTTTAAAGACGCTCTCAATTGAAGTATTTAAAATATATAAATTATCGTGTGCATCAATCGCGATCGCGCCAGAACTGATTCCGAAATTATCTGGACCAAATCCGGCCAAGATTGCACTATCTGAATTTGTGAATGTCGAGACCACACCTTCTGCCGTGATTTTTCTAATATCTTCATTCGCACGTTCTGTCACATAAATATTATCGTGACTATCAATCGCCAAATAACCATCATAGCTTCCGCTAAAATCGAAGGATGCACTTTTACCCTGACTGTCAATGAGTCCAGGCAAACCAGAACCCGCAAACACCACTGCCGCACCGGCTGGTGGTAATTTATAAATTAGATGTAATGTTTTATCGGAAATATAAAGGTTGCCTTTGGAATCGAAAGCCATCCCCTTAATCTCAGTGCCAAACGGTAAGCGACTAAGGAATTTTTTTGATGTCCCTAAAGTACTGAGAATGAGTCCTGAAGAGGTATAAAGATTATTATGCTGATCAACGGCAAAGGCGTGTATAAATGATGGAACGAAGTTATAAAAGTTTTCATCATCATTAAAAATCGGCGTAGAAACATCTCCACCTGCAGTCACTTTTCTTAAAGTTCCTTGTCCGCCAACCCAAAAGTTACCAGACACGTCCAAGATACTGGTATCAGAATCACCAAAAACGGCAGCAGTTCCACGACCATCTAACTCAACCCCAGTCTCATCTGCACCTGCTAAACGTGTTGCGATAGGTGTAGTACATGTAATTTGAACATTTGTAACGTTCTTTAAGGCAACACCAGCACCATTCACCATGGAGCATGCATTCTGCTTATTAACAGACAAGGTTGATGCAAGCACAAGTGCATATTTGGCACCGTTTTCTAAAAAGCTATCACCATTATTAAGAGTAAAATTTTTAGATCCTTTCTGAATTGTCGTCGTTTTTCCTGAAAGTTGATCGACGACGATTAAATCCGAAAGTGTCAATCCAGAAATCGTTCCACTTAGTGTATAGGCTCCACTCACTGATGGCGTTGGAGTCACAATGAATGGCGGTTGCGGTTTAGCTGGAGGAATCGGGTTCACAATCGTTTTGATATCATGACCACCACAGCCGCCCAATAGCACAGCTGATATCATCAAACCAATCAAAAGCACTTTGTTATTGTTAAATGATTTATTATTACTATTCATTATTCTTCGCCTAAATATAAAAAATTAATTACAAAAATCGCCTGTGGCGACACTATTTGCCAAACCTGCTACGCCAGTCACCGCTCCTGTAACTAAAGAAGCTGCACCTGTGGCGGTTTGATACAAATCATTTAATGTGGTGACCCCATTCGCAATCACGTTGCCTGTTGCGGGATCAACCTGAGACGCAGCACCCGCAATGGTATAACCCGCATTCGTCGCAGTAGTCACAGCGCCCCCAAGTGCGCCGCCGCCATAATCTACAAAATCGGGTTTCCACGCTTTGGTTGGCAAATCATTGCTATAAGCGGGTGACAACATATGTGAACTCACGTCCACAACAATCGGAATTCGGTTTGTTGCCAGCAGACGAATACTAAACATATCTACAGGACGAGAAAAAAATGCAATAACCTTACTCAGCAAAGAGCTTATCAAAGGAATTTTTGGCTCGTAACCATATGTAATTCTAAGTTTTAAAACATTCGCATCTTGTAAATTAACACCAGATGTTTTTCCAATCACGGTTGCTGCTGATGTATTTAAATCTTGATTGGGAATTACCTTTACAGAGGGAGATAAACCAAGTCTTTTTTTCAAATCAATGTTGTCGAAATCATTAAATGCCGCGGCGGATGGGCTAATGATTTCCACTTTTACAAATGCAGCCTCCACCTCTAAACCTGCACGTGCAATTGCTGCTCGCGCAAGATTCTGGGCATTGATTCCTTTTATATTAGGAATACTTGAAAGTGCACCGACATAGCTTTGCTGTCCAGAGTATTTATCGATCATCGTATTGGACATCGTTAAAGGAATTAATCCATTTAACAATGCCATTTTGATTGATTTAGGCGTTGCATTACTGATTGCACCAGCCCTTGCTGCCTCATGTGCCGCATAGGTCAAATTCATTTTCGCGTTATACATCAGTCCAAACTGGACTCCCATCATTGCTAACAATGATAATAATGGGAAAAAAATGATGAATTCAGCAATGGTTGAACCTTTTACAAACTTATTCATTTTTGATTCACTTTAATTTTTATATTTAAAATTAACACCATGATAATTTTTATTCGGACAAAGCAATCCAGACTTAATCTCAATTGTTGTCACACTATCACTCGACGAAACATATACTCTACTGGATGGCACATTTAACTTATAATCAACCACACACCCGAATATATCCAAAAACAAAACATCAATAGAATATTTCATTCCAAAAGTATGAATTGAACGGCAAGGGTATAAAACAATACACTCATTATCTTTAAGTGGTTCTCTAAATAATAATCCACGAAGCCTTAAAAAAAATGACGTGGCTATAATTGCCTCAAAATCACCCATTGGAGAAGTTAATAATGATTTCAATTTAAAATGCCTTTCATCATTGCATACACTGGAAATCCAATAACCACAAAGGTGCATGGAAAAATGAAGGCAACTAAAGGAAATAGCATTTTCACGGGCGCTTCCATTGCAATTTTTTCAGCACGTAGAAACCGTTCAGTTCTACGCTGATCAGATTGAATACGTAAAATTGGTCCTAAACTCATTCCCATACTTTCAGCTTGAACTATTGAAGCAACTAAATTTCTAACTGAGATATCATCAATCCGTGTCGCAATTTGGCGCAATGCATCAACTCGGACTTTACCGGCTTTAATTTCTCGTAACACTCGCGACAACTCAGAGCGAACGACTCCTTTTGGACCCTTTAAAACAGCCTGCTGCAATGCACCATTAAAATTTAATCCCGATTCAACGCATAATGTGATCATATCGAGGAAAAAAGGAAGTTCTTTTAAAAAAGCATTCGTACGTTTTTTTACTTTGTCTTTTAAATACATTTGCGGATAAATAAAACCAAAAAGAAAACCAAAAATTGCATACATTGGAGAGTAATCGATCATTCCAAGTAGAAACCAACTCATAAATCCAAAGAAAAATGAAAAAATAAGTTGGGCAGATACCACATGGTGTGGCAGTAAGACATAATCCATGCCAGACATTTTTAATTGCTTGATTAACTGATCACTTTTCGCTTTACTAATAAATGGAGAAATATAAAATGCTACTAAATGAATCGGCATCCATAATAATAAAAACAAACCTTGCGGCTTATCTAGATATTCGCGCTCTTCAGTCGGCACCCTAGTCACTATGTCTAGAAACCACATTATGAACATCGTAAATGCAATACCAAACACGATCACGATTGCAATAATTATTTCTGAATCACTCAGTTGCATACTTATTTCCTAAACATCAATATTGACGATTTTACGGATCACATAAATCCCTAAAAACTCAAGAACGACAATCATCGCCAATGCCAGCCAACCTTCTTTAGTGGTCCATAACTGCCCCATCGCTTCTGGTTCCATTTTGTCGAGAACCACGATGAGTGAAACTGGCATCAGCCCGACGACCCAAGCTTGCATTTTCCCCTGTGATGTCAGTGCTGCAATTTTTCCTTCAGCCTGTTCAATTAATCGCAAGGTATTTGCAGTTCTTGCTAAAGACTCTGCAAGCTCCCCTCCTGTTTCATTGGCAATACGAATAGTAGACACTGTGAGAATGACTGAATTTAGCGGCATTCGCTCTGCAAGATTTTGCAGGCAAAGATCTATGTTTAAGCCAAGTTTTTGCTCACGGACGACTAAGGATATTTCTTGTGACAACGGTGGAGGAAACTCTGTAGAAAGTTGCAATAACGCCGCACTTAGACTTGAACCAGCCCTAAGCGCACCAGCAATCATTTGCAAGCCGTCTGGTAATTGTTTTTCAAAACTTGTAATACGTCGCTTTAAGAATGTTTTATATGCAACCAACGGTCCTAATATCAGAATGCCCATCACGACGATTGTGACTAATGGCTTAAAACCGATCACTAATAAAATGCATAAAATCAGAATCAATAAAACCAGATAAATGATGAAATACTTCTTCAAATCAAAAAAAACGAATCGGTCATTGAGAGCACCTTCGAAGGCACCTGCACCATCATCCGCTTTTTTCAGTACAGTAGGTAGCCCAAAAGCCAAAATGAGCGTGACCAGAATAATTACAAAAACTGCAATATAGGTCAGCATCATGAAGCCACTTTTTTAAAGATATCAATGGGTAGCTCTATACCCGATGCGCGAAGCTCATCATAAAAAGAAGGGATTGAATCACAAGGCGTAAACTGACCTTGTACTTTAAAAGTTTCTGGGTGCACCCCTGTTTTCTTATAGAGAAAGATATCCTGCATTTGAATTTTTCCACTTTCCATCCCTGTTATCTCAGTGATATAAGTGACTTTTCGGCTACCACACGAAAACCGTGTCTGCTGAACAATAATATCCACAGCAGAAGCGATTTGCTCTCTGATCGCGGATAATGGTAAATCCATCCCCGCCATCATGATCATTGTTTCCATCCGAGAAAGCGCATCTCGAGGCGTATTGGAATGCAGTGTTGACAAAGATCCTTCATGACCCGTATTCATTGCGGAAAGCATATCTAGCGTTTCAGCCCCGCGACATTCGCCAATCACAATACGATCAGGACGCATCCTGAGCGAGTTCTTAACCAAGTCACGTATGGAAACTAGACCTTTTCCCTCGCTATTTCCAGGTCTAGCTTCCAAGTTAATTAAATGCTCTGAATTAAGTTGTAACTCTGCAGCATCTTCAATGGTGATGACCCGTTCATCGTTAGGAATAAAATTAGAAAGCACATTCAGCAACGTTGTTTTACCAGAGCCAGTACCACCCGAAATAATGATATTTTTCTTATATAAAACACACATCTCTAAGAATACAGCCATATCAGGAGAAAGGCTGTAGTACTCAACAAGCCCATTGATATCTAGACGTTTAGTAGGAAATTTCCGAATCGTAATGGTCGGTCCCTTGATCGCCAAAGGTGGAATAATTGCATTCACACGAGAGCCATCTTTGAGCCTCGCATCAACCATGGGTGAACTCTCATCAATACGTCGACCCAATGGGGCAACAATCCTTTCGATCACATCTAAAACAGATCGATTACTCGAAAATGTAGACTGGCTCTTTTGAATTCGACCATCTTTCTCGATGTATATTTCATCGTAAGCGTTCACCATAATTTCTGAAACGCGAATATCGCTTAATAAATCCTCTAACGCCCCTAAACCAATCGCCTCATCTAAAACCAATTTTTTGATGCGATTAATATCCAGCTCTTTTGGAAAATCCATTGGAATAGGATTTATCAATTGATCTAAACAAGCAGTAGTCTCGTCTTTCAGCTCTACATCTGTCATCGTTGCAACATCTTTACGCCGTAAATCCATCCGCTCTAATAACATGCCATGTAGTTTTGCCATCCATTCGGATTGCAAAGTATTGATACTTTTGCTGGGTTCGACATATAAAGATACGTGAGTTGATCCCTCAATGATTGGTCGCTGAGTATCTACTTTTTTATTTTCAGATTGGGTGGAAGCGCTACTAGATGGAGCTATAGACTCCCGTTCTTCAGTGTCTTCCTTCAGAACACGTAATTTATATCCCGAGATTTCCAACAAATCTGAATCTAGAACAATGGGACCATAATAATCAATTTTCTTTCCATTCACGATTGTGCCATTCGCACCACGATCGAGATCTTGAATAATAATACCGCCTGGCATCTCAACCAATTTTGCATGCTTCGCCGCAACAGTCCAGCCTTTCAACTGGACATCGCACTCTTTAGATTTCCCAATCAAGACGTCACCAAAAAAATCCAATAAGGATATTTGGCCTTTATACGAGAGTTCTAATTTCAATTTAACCTCTAAACAAAATGTGGCGGCGAACTTAATCAATCTAAAAAGTGCGAACTCGATCCAACAGCAAATGAATTTTTACAACTCATCTGCACATATATTCAAAACTTTATTAAACGTACTACAAGACTTTAATGCATCAGGAGTTCTTTTCTTCGTTAGATCTGCATTAGTGTTTTCCGTTGCATTTGAAGGCGCTAGACTGTCATTTAATATCCCAAGAGGCGCTGACTGTATTGCATCATCCACAATCGCGTTTGCATTTTTAAGCACGCCATCCATGCCTTTAACACTTTTATAAATGTAAGGCGTCACGAAGAAAACCAACTCTGTTTGTTTACTTGCACTACTGCGATCTTTGAATAAATTCCCGATAATTGGGATACTGCCAAGTAGTGGAATTTGTGATTTTGTTTTGCTTTTATTTATAGAAACCAGACCACTTAAAACCAGTGTCTTTCCTGGCTCTATGGAAAATTCAGTCTCCGTCTTTCTGATCAATAAACCAGGCTGACTATTAACTGTGGTGGAGGGATCTACATCACTCAGTTCTGCTGTGATTCTTGCCTGAATATCTCCTGACGACTTAATCAAAGGCTCTACTTCCAGCTTAATCCCGTAGTCCTTAAATTCCGTCTGAGTCCCCGCATTAGATGTTGTGGAATATGGGATTTGCCCGCCTGATAAGAAACTTGCTTTACCACCATTTTTGCAAGACAACAATGGTCTAGCAACAACCGTGGCAGAACCAGACTGCTGCATTAGATTGATTTTACTATCTAATTGTGTAATAACACCGAGATAGGCATTAAAATAAGGTAGATTTGCAACGTTTAATATCTCTTGAGGAAAAGGACTAATCGGTCTATTACCGTCGGCATCCCGAGGACCCATTGTGGTGACCCTTGAAAATCCCGCCTCCATTCCACTTGCAGCAATCGTTGGCCCATTAATAGTTCCTCCCCACGCGATGCCAATATCTTTTAAGTTCTGCGAGGACAGCTCCACTACCCGCACATCCAAATATATCATTTGACCTTCGGCACCTTGTACCTCATTAGATGTGCTGACTAGATTCAAAACATTTGAGCCAAATGAAGACAACAAAACATCAACCTTAGCTTTTGAGGACGGCTCTAGCTGTCCACCTGAAACAACGACTTTATCGCCAATAATGTCAGACTTAATCGTAGGATATGCTGCTAAAAACCTATTCACTTCCTTAAAAGTCCAAACTAAATTAGCTGGATAAACATGGAACTCAATTGTTCGATAAACAGTATTATTCCAAAGCTTTAAGGTCGTATCGCCTGTTTTTTTTGCAGTAATAACAATCCCCTTTCCATTCGTTGGAATTGCATTCAAGATCTCATCACTGCCAACAACAACATTCGTAATACCTGGATCTGTTAGAAGCTGAGATTCACCGGGGAACATATACATTGTTTTATCAACAGCATAAGCTACTTGAATACCCAGAACACTAGAAGTAAGCAATGCTAGCTTAAAAAAGGTTAGACCAAAAACATGCTTTACTTTACTCATGACCAGTATTTCCATAAATGACACTAATGCTATTAAAAGGTTTTTTAATCACGTCAAATGATTTCTCAACGACATGTTTTATAGGTGTGGCAACACGGAGTGGTTGTGGGTGAATCACTTCAATATCTCTTGATGAATCAAGTGGGTTACGCAAGATTGCGGTAATTTTTCCAGACTGACTTGCCATCGTTATTCTTTTGGCATCATTCAAACTCACTTCAAGCGTGATATTTGCGTAAGAACTCAGCTGCCCAGTTTGAGGATCGACACGCTGACTCGCAGATACAGCATCACCCGTGGCAATGATCTTCACCCCTGACATCAAAGGAATTGTTTCGAATCTCTCCGCACGTTGAACAGTCAGCAAAAGATCAATTAAATCTCCAGGTTTGAGCATAGAAGAAATAGAACTTTCATCATCCACAGGGATCGTAATTGCACGGCTACCCACGGGAATCTTCGTCGCTATTTGCAATCTTTCGTCTTTCTCTACCATCGTTGGTGTTAAAACATCACCAGCTTTAACTGCTGTTTTCAAGGTTCCATCTTCTATCAAATTAAATTCATCAACTAATACGCCGTTGGATTGTTCAAATTTTGAAGGAATTGGTCGCTGAGATACGACATCCATTGTTATTTTCGTGCCCACATCTAGATCTTTAGCAGCAACAACATAAGTAATAAAAGTTCCAGTATTTTCAATTTTCTGAATTTTCATTTTTAAAATGAACCAAACTAACCCTGCACCCAGCAATCCAATTAATACAGACGCAATCGGTACAATAAATTTTCTATTCAAATCTTACTCCAACTATAAAGGCTTTATTTTATTATCTAGAAACAGTATTAGAAAACTTTCTAACTGCAGCATCAATGGTATCCATATTGGCAATCGTATGTGAAAATTTGCCATAATTATCATCATAGGCATTTTTAAAAACATTAAATATACCTGTGAAATGACATACTGCTAAAAATACAAATAATGCCATAACATACTCCACAGCAGCTTGACCAAGCTGAAATCTATTCATCATGTAAACTACTGTGTAAATACATATGTAACCTTCCCTTTCGATAATTCAACATCAATAACAAATGCTTTATTACCATTTTTTAAATTAATAGTTTTATAACCTTTAAAATTTTCAACACCCGAAGACTGCCTTTTAATCATTGACAACTGGCTTAAATACTCTGACCTTGAGACATTAATCAAAGATATCGTTCTTGATGTTTTGAGTGCATCAGTTGACTGGAAGTCCATGACAACCCTAGAGCGACTTAATCGAATTGGAACTTTTATGTATTGCCAATTACCAAGTGCATTACAAGTCAGATATCCAGACAAAGTTCGTGCCTTCGGATCATCTAAAACCATCGTCGACAATCCAAATCGATCAGTTTTATACGTAATAATTGACCCCGAAATAGTGTATTTGATATTTTTTTTATTGAGCGAATCCACGACACAAACTAAATCACAATCATAAAAATTAAAATAACTACTACTCTTCCTTACATTATTTAAAATCGCATCATGAAACATTGCTTGCAATCGGATACCTGTAAAAGCATTATCAGGAAGACAAGCATTGCTCAACGTAGAAAATAAAAATAATAAGCACAAAAATACATTCACAAATAATCTAATTTTCATCTTGGAACCACTGATGAATCGACCACATCCGTTCTAATTGTTGGCTCACCAAATAAATCAAATACAGGTTTCAATTTATTAATTAACACTGAAGCCCTTTGATGTGGGTAAACTCTAATACCAGCATTCTTAATATGATCATTAGTATCTATGTTAGATTTTGAAATCCAACTATTGGTCAAAACATTCATTTCTTTTGTAATGACTAAGCTGTCAGATAAACCATCCAGCATCTTTAGATTGGTTAAAGGAACGGTGACCTTAACTTTATAATAAGAATTCGAAGATAGTTTTAAATCTCGGGTTAATCGACCCACTTCATCAAAATTAAATAGGTCATTAGATCTATTAGTGATTGGAGTCACCTGAACTTTGACCGACCCTCTAATGACCATGGCCTTGCCTTGCGCTCCACTAAAACCCAGATTGGCACCTAAAGGTACGCTTCCTGTTTTTACATAAGCCCCTGATGCAGCAAAAAAACGATCATTAACATCACGCGTCAAAATTGCAGAAGTAGCTGTTCCCTCTCGCTTTTGAACTTCCCAAGCGGCGTAATCTAAAGACTGAATTGCCAATATATTTAAATTTGCGATTTTCCCAATCAAAGGAATCGCAATAATAAAAATCACAAGCATGCCTGCAGAAACTGCAAACTCAATGACGCCAACACCTTTTTGTCTTTGAATACTCACTGTAGACACCGCCACATAAAGACAACTCACGGCAATGCCTTTGCAGCTAGGGCAACTTCGATCGACGTCGGTACAACTCTTGCACGCCAATAGGGATTAAATAGACTTGCCTTTTCAGGCTGTCCATCTGCCCGTTCAAAATAAACTTCTGACTGACTTGCAGTCACTATGCCATCGGCGGCAAGATTGTCAGGTGACTCAAGAGTGCTACTTACTTTAAACTGACTAGCATGTTGGGTTGTGAGTAAATTTTTGGACTTCTTACTGACTCTGACTGCAATTTTAAATATTGCCGTAGACGTTTTTGTATCCTTCAAATCTACAAAAATAGGAACTCCGTAGCCTGGCGCTTTGATAGATTTCCGTGAATCAAAGTAAGGGGTAACATGCTGATCATCAGCAAGTCGACTTCCTTTAGGATTAATAGAAAGGGAGGTATCAAATCCCCTGACATTTGGGTTATCCCCCCCATTACCTTTATTATTAAATACTGCCGCCGAGCCATAGCCTATTGGAATGACCTCTCTATTATTCATATGATCAGGACATGGATACCTAAACCACTTACTTCCACACTTCTTCATGCCAGTACCAGTGAAATGCATCGAAAAGGTATCCTTCCCCTTCCACTCGTCTAATCCAATCAGCTCCGTGCCACCTCTTTTCTCAAAAACGGTAAACACCAAACCAAAAGGAGTGACTGTAGGAAATGGAAATGTAATATCTTTGTTTTTACGGGCTCGGGTAAATGGATCTCCCGTAAGTACAGATTCATCGAGTACTTTTTTCATTCGATCTCGTTCTTTGCCTGTGTACATATGCAAAAAAGACAATAGATTAATTGTTGTTAGCCCTGGAATATATTGCGCTTCGAACTGGCCAGCATTTGACTCATCAATAATTGTGGGTGCAACTTTATATAAGTTTATATCAGCCCCAGCAAACAAAATAGACTGCTGCCCTTGAAGTAAAATACTGACAGCCGCATCAGCAATAATAGGCGTCGCTAAAGCCTGGCCGCCATATTGCATCACTTTACTAATACCGTTAATAACGGGTGCATATCCTGGTATAAGGTTCAATGGCCCAGAGTTTCTGGGTATATCTGTAAACATCATTCCATAGGAGGCAATACTAATATTCTGAGCAATGGATAATTGATTAGCGACTTGTGCACGATTTATATATGCGTTTAAATTTAAAAGACGAGCCTGCTCAACCGCCATACTATACGCAGCATGATCAGCCAATGATTTTGCAGTCATTCTATCCGCTAGCAATTGTCCTGTGTTATAGACAAAAACCATTGATAATGAAGCTACAGCAATAAAAACCAAGGCAACTATTAAAGCTTGCCCTGCCTGACTATTCTTATTCAATTATATTATTCTCTATTCTAATTATAAAAAGACCCATAAAAAATTACAGGTCTTTTAATGCAACAAAAACAATTAGTTTGTTTTTGAGAATGTTGCCATTGTTTTAGCCGCCGTACTTTCTTTCTGAGCACTAGTAGATGCTTTAGTTGCAGCAGTAGTAGCAGTAGCAGCAGCCGTAGTATTACCAGCCAATGCAGCCGCAGCAGCGCCTGCTTGAGCAGTAGCAGTTTGACCAAAATATTTAAACACACCGATTGCAGCAACAGCGATTAACGCCACAATGATAATGTACTCAGTCATGCCCTGACCACGCGCATGACGTAAACTTGCATTCATCTTCATATTAAAAGTCTCAATTCATTATAATTAATAAGCGAAATTTCATATATTGAAAATATTTTTTATATTTCAATTTCACCAAACAAGTGGAACACTATTATAAAAATGGCAATATTTTTTTCGACAAAAAACAAATATGCTTAAAGCATATATTTACGCATAATTATTTTTTTCACTAAGAAATTCTAGTTAATATATTTCATTATACTTGTCGTTTTTATAAAGCATTTGTTATTTTAGAGAAAACACCATCCACACAAAAAATGCAGAATACCTCTTACACAACTCATTTTTATTCAATGTAACACAACAGCAATTTAGCACATAATTTTTACAATATTCAAACATTTTTTAAAAAAATTTATTATTTATTTCAAATACACAAACGAAAGACAAACAAAATTTTAAAAACATAATCAATATATTTTTATCGGTAAATTTCAATCAGTTTAATAATACAGAAAATCTATTAATCAGTTTTTAAATATCTTATCTTTTTAATCTCTAGTAAAAATTATAATTTTAAATAATTAGTTCAAAGCACAACAAATCAATAATTTATTTTTTATTTACTATTTTCATAGTACTAAATATGGTGCCGAGGGTCGGACTCGAACCGACACGTCATCTCTGACAGTGGATTTTGAATCCACCGCGTCTACCAATTTCACCACCCCGGCAAGAATGATGTTGCAGGCGCACATCATAGCGCCAAAGAATTTTGTGTCAACCCCTTCTCCTGTTCTAACGCGAAATTTGTTATGATACGGCGCCTTTATTGAACTGTTTGTCTATTTCGTATGCAACTTGCTGATTTTCACTACCATCTCCCCGAAGAATTGATTGCGCGATACCCATTAGCGGGTCGGAGTGATTCACGTCTTCTTTGTCTGTCATCGGATGGGAATACGACTGATCGCCTGATGATTGATTTACCTGATTTGCTCAATGCAGGTGATTTATTGGTTTTGAATGATACGCGCGTGATTAAAGCGCGATTGCTTGGCGTGCGTCCAAGTGGCGGCGCGGTCGAAGTATTGGTGGAGCGCGTGGTTGATACACACACTGCTCTTGCCCATGTCCGTGCGAGCAATTCGCCGAAGACAGGAACCGTGCTGAGTTTGGCGAAGGGTCAAATCAGTGCGACGGTTCAAGGTCGGCAAGAAAACTTGTATAAGCTCACCTTTGACCAGCCCGTTTTAGAGGCGCTTGAGCAGTTTGGTGCGTTACCAATTCCGCCGTACTTTAATCGTCCTGCCGATGAGTCGGATGAAACGCGCTATCAAACCGTTTTTCATGATCCAGAAAAATCTGCCAGTGTGGCGGCTCCAACTGCGGGTTTGCACATTGATGAAGCATTGCTTGAGCGATTGCATGCGCGTGGCGTGAAGACTGCTTTTGTGACACTGCATGTGGGGGCTGGCACGTTCCAGCCTGTGCGTACGGAAAATATTAAAGAACACATCATGCACGCCGAATGGGGCGAAGTGCCTGAAGCGACGGTACAAGCTGTGCAAGAAACTAAGCAGCAAGGCGGCAAAGTGATTGCGGTCGGTACAACAGCGACACGCGCCTTAGAAAGTGCCGCGCGTGCGCATAAGGGAGTATTGCAGGCATGGTCAGGCGAGACAGATATCTTCATCTATCCGGGGTATCGCTTTGCGGTGATTGATCGATTGATGACGAATTTTCATTTACCTGAATCGACTTTACTGATGCTCGTTTCGGCGCTGGCTGGACGTGATCGCATGATGGCAGCGTATCAACATGCCATTGACCAAAAATATCGTTTTTTTAGCTATGGCGATGCCATGCTGATTGATCGCGTCGAGCTATAAAAGCACTCGACCGTTCAATCTCACCAATTTTATTAAATGATCTATTTATGATGGAATCCAAATTCATGACTGCTGAAGCCAACACATCCAACAGTTCATCAAAAGACGGCATTTTTGAAAAAATCGCCCAAGATGGACTCGCACGTCGTGGACGCGTAACTTTGGCACATGGTGTCGTTGAAACGCCTGCGTTTATGCCTGTCGGTACTTACGGTACGGTCAAGGGCATGTTGCCGCGTGACATTGAAGACATTGGCGCGCATATCATTTTGGGCAATACCTTTCATTTGTACTTACGTCCAGGTCTTGAAGTCATTCAAGCACATGGCGGTTTGCATAAATTTATGAAATGGGACAAACCGATTCTGACCGATTCGGGTGGTTTTCAAGTTTTCAGCTTAGGCGCAAAAATCAAAGAAGAAGGCGTGACTTTCCGTTCGCCAATTGATGGCTCAAAAGTATTTTTGTCACCTGAAAAGTCGATGGAAATTCAGAAAGTCTTGAACTCTGACATTGTCATGATTTTTGATGAATGTACGCCTTATCCAGCAACGTACAGCGAAGCGCGTATGTCTTTGCAATTGTCCTTGCGCTGGGCGAAGCGCTGTAAGGTTGCGCATGAAGGCAATCCGAATGCATTGTTCGGTATCGTGCAAGGTGGCATGTATCCAGAGCTGCGTGAAGAATCTCTGGTTGGACTGACGGATATTGGTTTTGATGGTTATGCAATTGGTGGCTTGTCGGTAGGCGAACCGAAAGAAGAGATGATTAAGATTCTCGACTATTTGCCGCGCCGATTGCCTGCGGACAAACCACGCTATTTGATGGGTGTGGGAAAACCAGAAGATATCGTCGAAGCAGTGCGCCGTGGGATTGATATGTTTGACTGTGTGATGCCGACGCGTAATGCGCGTAATGGACATTACTTTATTCATGAAGGGATTGTCCGTATTCGCAACAGCCAGTATCGCCATGATATGCGTCCGCTGGATGCACATTGTGACTGTTATACCTGTCAGAATTTTACCCGCTCGTATCTGTATCATTTGGATAAAACAGGCGAAATGTTGGGTGCGATGCTCGGCACGATTCACAACTTAGCGTACTACCAAACACTGATGCAAGGTTTGCGTGGTGCGATTGAAAAAGGTCAGCTGGAGCAATTTGTTGCGGAGTTTTATGCAGCCAAAGGTTTGCCAGTGCCTGAGATGATTGTAGGTTAAAACATTGTTGTCGTAGGGGCAGACCTGTGTGTCTGCCCTAGTCCGATCTGTGCCTACCCTAAAAAGAGCGGGCGAACACTTAGGTTCGCCCCTAGAAAACAATGATCAGTTTCGGAATTAAGAGGTCTTAATATTGAAACGTCAACATGCCTTCGCTTTTCCAGCCGAATAAAACCAACGAAACACCAAAACCGCAGCAACCGCACCCATAATTTGCATGACAATAAATCCAAACGAATCCACTGGACGAATTCCTGCAAACGTATCAGTCAATGTCCGCGCCAAAGTCACCGCAGGATTAGCAAACGACGTTGAAGCAGTGAACCAATACGCCGCAGTAATATAGGCCGCTACTGCCACAGGCGTCGTCTCGTGATTGCTACGCGAAGTCGAAATAATCACGGCAAGCAATCCAAACGTTGCGACAAACTCACTCCACCACTGCGCACCGCCAGTTCTCACATGCTGAGACAATTCAACGATCGGCGTAGCAAACATCAAGTGCGCGGCGATAACACCCAACACAGCACCGATCACTTGAACGACCACATACAGCCCTGCTTCGCGCCAGCTCATGTGCTTTTCCATCGCAGCATACAAACTCACAACAGGATTGAAATGCGCACCAGAGATTGGGGCAAAAATTAAGATCAGGGCAAAGAGTCCAGCACCAGTTGCGAGCGAATTGGCAAGTAACGCGATACCCACATTCCCGCCAGCCAACGTCTCCCCCATAATGCCTGAGCCGACCACAACTGCTAATAGAAATGCAGTGCCCAGCAGTTCAGCAACCAAACGACGATTGAGTGAAATGTGATGCATTACTCAGCACTCTCACCGATACAATTCAACGCCTCAACCAACTCTTCTTGGTTCAAAGTCTCAATCGGTAAATCCACTAATTTTTGAATTTTCTGGCGAATCAAACCAAAGGTATGAGCAAACGCTTGACGTTTTTCATCATCCGTTCCATCTACATGTGATGGATCTTCAAAGCCCCAATGCACTTTAATCGGTGTTCCACGCCAAAGTGGACACGACTCGCCTGCCGCGCTATCGCAGACGGTAATGACGATATCCATTTTCGGTGATTCAGGTTGTGAGAACTCATCCCAGCTTTTGCTACGGACATTTTCCATCGGATAACCAATCGACTTTGCTTGTTCCGAGGCAAAAGGATTAACCTGACCCGTTGGTTGACTGCCTGCACTGTAGGCATAAAAACGACCTTTACCTAACACATTAATCAGTGCTTCACTCATGACGCTGCGCGCGGAATTTCCTGTGCAAAGGACGAGAATATTGGTGGTTTTTTGACTCATGATTTTTTCCTCATATAAATTCAATAAAATAAATACATTGATAAAACTAAATGCTCTTTTGGTTGACTCGCTTGGAGAGTTCTTCAGCAGATTCTTTGCGTTCAGAGTAGCGATCAACCAAATAATCTTTGCGCCCACGAAGTAATAAAGTGAATTTCACAAGTTCCTCCATCACATCAACGACGCGATCATAATAAGCAGATGGGTTCATGCGCCCCGACTCATCGAATTCTAAAAAAGCTTTCGGTACGGAGGATTGATTAGGAATGGTAAACATCCGCATCCAACGCCCTAAAATCCGTAGCTGATTCACCGCATTAAATGATTGCGAGCCGCCACTGACTTGCAATAAGGCTAAAGTCTTGCCCTGAGTAGGACGTACCGCACCCGCAGAGAGAGGAATCCAATCAATTTGCGCTTTCATAATGCCCGTCATCGCGCCATGACGCTCAGGAGAGCACCAGACCATGCCTTCAGACCAAATCGCAAGCTCGCGAAGCTCGATTACTTTTTCATGCGTTTCTGGCTCACCGTCTGGCAGTGGCAAACCATCGGCATGAAAAACTTTAACCTCACAGCCCATCGTTTCTAGCAATCGAGCCGCTTCCAACGCTAAAAATCGACTGAACGAACGTTTACGTAAAGAACCATACAAAACAAGTATACGCGGGGCATGATCTAGTACAGTTTCACGATCCAGTAAGGCTTTTGATGGCACATCAAAGAGTGCTTGATCAATATTTGGTAAATCTGTTGCATTAATGAGTGACACTGAGATCATCCTTTTCGATCAAATGGTTTACAGTTGAATGGATTGCGCTCGTGCTATCTACATCACACGTCGTGCACTCTAAATTCTCTGGTGCACAAGGCACCCCCTCACAACAACTCTCAGTCAAATACGCCAGTAGCCCATTCATCGTCGGATAATTCGCCACGTAAATGACAAACCGCCCCTGCTGTGTCGCCGTGACTAAATCGGCGTGGGCTAATTCTTTCAGGTGAAAAGACAATGATGATGGTGCGATTTGCAACATCTCGCTGATCTTTCCTGCCGGCAACCCCGCAGCGCCTGCCTGCACCAACGCGCGAAAGATCGTCAGTCTCGATTCATGCGCAAGTGCAGACAATGCAGCAATTGCAGGCTTCATTTTCATAGTCAGTTCAATATTCATTTCCATATTTCAAATATAGTCGAAATGATAAATAAGCACAATTATTTTTATTCAACATTGACGCATCAATTTATAAAGTGTATTTTAAATACATCTTATGAAATCATTGAAAATGCGCTCAACCATGAAACTTCTTTCGTTTTAGGTTTTCGTTTTCAAACTCTCTGTTTACCCCAAAGGAGTCGTTGTCATGCTGTCCGAATCAGTCCGTCATTTAGTTAAAGCGACAGTTCCAGTACTTAAAGAAAGCGGTGTTGCGCTAACCACTCACTTTTATGCACGTATGTTTAAGCATAACCCTGAACTTAAACAAATTTTCAACCAAGGTCATCAACAAGGCGGACATCAACAAACCGCACTTGCGATGGCAGTGCTTGCTTATGCTGAAAACATTGATGATCCATCCGTATTAGCACCTGTCGTACATTTAATCGCCAACAAGCATGTCAGCCTTGGGATACGAGCAGAACATTACCCGATTGTCGGTCATCATCTACTTGAGTCCATTAAAGAAGTTCTGGGTGATGCTGCAACGGATGAGTTGATCAGTGCATGGGGCGAAGCTTACGGACAACTTGCGGATATTTTTATTGATGCCGAACGTCAATTGTATGCAGAAGCGACTCAAGCGAAAGGTGGCTGGAGTGGTTGGCGTACATTCCGCGTGAAATCAAAACATGTGGAAAGTGAAGAAATTACATCGTTTTACTTATATCCTTTGGATGGCGGCGAAACACCGCATTACAAAGCGGGGCAATATATTTCGGTGCGCGTGTATGCACCTACATTTGGCTTAATGCAACCACGCCAATACAGTTTGTCTGATGCACCGAACGGTGAATATTTGCGTATTTCCGTTAAACGCGAATCCGCACAAGAAAGCAAACCTGCTGGCGCGGTATCAACACTGTTGCACCATGATATTCACGTCAATGACATCATTGATGTCGCACCGCCAATGGGTGATTTTCATTTACATACTGAACGCAAATCGCCTGCAGTGCTCATCAGTGGTGGCGTTGGACTGACACCGATGATCGCGATGCTCAATCAATTAAACCAATCACATGATCTACGTCAGGTTCGTTTTGTGCACGGCTGTCGTCATGGCAAAGTTCATGCGATGAAGCAACACGTTCAAACCGTTACCAAACAACATGACAACGTCAAATCATTTGTGTTTTATGAAACTCCAAACGCTAATGATGTCCAAGGCACAGACTATGATTATGCAGGTCGTATTGATTTGGCATTGATTAAAGATCAAATCTTGTTAGCAGATGCGGATTATTATCTGTGTGGACCACTAGAGTTTATGCGTGCGCAAAAACAAGCGTTAGTTGAACTCGGTGTCAGTGCAGATCATATCTTTGCTGAGGTTTTTGGTACTGGCGGATTCTTGCTTTAATGGTATGCTTTGACTCTATTATTTAAATAGCTATTTAGTGGAGTCATTGCCTAGGTTATGCAACTTACTCACTTTACCGATTTAGGACTTCGCGTTCTGATGTACACCTCGCAACCACAACGCGTCACGCAGAGTGGTAAAGCCGTCACGATTAGTGAAATCGCCGATAGTTTGCAAGTGTCGCGTAATCATTTGGTGAAAGTCGTGCATTTTATGGCAGGTCAGCAATGGCTGACGACGACGCGCGGTAAAGGTGGCGGTTTGGCACTAGCCAAGTCGCCTGAGCAATATAACCTAGGACAACTCATTCGCACGTTAGAAGGGACAACACAGCTGGTGAATTGCGCCGATCCACCATGTGCCTTACGCTTTGGTTGTGGATTAAAAACGATATTAAACCAAGCGTTACAAGCATTTTATCAATCTTTAGATCAGTACACCCTTGCCGATATTATCCAAGGAAAAACCCAAGAAATTTTATTAGAATTACAACGAATTAATGTCGTACAGTTAGCGACTGAAGTCTAATGTCAGTAATAAATAAACAACGGAATGATCTAACCATGACACGCACAATAAAACGAACAAATATTCGCAATTCATACAAACTACTCGTCAGCATGATGCTTTCATGCCTCACGCTTTCAGGCTGTCAAGTCATGAGCGTTGGCGAATGCCAAACAGCCGACTGGTTCAAAATTGGTCAGCAAGATGGCAATGCCGGTCAGGCGGACATCATTGGCAAACGCGTCGATAGCTGCCGTGAACAGAAGGTCGATATTGCCCCGAATAGTGTGGGGGCTTATCGTTCGGGTTATGCTCAAGGTGTGCGTAATTATTGCCAACCCAATCGAATTTTAGATGACGCAATTGTTGGTCGAGATCGAGTAGATGTCTGCCCACTGGAAATCCAAAACGGTTTGCGACCTTTTGCTCAAGCCGGTATGCGCGTCTATTCAGCAAATCAACGGATTGACCAAATTAATTCAGAACAAAGCCGCCTCAGCACCGAACTTCAGCAAAAACAAATCACCGAAAAACGCGCGTGGGAAATTAAACGTCAACAACGCCAATTGCTCCGTGATTTGGATAATGCCGTGGTTGAATTACAGCAAGCTCGAATCATGTTAGGCGCGTTGTAAAAGCCTCACTCTGCTCATCTCCTTCCCCTTCAAAGGGGAAGACTTCAAGGCACTCAATGAATTCTTTATCAGCATTAATCATAAGACTTGTTTAAACAATCCATACTCTTTGCGCCAAAATCGGGCTTTTTTCACCCTAATTGCTTTCACCTTTCAGATATTAAGGCGTATGATCGATGTAAGCGTTAAACCACTACACATTGTCAGGTCTTGCGTACAAATTGCATTTCCCAGCAGTCATGCTTAGAGAAATCAGAACAATTAAAAACCCTCTAATAGGCTGTTGAAATAGAAGTTTTAATAGATTCTTAGCCTTGTAGAGGACGTTGTAATGGATGCTCTGATCCTGAGTCGGATTCAGTTTGCGTTAAATATGAGTTTTCATATTCTGTTCCCCACCATCTCCATTGCCCTATGTTGGGTGCTGCTGTTCTTCCGCCATCGTTGGATTAAAACCCGCGATCAATCATGGCTCACCGCCTATCGTTTTTGGACTAAAGTCTTTGCTCTGACCTTTGCGCTTGGAGTGGTCAGCGGCATTACCATGAGTTTTCAGTTTGGGACTAATTGGCCAGGCTATATGGAGCGTGTCGGCAATATCGCAGGGCCGCTGCTTGGTTATGAGGTATTAACCGCGTTCTTCTTGGAAGCGACTTTCCTTGGGGTGATGTTGTTTGGACATAACCGCGTCAGTGAACGGGTGCATTTATTTGCTACGTTTATGGTTGCATTTGGTACGACATTGTCGGCGTTTTGGATTCTAGCTCTAAACTCTTGGATGCAAACACCACAAGGCTACTCAATCGATGCGCAAGGCATTTATCACGTCGTCAGTTGGTTAGAAGTGATTTTCAATCCTTCGTTCCCGTACCGATTCGTACACATGGTGACAGCATCATTTCTAACCGTAGCGTTCTTACTCTGCGGTCTGGCGGCTTGGCAAATTATCAAAAAAACCGATGATGAAGCCACACCGAAAGTCCTAAAAACCGGTTTAGTGTTAGCAGCGGTTTTAATTCCAATGCAAATCTTCGTTGGTGATATGCATGGCTTAAATACGTTGCATCATCAACCTGAAAAAATCGCGGCGATGGAAGCCATTTGGCATACCGAAAAAGGTGCACCGCTGGTTGGCTTTGCCATTCCGAATTCAGAAACCAAAAGTAATGATTACGCGATTGAAATTCCTTATGGCGCATCACTCATTCTCACGCATGAGTTGAATGGTGAGCTCAAAGGTCTCAATGAATTTGCCGATCATCCGCCTGTAGCGCCGCTGTTCTTTGGCTTCCGTATCATGGTTGGTGTGGGCATGCTCATGCTGCTGGTGAGTTGGTTTGGCGTTTATCAGATTCGTAAAGTTAAAGACAATATCCGTGCATTACCGACTTATTTTTTGTGGGTGCTGGCGTCCATGACCTTCGCGGGTTGGCTGGCAACATTGGCGGGCTGGTATGTCACTGAGGTCGGTCGTCAGCCGTGGATTGTGCATGGCTTGATTAAGATCAGTGAAATCGTCACTCATACCCCGCCGAGCAATATTGCCTTCACATTAGTGCTCTATGCGGTGGTGTATATTGGGCTGATCATCTCTTATGTCAGCGTCCTAAAATATATGGCGGAACATCCAGCTAAAACCGAAGCTGAAGCCCTACCGACATCGGGTGCTGCAGTCGCGATTGTTGCAACAGAAGGATTAGATGCTTCAGGAGAACAAAAATGAGTTGGGATCAAATTGTTCCACTAATTTTTATGGGCTTACTGGGCTTTGCCTTGTTTGTGTATGTCGTGCTGGACGGCTTCGATTTGGGTGTCGGCATTCTGATGTCCCGCGCCAATACTGAAGAACGTAACACGATGGTCGCATCGATCGGGCCATTCTGGGATGCCAATGAAACATGGCTGGTGCTTGGCATTGGCTTACTGCTCGTAGCTTTCCCTAAAGCGAATAGTATCATTCTTGGCAATCTGTACCTGCCCGTTGCTTTTATGCTGATCGCATTGATTCTACGTGGTGTCGCCTTTGACTTTCGAGTTAAGGCGCGTGCCGAACATCAACTGACATGGAACTACCTGTTCATCTTTGGGTCAACGTTGGCTTCACTCATGCAAGGCTGGATGTTGGGTCGTTATGTCACAGGTTTTGCTGAAGGCGCGCAATACACGTTATTTGCCTTTGCGATTGCACTCGCCGTTGCTTCAACCTACACCCTACTCGGCGCGTGTTGGTTATTGATTAAAACTGAAGGTGAACTTCAAATCAAAGCCGTGCAATGGGCAAAAGTGGCATGGTGGCCTGTGGTCATTGGTATGATCTTGATTTCACTCTCCACGCCTTGGGTCAGCCCTGTGGTGCGTGATCGTTGGTTCTCCTTGCCACAGTTTATTGGGCTATTACCGATTCCCCTTGCTACTGCGGCATCGCTGATCGCATTACGATGGTTGCTGAACTCATCGCGCATTCGTGGGCATTTATGTTGGTTGCCATTTTGCCTCTTGATAGGCGCATTGATTATGGGCGCACTTGGCTTGGCATATAGCTTGTATCCATATGCGGTGATTGGGCAAATGACAGTGTGGCAAGCGGCAAGTTCGACCGAGGCGTTGAATGTCTTACTCATCGGTGCAGCAATTACGATTCCTGCGATTCTATGCTATACCGCCTTTGCGTTCTGGGTATTTCGCGGCAAGGTACGTGATCTCACTTATGGTTAATATGGGCAGATCAAAGAATTATGAATGCGTTATTTAGCATTCATAATTCATATCAAATGCTCATTGAAAACGCAGAAATAAGCCTCATCAATAAAACGTCCCGATTGGTTCAAGAGCCTCTCGGGACGTTTTATTGTCACGTCTTGATTTAATTGAATGCCTGATTGATTTTCTGTGGCGCGTTTTTCAAGTTTGATCATTTTGGAAAAGTTAACTAAATGATACACAGCAAGTCATCCGTTGTTTGATTCGTCATTGATAAAAAGGTACATTGCAACCCTGTTTTATGAATTCAACAATCGTTTGACCCTTAGATTTGCTGGTTATGCGAATGGTCTGATTAAAATCAACTCCGACCCCGAATACAGTAGATAAAAAATTTCGTTTAATTAGGAACTTGTACCATGAGTTTGTTTATTGCATCTGCTTACGCTGCGCCAGCCGCTGCGGGAACCCAATCGCCATTACCATCAATTCTAATGATGGTTGGTTTTGTTGCTGTATTTTATTTTCTGATTTGGCGTCCACAATCCAAACGTACCAAAGAACATCGTACGATGATTGACAGCGTGACTGTCGGCAGCGAAGTGGTGTTTGCAGGTGGTTTGATGGGTCGCATCAAGAAAACTGAAGGCGAATACGCTGTGATTACCATCGGTACTGGCGTTGATGTCAAAGTTCAAAAATCTTCGATCGTTGCTGTTTTGCCTGAAGGCACAATCGCAAGTCTTTAAGATTCAGTTATATGCGTGACTCTTTGGTAAAAACCTGAGCGAAACACTTATAAAGTAACAGGCTGATCGCATGAACGACTGGATCGTTGTTCATGCGATCAGTTTCATTATTGATAACTATCGGAATGGTTTGAATTGAATCATTTCCATAGCTTCAAGTTTAAAAGAAACTAATTTTCAAGAAGAGCACAGATGCGTTATCCAGCATGGAAATATGTGGTAATTCTACTGGTTTTGGTTATTAGTACATTATATGCACTGCCAAACCTTTATCCTGATGAACCCGCAATTCAGATTACCGGTGCTAAAGCAGGCTCGACCATTGACGCAACCGTTCTAGGTCAAGCCGAAGCTGCACTTAAAGCCGCGAATGTAACCTCGCATGGCGATAGCTTCGATGGCAAAACTGCACTGATTCGCGTGAGAACCAGCGATGAACAGTTAAAAGCCCAAGATGTCGTGCGTCGTGCACTAGGTGACAACTTCGTTGTTGCGCTCAATCTGGCACAAACTACCCCAAACTGGCTACGTGCCATTGGTGCAGCGCCGATGAAATTGGGTCTGGACTTACGTGGTGGTGTGCACTTCTTGCTTGAAGTGGATATGTCTAAAGCGATCGAGCAACGTCTCGATACCGCTGCAACGGACATACGTCGCGAATTACGTACAGAAAATCTGACCTTCCGCACTGTGCAACAAACCACCAACGGCATTAACGTGATATTTGATACCGTTGCCGATCGTGATGCCGCAACCAGCAATTTACGTCGTAAATTCCCTGATTTCGCACTGCAACAGCTCGTTGTTGGTGATGGTTTTGTTGATGCACTGACATATACCGAAGCAAAAGTACAAGAAATTAATCAATACGCAGTGGGTCAAAACTTAACGACATTGCGTAACCGTATCAATGAACTCGGTGTGGCGGAAGCGATTGTACAAACCCAAGGTAGCAACCGCATCGTGGTTGATTTACCAGGTGTACAAGACACTGCTGAAGCGAAACGTGTTTTGGGTCGTACCGCGAATCTTGAATTCCGTATGGTTGCGGATGAAGCCGCTAACTACACTGGCGGTCCAGTCCCTGCGGGAACAGAAAGTTTTGCGTTTGAAAAGCTCGATGGTCCTCCGATTCTGCTGAAACGCCAACGTATCCTGACGGGTGAACGCGTACAAAACGCGCAATCTGGCTATGATCAAAACGGTTCTGCTTCGGTCAACATTACCTTGGACAGTGCTGGCGGCAAGCTGATGAACGATGCCACTCGCCCAGCTGTAGGTAAGCAAATGGCGGTTTTGTTTATTGAAAACAAACAAAAAATCACCTACGTCACAGATCCAGTGACCAAGAAAACCGTCGAAACACGTACGCCGTATACCGAAAAAGTTGTGATTAATCGTGCAACTGTTCAATCAGTTTTGGGTTCACAATTCCAGATTACTGGCATTGGCAGTCCGCAAGAGTCTGCTGAACTTGCATTGTTACTGCGTTCTGGTGCGCTTGCAGCGCCAATGTACTTCGTTGAAGAACGTACGGTTGGTCCATCACTCGGTCAAGAAAACATTGATAAAGGTATGCTCTCAACGCAAGTTGGTTTTGCTTTGGTTGCGCTGTTTATGCTGGTGTTCTATCGCCTATTCGGAATCATTGCAAACTTCGCCCTGTTTATGAACTTAGCAATGATTTTGGCGATTATGTCAGCGCTTGGTGCAGCACTAAGCTTGCCAGGTATTGCGGGTATTGTTTTGACCATCGGGATCGCGGTCGATGCCAACGTCTTGATTTGTGAGCGTATACGCGAAGAAATCAGACATGGTGCAAAACCTGTGACAGCGATTGTGCTTGGCTATGATCGCGCGTTTGGAACAATTATCGATGCGCACGTAACAACTTTGCTTGTGGCATTCATTTTGTTCGCTGTAGGTACAGGACCGATCAAAGGTTTTGCTGTGACCTTATCGATTGGTCTCCTCTGTTCGCTATTTACAGCCATCACCGTCACTCGTGCTTTGGTTCAAATCATCTATGGCCATCGCCATGTTGAAAAACTAAGCATTTAAAAGGAATTAAATCATGGCTAACGATACGAAAACCGATATCCAAAGCGGCGTCGACGGAGAGCAAGCTTATCATCATGATGAGCCTATCATTCGTTTTATGCGATTCCGCACGCCTTTGGCTATTTTTTCAATGATATTGATGCTGGTGTGTATAGTCTCAATCTCCACCAAAGGTCTCAACCTCGGTCTCGACTTTACTGGCGGGATCTCGGCGGAAGTAAACTACACACATCCTGTCAAGCAAACTGAAGTGCAACAAGCGCTGATGAAAGCAGGCTTCCACGAACCCGTAGTGCAGTACCTCGGTACCCAACGCGACTTGCTGGTACGCATGCCTGCGCAAAGTACAACAACTGACTCATCGGCCTATATTTTAAATGCAGTCCAACTGCCTGAGAATAAAGCCACCGTTCAAAAAGTAGACATTGTTGGCTCACAAGTCGGTAATGAACTGTACT
>Ga0209023_10001916_pt1 | contig 26969 bp, 20 predicted proteins | sample LakOneMetagenome_FD_187468 | JGI IMG/M metagenome (GOLD analysis project Ga0209023, IMG submission 187468) | Freshwater and sediment microbial communities from Lake Erie, Canada (SPAdes) (version 2) | ecosystem: Environmental > Aquatic > Freshwater > Lentic | place: Lake Erie, Canada...
AGGCGGAGGTCCGCGCCCTAGATGGTGTCAACGTCAGCTTCGAGAAGGGTCGTTTCACTTCGATCATGGGTCCTTCCGGTTCCGGCAAGTCGACCCTGATGCACATCCTCGCCGGCCTCGATGTCCCGACCGCCGGTTCGGTCGAGATCGACGGCCAGGAGATCACTGGTCTGGACGACGGTGCCCTGACCGATCTGAGGCGGGACAAGCTCGGTTTCGTCTTCCAGTTCTTCAACCTCCTGCCGGTCCTGACCGCGGAGGAGAACATCCTGCTGCCGCTTTCGATCGCCAGGAGGAAGCCGGATCAGGAATGGGTCGATCAGGTGATCGACCGGGTTGGCCTGGGTGACCGTCGCGACCATCGTCCTTCCGAACTTTCCGGCGGCCAGCAGCAGCGTGTTGCCGTGGCCCGGGCACTGGTCACCAAGCCCGCGGTCCTTTTCGCCGACGAGCCGACCGGCAACCTCGATTCAAAGGCTTCAGAGGACGTCCTGACCTTGCTGCGTGGCGCGGTCGACGAGGTGGGGCAGACCGTGATCATGGTCACCCATGAACCTGACGCAGCCGCCCACGGCGACCGCCTGATCGCGCTGCGGGACGGCAAGCTGGTTCACGATGCGCCGCCGGTTTCGGCGGACAACGTGATCGAGCTGCTCAAGACCCTCGCCTAGAGCGACCGGACCGAGGCCGCACGATGCTTTCACTGACCTTCAAGAACCTCTGGGCCCGCAAGTGGCGTTCCCTGATGACCGCGGTGGCGGTGATCTTCGGCATCGCGCTGGTCGCCGGCACCTACATCCTCACCGACACCACCAACCAGGCTTTCGACCAGATCTTCAACGAGTCCCTGGCCGGCACCGACGTGGTGGTCACCGCAAAGTCCGAGGTCGACCAGCAGGACGGCAGCACTCCCTCGTTCTCGGCCAAGGTCCTCAAGGAAGTCCGCCAGGTCGAAGGCGTCAAGGTGGCTGCCGGACAGATCTTCACCCAGGGAGCGATCCTTGACGAGAAGGGCGATTCGGTCGGGGGAGGTTTCGCACCGCAGTTCATATCGTCGACCTCGCCCAAGATCTTCGAGGCAGTGACCTACCCGGAGGGCCACCCGCCGGAGGGCCCGCGGGAAGCCACGCTTGACAAGGCAGCCGCCGAGCGGGCCGACATCACGCCCGGCGACACGATCCTGCTGGCAAAGACCGGCCAGGCGGTTCCGTTCAAGGTGGTCGGACTCACCGAACTCGGTGGATCTTCCTTCGGCGGCACATCCGTGTCCCAGGTCCAGCTGCCGGTTGCCCAGAAGATCACCGGCAAGGTGGGTCAGTTCGACCAGATCTCGGTCGCGGCGGACAGCGGCGTTTCATCCGAGACTCTCCGTGATCGCATCGCCAAGGTCGTTCCCGGAGAGCTGCGGGTCGAGACGGCTCAGGAGAACGCCGACCGCAACGCCAGCGAGATCCGGGACAGCCTTCAGTTCCTCACCATCGCCCTGCTCGCCTTCGCCGCGATTGCGCTGTTCGTCGGATCGTTTGTGATCTTCAACGTCTTCTCGATCACGGTCGCCCAGCGCACCCGGGAGTTCGGAATGCTGCGCACCCTGGGAGCCAGCCGGCGCCAGGTCCTGGTCACGGTGCTGATCGAGGGTCTGATCATCGGCTTGATCGGTTCGCTGATCGGAATCGTGGTCGGGTACGGGCTTGCGGCCGGGCTCAGTGCCCTGCTCAAGGCTGTCGGTGCCGAACTGCCTGCCAATTCACTTCAGGTCCTGCCCCGGACGATCATCGTTTCGCTGATCATCGGTGTCGGGGTCACCGTGGTCTCGTCGCTGATCCCGGCGATCCGGTCGACCAGGGTGCCTCCGATCGCAGCTCTCTCCGAGAATCTCGTCGTCGGTGGCAAAAGCCGCGTCGTGCTCCGGACTGTGTTTGCGGTTCTCCTCGGAGCGGTCGGTCTCGTGCTGATCGCCATGACCCTGATCGGCGGTACCGACGGAGGCAGCGGGGCGGCGCAGATCGGTGGCGGCGCGGTTTGCGTGCTGATCGCGATTTCGATCTTCGCTCCGAAGCTGGTCGCCCCGGCGGCCCGGATCATCGGATCTCCGATCGAGAAGCTGGGTGGATTGACCGGCCGGCTCGCCCGGGAGAACGCCCAGCGCAATCCTTCCCGCACGGCGGTCACCGCGGCGGCCCTGATGATCGGCCTGGCCCTGATCGCCTTCGTGACCATCTTCGCTTCCGGGCTGAGCAGCTCGGTCAACAAGGTGATCGACGACCAGCTGCCTGGCGAGATAACTCTTCAGGGTCAGGGCGGCGTGATTCCGTTCCCGGCCGGAGCGATAAGCACGGTCCAGAAGGTCAGCGGTGTCGAGGCGGCATCCGGCGTCCGTTATGTCTCAGCCAAGGTGGACGGCAAGACATCTTCGATTTCGTCGGTCGACCCGGCCGACATCGTGAAGGTCTACACGGTCGAGTGGAAAGAAGGGTCGGATGCCGATCTGACCGGGCTGAAGGACGGCGAACTCGTGATCGGCGACAAGCTGGCCAGCAACCTGGATGTTGGAGTGGGGGACAGCGTGACGCTGACTTCGCAGAAGGGGCGCGACTTCAAGTTCGTCGTCAACGCGATCATGAAGACCGACAGCATTTCGCTGGCCGGCCAGGGAATCATCAGCCAGAACTCGATGGCCCGTGACTTCGACCAGAAGTCGGATGCCGTGGGGTTGGTCAAACTCGACTCCGGGGTCGATCTGGACAAGACACAGACAGCGATCGAGGATGCGCTTAAGGCGAACAAGTTCCCGACGGTGGAGGTCCTCAACCAGGGCGAACTGAAGGCGCAGCAGAGGTCCCAGATAAACGGGCTGCTTGCGATGATCTACGTGCTTCTGGCCCTGGCCGTGGTCGTATCTCTGGTCGGCATCGTGGTCACCCTGATCCTCTCGATCTATGAGCGAACCCGCGAACTCGGAATGCTCCGGGCGGTCGGCATGTCCCGCCGCCAGGTCAAGCGAATGGTCCGCTACGAAGCGGTGATCACGGCGGTGATCGGAGCGGTTTCCGGGCTGATAGTAGGAGTGATCTTCGCTTTCCTGATCGGCATTCCGCTCGGCGGTGACGGATTCGAGCTCAGCTATCCGATCGGGACCCTGATCGTGATCCTGATCCTCACTGCTCTGGCCGGAGTGATCGCTGCGATCTACCCGGCCCGCAAGGCCGCCAAGCTGAACGTGCTCGAAGCCGTCTCTTACGAGTAGCACTGTCTGAAGCCGCGAGGTTCATGAATCGAAACCGAGTCCGAACCGGTCCAGGGTCCGGAGCCAGAGCCCGCGCCGTCCGTCGTTGCGATCAGCAGCGGCGAGACGGCCGCGGGTGAATTGGACCACGCCGTAGCGGACCGGCTCCGGAGGGAAGGGAACCGGCTTGCCGGTGGCGTACTTCAGCCGGGTGACTTCGTTGTCAACACCATCGATGATGTCGATCGCCAGGTTGGCCGAGAAGCGGCTGGCACCGACCCCTAGGCCGGTGTGGCCGACCGCCCATCCGACCCGGCCTTCGAGCGTGGTGCCGTAGAAGGCAAAGAACCGGGAGCAGGTGTCGATCGCGCCACCCCAGCGATGGGAGAAGCGGATTCCCCCGAGCTGGGGGAAGGCAGTGAAGAAGCGCTGCGCGAGGCCGGTGAAGCTCGCGTCGCGCTGGTAGGAAGAGTCCTCGACCCGGCCACCGAAGTTGTAGATCGCGTCATAACCGCCCCAGAGAATCCGGCCCCCGGGCCGGTCGGCCGTGGCGGCGCCCGGTCCGCCGTCGATCGGCCGGTAGTAGTGGAACTGGTTCGAACAGTCAGACATCCCCTGATGGTTCCCCCAGCCGAGTGAGTCCCACTGGTCGCGGGTCAGCGGTTCGGTGACCAGCACATAGTCGTAAACGGGAATCACCCGATGCCGGATTTGCCGGACCGGCACCTTGAAGGCCGAAGTCGCGAGCAGAAGCTTTGAGGCCCGGATCGAACCACCGGAGGTTCGAACCTCGACCCCCGCTCCGGACTTCCCGAAGCTCTCGAGAGCCGTTGATTCGTGGATCCGCACCCCGAGCCGGGTCGCGTATGCAGCCAGTCCGTCACAGAGCTTTACCGGGTCGATTGACCATTCGCCGGATTTCTGCCAGAGGCCGCCCCGGTAGATGGGTGAGTTCACCTCGGCCCTGATCCCGTCGGCGTCAAGCATCACGGCCTCGTGGCCGTATTCGGCCAGTTCTTCGACTCCACCCTCGAGTTCCTCGACCTGGGCATCGGTGACTGCGACTTCGATCGCTCCTGGTTTGCGCAGGTCGCAGTCGATGCCTTCTGTTCTGATCACCTCTTCGATCGCGTCGAGGTTTTCGAGGCCGAGCCGTTCGAGCAATGGAACTTCGTCCGGGAACCGGGCGAGGCCGTTGCCGATTCCGTGGACCAGTGAGGAAGACATGAAGCCGCCGTTCCGGCCGCTCGCCCCGATCGCCAGGCTTTCCCTTTCGATCAGAACCACGTGCCTGCCCGGATCGCGCTCCTTTGCCCGCACCGCGGCCCAGAGGCCGGTCAGGCCACCTCCGACGATCACCAGGTCCGCCTCGGCATTGCCTCCAAGGGGGGCGTGGATGGCCGGACGTTCGCCGGAAAGCCAGAAGGGTGAAGGTTCGGCGTCGGCGTAAGACCGGCGGTCTGCTTCAGTTGGTTTGGTCTGAGGCCAGACCGCTGTGCTCCCTCGGTGCGCGATCGTCCGACTGTAGCCGACTCAACCGGTACTGTCAGAACCGTCCGTAAGATGCGACACATTCGGGGCAAGCTTGATCTCCAAGCCCAAGACTGAAAATGAACTGGCAAGACTGGAAGACGATGAACTCATCGCGTATGCCGTCGATGCCCGGGACGCGGGCAGGCAGGATGACTTCCGGTCCGCGGTCAACATCTTCATCAGCCGGAGGATCGGTCTCGTCAGTTACTGGGTCGGCCGGAAGGCGGATGGGGACGAGGCTGATGAGATCACCAGCATGGCTTTCGTCAGCATTTTTGAAGGTGCCGACCGGATCAAGGGTTCCAGTCCCGGCGAGATCGTCGAGTGGATGCGCACCGTCACAGCCCGGCGGATCGCCGACCATTACCGAAAAATGGAAAAGCAGCCGGGCTTCACGACCATCGATGACCAGCCGAAAGACGAAGGCGAGTGGTCCGAACCGGCCAGTGACCCTGATTCAACCGGTGGAGTCGAACTCGGAATGGTCATCGACAAGATTCTCGGTGAACTTGACGAAGTCAAACGGGAAGTCGTCGAACTCAGAATCGACGGACACTCTTCGAAGGAAACCGCCGATGGGAGCCGTGATCCGGGCATGACTCCCGTAAATGTCGACAAGATCTTTTCGAGGTTCAGGAAGGCCCTCGCCAGGGAACTTGATTTCTGATGACCGAAATTGAAGACACACCGGACCGGGTCACCCGGGCCTTCGACGAGTACGTCGAATCCTTCCGCACCGGGCGCGGAAACCCCGGACCATTTCTCGACCGGTTCGAGGGCGGAGAGCGAAAGGAACTCGATCTGCTGATCGAGGCGTTCATCGCCACCGCTCCGGTCTCCGAGCCCGACCCTTCGGACCCCAGAATCGCCGCGATTGCCGACCAGGTCGTCGACGAGCTCGAATCGACGGCGACCGGCCTCGCGCCGATGCTCGCCAGGCTGCGTCAGAAGGCAAGGCTGACCCAGCAGGCGGTGGTCGAAGCGATCGCCGAGTCGATCAAGGCCAGCCCGTCCGAGACCGAGAAGATCGATGTCTATTACCACCGGCTCGAGTGGGGTTCCCTGCCACCCGACGGCCTGAGCGACCGGCTGTTCGGCCTCCTGGCCGGAATCCTGGGGGTCGAAACAGGCCAGTTGAAGGAGGCTGCAAACGATTCCGGAGTGCTGCTGGATGTTTCGGGGGAAATCTTCGCTCGTGCCGCTGAAGAAACGGATCTTGGCAGCGACGGCGCGGTTGCGTTCAGAAAGACGGGGATGGATGGTCCGCCTCCGGAGGAGGACAGTGATTCCAGGCCCGACCGGATCGACGAGTTGTTCACCGGCGGCTGAGCCGGGTTCTACAATCGCCTGGTGGGAGAGCAGGAAGCCAACAGGGACCACCGCCTGGTCACGATGCTTGCGGCCGAAGAGCTCGCACGGATCGAAGACGATGTCAGCGGGATCCGGCAGGCAATTCCCGGCTGGGTATGGGATGGCCATTCCCTGCCCGTGCCGGTCGACCTGATCGCCAGGGAGCTCTACAACCTCCGGGTGCAGGTGGTCAGCGTCGAAGCGATGAGGGAAGTGATCGGCGAGGATCCGGAAGGCCACATCGGGCTGTCCGGGCTGCTGCTATCTGCCGACGGGGAGATCTGGGTCAGCAGGCCCGAACTCGACTACGAGTGGGGAGAGAGGCGCCACCGCTTCACGGTCGGTCACGAACTCGGTCACTTCGTCATGCATCAGAACGGCAGTCCACGGATCTTCTGCAGGGGAGCTGAAGATGACGAGTCAGAAAGCCGGTCCGGAGTCGATCAGAACGATCCGGTGCCCAGGCCGGTGCCGGAAGCCGAAGCGAACACGTTCGCGGCAGCCCTGCTGATGCCATTCGACGAGGTTCGCAAGCGACTCGACGCGGATCCGGCGGATCCGGTCGAGGACCTGAAGCAGTATTTCGGGGTCAACAACAAACCGGCAATTCGCCGGGTGGAGGCCGTGCGTCTTCTCAGCGACTGACTTTGAAGATCTTCGAGGCTGGCTTGTAGCCCTTCTTCGCGACCTTCAGAGTCAGCTTGCCCGGCTTTTTCGGCTTGAGCTTGATCGTCGCCTTCCCGTTGTAGGTGGTGACGGCTGACCGCCCCCCGATCGTGACCACGGCGGCATCGACCGGTGCCGTGACTCCGGCCCCGTTCTTTCCCTTCACCGTGACCGACACGGTGCCGGCCTTGCCCCTGCGCAGCTTGCCCGAAGCGTTGAGCCTGAGGGCGCGGCAGGGTTTGGCGGAAAGGGTCCGGGTGAAGGGGACATCGGCCGTGAAGGTGCAGCCGTTGCCGTCAAAGATCGTTACCCGGCCATCACCGATCGCCTGGAGTTCGCGGCCATTCCGCTTGAAGGTGGTGACTTCGGTCTGCGGCGGGCTGAAGTTGAAGGAGATATCCCATGCCTGGCCACCGGTGGCGGCGGTGCGGTAGGTCCAGCTCGAAGGCGATTCGGACACTGGCCTGAACAGGCCCTTCGCGATCGCCGCCTTCAGGTCGGGACGCCAGAACTCCCAGTCATGGCTTCCCTTGTGGACCGTGTAGTCCACGTTGGGATTGCCGGCATCCTCTGCCGCGGCGACAGCTTCGTCGTTCTGCGTCTTGAGGACCTCCTCCAGACCGAGGCTGAGCCCGTCACCGTCGGTGATGTAGCCGGGGTTCGAAGGGTCGTTCTGCGGACGCACGGCAGGATCGGGCTCGCCGTTTCCGGTGTAGACGTCCAGGTTCGTGTACCGGTAATTGTCGCCGAGCGCAAGCGGGTCGTGGCCCTCGGCGTAGTAGCCGGTGGACGGACCGAAGACAGTGTTGTACGGGGTGCCGCCCGCAGCGGTTGCGAAGGCTACGACCGAAAGCGGATCCCGGATGGAAGCGAAGGCGGAGAGCGGCACCGCGGTCCCGAAGAACCCGGGCAGCTGGGATGCGGTCAGCCACGTGCCGAAGCCGCCCATCGAGAATCCGGCGATCGCGTGGTAGCGACGCTCGGGACGGATGCTGAACTTGCGCTGGATCAACGGCAGCAGCGAAACCCGGATGTACTCCTCCCAGGCGGGATCGTTCTGGGTGCCTTCGTTCCACCAGTCGGTGTAGAAGCCCTGAGCGCCTTCGGGCATGACGATGACTGCGTCCAGTCCCTTGGCAGTGTTCCTGATGTCTCCCAGCAGCGGGTCGGCCCAGGAATCGAAACGCTCTCCCGAACCGTGGAGCAGAAGCAGCAGCGGGTAGCGCTTCTTCGGGGTGTATCCGTCGGGCAGCAGGACATTGGCCATCAACTTGCCGGGATGGGGACCCATGTTCTCGGTGACGGGTCCGGCCAGATGCTGATTTGCGGGGTTGACGTAGATGCTGGAAGCGTCAATGGTGACCAGCTTCTGGGCCGCGGCGGGCGAGGCCAGCATCAGAATCGCGGCTACTGTCGCGGCCAGCGTGACTGCCAGGGTGCGGGCAGCATTGAACGGACGAACTCTCCCCAAATCCAAGATTCCCATGCCCGGCATCCTACCCGGCTAGCGGTCATCGATCAGGCAGTGTCTTCGAGGGTCCCCGCCAGACGGGCGGCGAGTGATGAGTTGCGGCGACCGGCCTCGTCGCGGCGGACTCCGACTTCGAGCGAGGGACGGTCGCCGACCATCACGCACATCTCCCGGGCCCGGGTTATCGCCGTGTAGATCAGGGGCCGGGACAGCATCCCGGCGTGGGACCGGTGGCAGACGAAGATGACGACCGGGATCTCACAGCCCTGCGACTTGTGAACCGAGATCGCATAGGCGAGTTTCAGGTCGCCCGTTTCGCTGTAGGGGAGTTCCACGGTCTGCCCGTCATCGGTTTCGACGACCACCATCTCCTCGTCCGGGTCATCCTCGACCAGAAAGCAGATCGTGCCGTTCATCAGACCGAACTCGTAGGCATTACGGGTCTGGATCAGGCGGTCGCCCATCCTGAATCGCTCCCCGACCGCCTTGCGGCCATCCGGGTTCAGGGTCTGCTGGAGCTCCTTGTTGAGAACGTCGATTCCTGCTTCGCCCCGGTAGATCGGCGCCAGTACCTGCGCGTCGCGAATCGGATCGAGTCCCAATCCGGCCTGAACCCGGTCGCCGACCATCTCGACCACCGCGTTTCGCACCCGTTCCGGAGTGACCCTCTCGACGAAATGGAAGTCCCGGACCTGGTCCGGGCCCGGAGTCATGTGGGGCGGCCGGCCCTGGTTGATCTCGTGGGCAGCGGTGGTGATCATCGAACGGGCCGCCTGCCGGAAGATATGGGTCAGGCGGGTCACCGGCACGATGCCGGACTCGATCAGGTCGGCGAAGGGCTTTCCGGCACCGACCGGGGGGAGCTGGTCGGCGTCGCCGACGAAGACGATGTGGGTGTCATGCCCGAGCCCGTTCAGCAACACGTCGGCCATGTGGAGGTTGATCATCGACGCCTCGTCGATGATCAACATGCCGAGCGGGAGGGGGTGTCCCGGCTTGTATGTCGGTTCCGATCCCGGCCGCCATTCGAGCAGACGATGAATCGTCATGGCTTCGGCTCCGGTGGCTTCGGTCATCCGCCGGGCAGCGCGGCCGGTCGGGGCGCAGAGGCCGACCCGCACCCCGGCCGCCTTGGCTTCACGAACGATCTCCCTGGTGCAGACGGTCTTGCCGACGCCTGGTCCACCGGTCACGACCGACAGTCGCGAGCCGAAGGCACCGAGAACCGCCTGCCACTGCTCGGCGGTCAGCTTCTCGTCACCGATCTGCTCGGGTGAATGTTCGAGCACAGGTTCCGCATCGGCGCGTTCTTTCAGGTCCGCGGCGAGCCAGCATTCGCGGTCAAGGGTCGACTGGCGATAGATCCGGTCCTTCTCGGCAATCAGGCCGGCAGCCGAAGTGAGAACTTCAGGGTCCGGCCGGTAACCGAGCAATTTGGCCGACTGGGCGGTCAGTTCGCCGAGCGGAAGGTGCGTGTGACCCCGCCGCTCGGCTTCACCGAGCAGGTACCAGGCTGCCGCCTGGGCTCGCCGCTCAGATTCGGGCGGGAACCCGGCAGCAATCGCGATCGTGTCGGCCCGGGCGAACCCAACCCCGTCGATCTCGGTCAGGCTGTACGGGTCCTCGCGGATGGTCCTCATCGCCCGGTCACCGAAGCGGGCATGGATCTTTCCGGCGAGGTGAGCGAGGCCGTGCGGAGCAAGCTCGACGTGAAGATCACGGACGGCGCGAGTCTCGTACCAGCTCTCGAGCGCGGCTTCCTGCTGTTTGTTGCCAAGGCCGGGAAGCGAGCCGATGATGCCACCGGGGTCCGCGGCGATCTTCTCCAGTACCTCGGGTCCGTAGAGGTCACAGAGGGCCTGGGCCCGGATCGGTCCGATGTGGCGAAGGGAACTCAGATAGGCGATCTGGCCGGCCCGGTCGGAGGGATCCATCGGCAGGGCGGTGAAGACCTGAACCTGCGGTCCGTACTTCTGATGCTCGCTCCACTGGCCGGTCACCTTCGCCCGCTCGCCGGGCTTCAGATGACCGATCGTGCCGGTCGCGATGAACTCGTCGCCGGAGTCATCCCGCACTTCAACCACTGCGAACCCGCTGTCTTCGGCCGCAAAGATCACATGCACGACCTCGACTGCCCCGTTGAACGAGGCCTCGCTCTCGAAAAGCTGCTCAGACACCAAACAAGTATCCGGACTTCGCCGGATACAACGCAACCACGTCAGTTCAGCGGATCCGGAGGCCGATGAACGGACTTCGCTCTGATCTGGCACATAGACTCGCCCCTGATGGCTGAGTCACCAAAGCCGCTCGGAGATGCGGTCGCTGAAGCGACCGAAGCTGCAAGCCTGCCGAAGCCTGCCCCCCGGAAGCGATCCGGCAAGGCCCAGGACGTCTTCGGCGGCGAAATGCGAAGGCGGGACCTGCTGCCGCTGCTGATCTTTCACCTGATCCGCCACGAACCTTCCTATGGCAACCAGCTGATCGACGCGATCGAGTCGCTGACCCAGGGCGTCATCTCGGTCAACCCGAACACCATGTACCCGCTCCTGCGTGACCTCGAAAGCAGGGGAATGATCGAAGGCAGCTGGGAACATCCGGACAAGAGAACTCGCCGCTTTTACTCGATAACTCCCGCCGGCGAGGATGCATATCGCGAGCTCCTGTCGGAGATCGAACCCTTTCTGGACTCGGTGATTCGCTCGGTCACGATGATCAAGGCCGAGGTCTACGGCTCCTGAGAAAGGGCCCTCTACCTGCGGAGCTGGTTCCCAAGTGGTAGTTTGCGCGGCGTTAGGCCGGGAGGAGAGATCCGGCGCCGCATCATGAAGTTGGAGGAAGTTGTTATGCCGACTGGGACAGTCAAGTGGTTCAGCGACGAGAAGGGCTTCGGATTCATCACACCCGATGATGGCTCCAAGGACGTCTTCGTCCACCACAGCGCAATTCAGTCCGATGGGTTCCGAACCCTGGCTGAAGGCGCCAAGGTGAGCTACGAATCCGAAGAGGGCCCGAAGGGCCCCGCAGCCGCTTCCGTCGAGACCATCTGAACCCGGTCTCGGAAGCTGTTTCATTGCGGCCGCCTACGGGCGGCCGTTTTGTTTGCAGGGCCAGGCTTGCGGTGCGGGGTTGAGACGGAAGCAGCGCGGGTGTAACTTGGGAAGGCATGTACAGCACAGGTGGTATCGCTGACGGTTTCGTCCCCCTATGGTCCCGGGTCGAAGGCAGACTCGGCGGCAATCTGCCCGCAGCAATCCGGTTCTGGGATGGCAGCGAGATCGGCCCCGGAGAGGCCGGATCCTGCCCCGACGTGATCGTGCTCCGCGACCGGCGAGCGATGACCTACGTGGTTACCCGTCCGGACCAGCTCGGTGTGGCCCGCGCGTTCGTTTCCGGTGACCTGGTGCTGGAGGGCAGCATCGAGAGGGTGATGGCGGCAGGAGCGGCGCTCTACGGTTTCGATTTCACGGTTCAGGACAAGCTGGAGGCGGCGAAGATTGCCGTCCGTCTCGGAGCAATCCGGATACCGCCTCCCAAGCCTCCGGAAGCCGAAGCGAGATCACAGGGCCGGCTCCATTCCCTGCGCCGGGACAGCGAGTCGATCCAGCACCACTACGACGTCTCGAACGAGTTCTACCGGCAGATCCTCGGGCCGACCATGGTCTACTCCTGCGCCTATTTCAATTCGCCCGAAGACTCTCTCGAGGAAGCTCAGACCAGAAAGCTGGACGTGGTCTGCCAGAAGCTCAGGCTCCAGCCCGGGGAACGTCTGCTCGACATCGGCTGCGGCTGGGGCTCGATGGCAATCCACGCAGCCGACAACTACGGGGTCGAAGTGGTGGGGGTGACCCTGTCGATCGCCCAGGCCGAAAGGGCCCGCGAAAGAGTTGCCGAAGCCGGGCTCGAGGACCGGATCGAGATCCGCATCCAGGACTACCGGGAAGTCAGCGACGGCCCGTTCGACAAGATCTGTTCGATCGGGATGTTCGAACACACGGGATCGGACATCGACGGCTATTTCGCTGAAACGGCGAAGCTCGGCAAGCCGGGCGGGCTGGCCCTGCATCACGGAATCTGTCGCCAGCACAGCGAGGAGGAGTCACCGAACACCTTCATCGAGCGATATGTCTTTCCCGACGGAGAACTCCACCGGGTTGCTCGTGTGATCGCCGGCCTTGAACGCTCTGGTCAGGAATTGAGGGACGTCGAAAACCTGCGGGAGCACTATGCGCTCACGCTTCGCCATTGGGTCCGGAATCTGGCCGAAGACCAGGAAGCCGCGATCGCCGAAGTCGGAGAGCAGCGGGAGCGGGTCTGGCGGTTGTACATGACTGCGAGCTTCCTGGCCTTCGAGCGCGGAGACATCGGGGTCAACCAGATCCTCGCGGTCATTCCGGAACGCGAACAGCAGGCCCTCTATCGGCCTTCGCCCGACCTCGAACTTGCCCGTCCCGCTTTCGCACGGGACGAAGTCTCAGTGGATCAGGTCGGGTAGACCTGTGCCTCGAACAAAGTCGGTGGCCTTCTCGACGTCAAGCGGCGGTGCGATGAGGAACCCCTGGGCCATGTCGCATCCGAGGTCTCTGACCATCTGCAGCTGAGCCTCGGTGGCCACTGCTTCCGCGACGACGGTCAGGGAGAGAGCCCGGCCGATCTGGGTGATCGCGTCGGCGATTGCCGAGTTGCCGGGGTCGCCACGGCCCAGTCCTTCGACGAAGGCCCGGTCTATCTTGATCGCGTCGAGCGGAAACTCGCTCAGGTAGCTGAGTGACGAATAACCGGTGCCGAAGTCGTCGAGGGCCAGCAACACCCCGAACTCGTGAATCTCGCGGAGCACGTCATCGATCACGGCACTGCCGGTCAGCAACACGTTCTCGGTTATTTCGATCGCCAGGTTCTCGGGACGCATGTCGTTGACGACCAGCAACTCGGTGATTTCGGCGGCGAGATCCGGCTTGCGAATCTGCCGTGATGAAGCGTTGACTGAAACGGTGATCCTGTCCGCGGGTTCGAGTCCGGCGTTCCAGACTCCGGCCTGCCGCACCGCCTCCGCCATGATCCAGCTGTCGATGCGACTGATCAGATCGCTTTCTTCGGCGATCGGGATGAAGAGTTCGGGTTGGAGCACCCCTTCCTCCGGGTGGTTCCAGCGGGCCAGGGCCTCGAAGGCGGCGAGCTTTCCGTCACGCAGGTTGATGATCGGCTGGTAGACGGCTTCCAGCTCGTCGTTCTCGATCGCGCTGTGAAGCTGGCGCTCCACGTCGAGCCGACGCAGGACCCGGTCGCGGATCGGCTTGCCGAAAGCCTCCACCCGGGCCCGCCCGGAATCCTTGGCCAGATACATGGCGGCATCGGCATCACGGATCAGATCTTCGGCCGACTTGGCGTCCTCGTGCCCTGGCTGGTAGGTCGACACCCCGATGCTGGCGGTTATGAATCGTTCGGTTCCGGCGACCGGGATCGGCTCGGAAAGGCTTTCCAGCATGCGCCCGGCGACTTCCTTGGCTTCATCGATCGATTTGATCGAGGCCAGCACGATTCCGAATTCGTCACCGCCGAAACGGGCGACCGTATCGCCCCGGCGGACGCTGTCCGACAACCGGGGCGCGATCTCCCGCAGGAGTTCGTCTCCGGCGTGGTGGCCGATGCCATCGTTGATCAGTTTGAAGTGATCGATGTCGAGGAACAGGAGCCCGACGATGCCTTCCCTCGAGCTTGCCTCATCGATCGCCTCGGCCAGCCGCCGGGTGAATAGCTGGCGGTTCGGAAGGTCCGTGAGGGGATCGTGGTTGAGGCGGTGCTCGAGCGACTGGTCGGTCTTGCTTCGTTCGATCGAGTTGCCCAGCACGTTCGCCGCGGCCCGCAGGAAGTTGCCGTCCTGTTCGGTGAAGGCACTGATCCGGTCCGAATGAACAATGATCATCCCGAACTGTTCGACCGCGCCCATGATCGGCGCGATCATTGAACTTCTCACCGGTTCGGGAAGAAACGGAGCGAACCGGCTCAACCGCGGATCGTCATCCCAGGAGGGGATCAGGACGACGTCGCCCTGGGTCAGATGGCTGTCCGGGTAGCGCTCCGGGTTGTAAGGCAGCTCGCTTGACCAGCCGAGATTCGCCGAGCGGTGGTGGAGGTGAAGCCGCTTGTAATCCTCCTGTTCCCAGATCGATGCCTCGACGACACCATCCATCTGTCCGATCCATTCGACCGCGTAGCGAAGCAGCGAGTCGGGGTCCTCGCCGCGGATCGCCATTTCACCGAGGCGGGCGACCAGCACCTGCTGCTCGGCCTTGAGTTCGATTGACATCTCGGCGGCCTTGAGGGCCGAAATGTCCTGCATCACTCCGTGCCAGACCGGCACGCCTTCTTCGTTTCTGACCAGCCGGGCGCGCTCGTAGATCCATACGTAGCGGCCGTCGCGGGCACGAAGCCGGTACTCGGCAGGCGGATGGATGTCGAGGCCGATCAGGCGTTCGTCCTCGAAGGCAAGGGCATGATCACGGTCATCGGGGTGAATCGAGCGATACCAGAGGGTCGTGTCCGAGGTCCACTCATCCGGCGTGTATCCGAGGATCCGTTCGATCTGCGGGCTGACGTAAAGCCAGCGGCCCGACTCGCCCATCTCGGCCGTGTAGATGATGGCCGGAACCGAATCAATCAGGTTCTCGAAGCCGTCCGGGTCCATGCCTTCGCGGTTCAGTTCGTATTCGCTGGCGGCCGGTCCCGGACCAGTGAAGGAGCGGCTTCCTTCCTCATGAGCGGGGTCCGCGTACTGCCGGAGCCAGACCCCGAGAGAGGTTGCGGCGGCCTCGATGTCCTCGACCCGGGCTGAGCTCTCGGCGGCCCAGGCGGCTGAAAGCCTCAGGCCATCCATCTCCGGGTGGGAAGCGCAGGCAATCGTCATGCCGGCCAGGACCGTTCCGGGGGATCCGACGCTGACACCGGCCGGAACCGAGCTCAGTTCGGCGATCGTCAGGGGATCAAGCCGGGTCGGCCGCGCAGCGACCGGCCCTTCCTGATCGCTGATCACCGCTCCAATCGCCCCGAACTGCTCTACGGCAGCGCGGGCCGTAACCTCGGCAGCCTCGCCCACTGACCTCGACCGGCGAAGATCACTCAGCAGAACCTCCTGCGAGGGCAGGGATTTACCTCGTGCTTGTCGGCGCTCAGGACTCATGTGATTTTCGAAATCGACCTGACAGCGGACTCGATCAACGCTGGTGTGGTGCCGATGTTCAATCGGAAATACCCGGCTCCGCCAGTGCCGAATCCGGGTCCGCTGGAAACGGCAACCCGGGCTTCGTCAAGTATGGGGATAGAGGGATCGGGGCCGAGGCCGAGTTCCCGGGCGTCGATCCAGGCAAGGTAGCTGGCGGACGGTTGCCGGTATTTCGCCTCGGGCATGTGACTTGAAAGCAGCTCGGCCAGGAACTTCCTGTTGTGGTCCAGCTGCGCCACGACCTGGGCGAGCCAGTCATCTCCCTGCTCGAACGCGGCGCTTGAAGCGATCACCCCGAGATGACCGGGATGAGTCGCTCCGGCGGGAAGTCTCGAGACGATCCGGGCCGCCCGCTCACTCGCTGTGACGATTACGGCGCAGCTCAGACCGGCGATGTTGAACGCCTTTGAAGCCGAAGTGACGCAGATGCCGCATTCACGGGCGGCGTCGGAAACATCCAGGAAGGGCGTATGGGCTGCCCCGGGGAGGGTCAACGGCGCGTGGATTTCGTCAGCGAGGATCCAGGCATCGTTGCGGCGCGCGATTTCAGCCAGTTCTTCGAGCTCGGTCCGGGTCGGCACGGTGCCTGCAGGGTTGTGGGGGCTGCACAGAAGCATTGCCCGGGCACCCTGATCGAAGGCCCTGGCAATCCCTTCGAGATCCAGCTGGCCGTCATCGTTCAGCGGTACTTCCAGCAGGTCGGCACTGACTTCCGGAACGATCGAGAAGAAGGGGAAGTAGACCGGTGGGGTCACGATCACCTTCTCCAGGGGTCCGGTAACCAGGTCAAGCAGCGCCCGCAGGCCGCCGACCACGTCGGTCGTCGCCGTGACCTGTCCCGGATCCACCCGCCATTCCCAGTGCCTCGCCGCAAATTCAGCGAAGTGCCCGGGCAGGGTGGAGTCGGGGGCGTTGGCGTAGCCGGTGTCGCCCGCTTCAACTGCCTCGACGAGGGCCCGTTTGATCGGATCGGCGAGGGGGAAGTCCATCTCCGCGACAAAGGCAGGAAGCACCTCCGCGGGATACGAGGTCCACTTGGCCGAGCGCCGACGGCGCAAACGTTCGATCGGGATGTCGGTCAGGTTGTATTCGGGAGGAGTCAAACGCGGACAGGTTCTTCCTGGTGGTCGGCTTCTTCATTCTCCCCGGGCAACAGAAGACTGATCAGAAATCCCGGCAGCGGCAAGATGGCGATCACCACCATCACAGTCGTAAGGCTGGTTTGGTCAGCCAGGATCCCGAGCAGCCAGGCAACCAGCCCGCCGAAGCCGATTGCGGCCCCCAGGGTGACCCCCGAAGCGACCCCGATCCGGTTGGGCAGGAATTCCTGGCCCATGACCACGGCGATCGAAAAAGTCCCGAAGAGGAAGAAGCCGATCATGGCAACGAGGGCGAAGGCGCCCGCTTCGCCTACGAACAGCAGCAGGGCGATCAGCGGTCCGACGACGCCGAGCGACACGGCCAGGACCGGCTTGTTGCCGATCCGGTCGGCGAGACTTCCGCCGAGGATGGTGCCGAAGACCCCGACGAAGAGAAGAACCGTCAACGCGGCGTTGCCTACCGCATCAGAGGTGCCCATCTCGGTGATCAGAAAAATTGGCACGAATGCCTGGAGGCCGAAGTATACGGCCGAGCGGAACCCGGCGACGGAAGCGATTCCGGCGAACGGTATCCAGCGGTCCTCACCCCTTCCTCCCGGCCATGATTCCGCCTGGGCGATCGCCGCAAGGCGAAGGCCATCGATGCGGGGGAGTTCGCGGGCGAGCCAGATCGCGCCAACGGTCAACGGCAAGGCGAACCAGACCAGCCCCGAAAGTCCGAACAGCAGGACCAGAGCCGTAACGATGACCGGGCCGATCGCAAAACCGATGTTGCCACCCACTCCGTAGAAGCTCATCGCGGTCGCCCGTCGCCTACTGCCCGCGACGTAGTTCGCATTGCGGGCACCTTCGGGGTGATAAGCCCCTACTCCGAGGCCCGCCAGGCCGACCGCGGCCAGGGTGAGGACATGCGAATGGACCAGTCCGACCGCGGCAATGCCCAGCCCGCCAAGCAGAACGCCACCGGGCAGCAGCCATGAAATCGAGCGCCGGTCGGTCAGATATCCGAAGAGCGGCTGCAGCAGGGAGGAACAGATGGTCATCACCAGCAGCAACGAAGTCGCTTCGGCGTAGCTATAGCCACGGCGGCTGATCAGGAAGGGAAGGATCGCCGGGACCGCGCCCTGGCAGGCATCGACCATCGCGTGCCCGGAGGCAAGTACCCCGATCGAACGGCGGTCCATGTCATCGGCTGACGGCTGCGTCGCTGCCACGTGGCAAGCCTGTCAGAAGAGCTGACCGGCCACGACTTCCGGAATGTGAATACCTATCCTGACCATGGTTCTCCGGCCCGCAAGGCACGGGAGACGGCCCGGCGCAAAATGCCCTGCGAGGTCTGCGGGATTGTCGGCGAGCCGGTCCTGCGGAAGCCCCGGCCCTACTCGGATGCGTCAAAGGAAGATCCCTCCGCCTATTTCGCCTGCCCCGGCTGTGGACTCCTGCTGGCCAGGCTGGAAGGATCAGCCGCCACCAGGCCCTCTGACGTGCCGGAGGATCGCCTTCCCGACCCCGACGATCTGCTCGAACAGAGGATTCTCCCGGCGATACGGGAGCTAGCCGGTGAGCATGGACTGGTCACTCACTTCGTTCCGGACCGGGACGACGGAGCACGTTCAAAGCTCATCCGCCTGACCTGGCAGGGCCGGACCTGGATCGACTTCGAGGTGAGGACCGGAGTCAGGCCGCGTCCGGGAGGCGACCGCTGAGACGGTCCTGCTCGGCGTTCAGTCCAGCCAGGTTCAACCAGGCAGGGCTGACCGTTTCAAGATCCCTGCGGACCGAGGGAGCGATCGGTTCGAGGCTCGCCTCGAGGCAGGCGTTGAACTGCCGGGAGAGGTCTTCTTCGCTTTCGGTCTGTTCCCGCTTCTTGAGGAACGACATGTGCCAGCGCTCGAGAGAATCGGCCGCCCTTTCGAAGATTTCGTCCGGACCGGGCCGGGCGGCACCGAAGTGGGCGAGGTAGACGGTTTCCGCGCCCACCCCGGTCAGCTTGTCGATCGAGCTCAGCGAGTCCTCCATTGAAAAGTCCCAGGGCGGGGTGGAGGGGCGGACCACGCGGCTGCCCGGCAGCTGGACACCGAGTGAATCACCGCAGAAGAGCGATGAAGAAGAATCATCGAAATAGGAAAGATGGGCGGCCGTGTGGCCGGGGGTGGAGATCACTTCGATCGGCCGGTCACCGAGATCGATCCGGTCCCCGTCCCGCAGTGCGGTGATCCGGTTCGCCTCGATCGGTGAAGGAAGCCCGTAGATCGACTCGACCTTTTCTCCGTAGACCTTCTTCATGTCCGAAACCAGGGCAATCGGATCGGCAAGCCGTTCGGTTGCGTTCGCAGGAGCCGCAATCTCGGCCTCCGGGAATTTGCGGGCAATCACTCCGGCGCCGGCGGCGGCATCGGGATGAATGTGGGTTAGCAGGATCAGGTCGATCCTGATTCGTCTGGACTTCAATGCTTCGAGGACCTTGGGCGCGGCATTGGCCGAACCCGGATCGATCAAGGCCACCCGGCTGCCGGGCACGAGATAGGAACAGGACTTGCCGGGACTACCGTTCAGCATCGGATCGATGAGCATCGGATCGGTGCCGGAAAGGCTGGCGGGAACCGGTGATGAATCCTTGCTTCCGGCGGCGCCGTCGGGACTCTCGCTGCGGCTGCGGCGGGTGCCAAAGACTTTGGTCGGGACGTGGAAGCGTGTGTTCATCTCATCCTCTGAGTGCTCTAACCATCCATCTTCAAGATGGATTCGGTTTTCCCTCCAAATCCCTGCAAATCAACCGGACTCCCTGTGAACAAGTCAACGACTGGCAGCATGCCGGGCCGGTCGGACGATCATGTGAACTCACGGTGAAACCTTTGTCGCTTTTTCCATTCCGCAGAAGGATGGTTTCCCCCGGCCCCTTAAAGCGAAACGCCCGCCGGATGGCGGGCGCGCTCGCGATGCTTCGGTGGGGCGCAAGCGCCCCGAGGTGAATCGGGCCTCAGACGGGCTCGACTGAAGCGGCGGCCGGACCCTTCGGTCCGTCCTCTGCTTCGAAACTCACCTTTGCACCCTCGGCGAGGGTACGGAATCCATCAGTCTGGATGGCGGTGTGATGGACGAAAACGTCCTTCGAACCGTCGTCAGGCGTAATGAAACCGAAGCCCTTTTCGTCACTGAACCACTTGACTGTGCCAGTAGGCATTTAGTCCTCCAACATCGGTGCTGCGAAACGCGGAGGATGCTGGTAAAGCAACGACTGCGAGCGCTACACACGTCTTTGTCGGGTTTTTCATACCCGACCCTATTGCGGGACCGTAGCAGGGATGCGGTATTCCCGCTGTATTAGTGACAGTTGAAACCAACTAAGAACGCTGGCTCCGTTGCTGTCGATTGCCACGGTTCCTGTTTGAAGCATTACTGCGGTTCCGCTTCGGCTTCCCGTTGCTGTTGCCCTGACGATCCTGTCCCTCGCCATTGGCGCGGGGTGAACGATTGCCGGACTTGGCACCGGACTTCGGGCGCGAGTGTCCACCTGACCGCTTTTGGCGGGTGTGGCTCTCGGCCCGGAAGCCTGTGGATCCGCTTGCTTCGAACTCTTTCTGAAGACCGAGCGAATGCGCGATCTTGCCCATGTCACGAGCCTGCTCGGACATGAAGAAACTGATGCCGATGCCGTCGGCGCCGGCACGGCCTGTACGACCGACCCGGTGGACGAAAGTGTCCTGATCCTCGGGGATGTCGAAATTGATCACGTGGGTCACGTCGGCGACGTCGATCCCGCGGGCCGCGACGTCGGTAGCGACCAGGGTGTCCACCTTGCCGTCCTCGAAGTCAGACAGGGCACGCTGACGCTGGTTCTGAGACTTGTTGCCATGCATGGCAACTGCGCGGACCTGATTGGTGCGCTTGCTCAGCTTCTTGACCAGACGGTCGGCGCCGTGCTTGGTCCGGACGAAGACCAGAGTCCGGCCACGGTTCGGCTGTTCGAGCTCGCCGACCAGGGTTTCAATCTTGGCGTCATTCGAAACATGGATGAAGCGATGCTCGATCTTGCCCTTGTTTTCGATCGAGGGCTTGTTCACGTGGGTCTTCGGATCGATCGTGTAACTGGAGGCGAGCTTGCCGGCCGCTCCTTCGAGGGTGGCCGAGAAGAACAGGGTCTGGCGGGAGGGGTCTACCTGCTTGACGATGCGGTCAACGGCGGGCTTGAATCCCATGTCGAGCATCCGGTCGGCTTCGTCGAGGACCAGGTAGCGGACGTTGTCGAGATTGAAGGCCCCCCGTTGGAGCTGATCCTCGAGGCGGCCGGGGCAGGCGACGATGATGTGGGCGCGGGCGGCACGCCTGGCCTGCTGCTGCAGTCCGACCCCGCCGTAAACGGCGGCGATCGAAAGCGCGCGGGCGTGGCAGATCTCGTACATCTCGTCGACGATCTGACTGGCAAGTTCACGGGTCGGAGCGAGAATCAGTGCCGTGGGGCGCTGGTCCTCGGCCTGGACCAGATCGGCCAGGGGAACACCGAAGGCGAGCGTCTTGCCGGAACCAGTCGGGGACTGGACCAGCACGTCGTCACCTTCGAGGATGTCCTCGATGACCTGACGCTGGATGGGGAACGGGGCTTCGATGCCACGCTTGCTGAGTGATTCGACCACGGCATTGGACACACCGAGATCGGCAAAAGACTTCTGGGACATGCTTTTCAACTTCCTGTGAGGGGAAAAAGGGGAGATCCGGTAACCCCAGGACGCCGGAAATCCGCGCGATACAGGAAGGAACAGAACCTCGATCGCATCCGAAACGGGACAACGACCAGAAGGCAGAATAACAGGCTGACTAAAGGAAACCTCTGCACAGCGGCCGTTTCACCGGTCTTCGCGGCACCTCGACCACAGTCCCGATACCCTTATTGACCCGCGAGTCAACTTCTCGCATCCGCAGCGGGCAAGCCGCCCGTCAGGCTCTCAACTCAACGCCCCGGAGGAACAAGAACCTCATGTTCGTACACAAGGCAGCCGTCGTCGGCGGCGGCACCATGGGCGGTCAGATCGCCCAGGCGATCGCCGCAGCCGACATCCCGGTCGTAGTCAAAGACGTCGACCAGAAGTTCGTCGACCACGCGATCGAAGAAGTCAAAAACGTAACTACCGGCCAGCTCGCCAGCAAGGTCAAGAAGGAAAAGATCACCCAGGAGCAGGCCGATGCGCGCCTGGCCGAGGTTCTGGCCAACGTCACCGGCACCGTCACCTACGACGAATTCGGTGACGTCGACTTCGTGATCGAAGCCGTGCCGGAGAAAATGGCGATCAAGCAGGCCGTATTCGCCGAGCTCGATGCCGTCACTCCCGGTCACGCCATCCTTTCCTCCAACACATCGGCTCTCTCGATCTCCGAGATCGGTGAAGCGACCCTCCGCCCGGACAAGGTCGTCGGATTCCATTTCTTCTACCCCGCCTCGGTCATGCCGCTGGTCGAAGTGGTCATCGGTGACGACACCTCACCCGAGACCGCCCAGACCTCCTCGAATTTCGCACAGGCCATCGGCAAGTCGCCGATCACCTGTGGCGAGGTCCCCGGCTTCGTCGTAAACCGCATCCTCAACTCGGCGGTCGGCGAGATCTGGCGCGCCCAGGAAGAACGCGGCCTTTCGATCGCCAAGATCGACGAAGGAGTCGGTGCCGCGAACGTTTCCCCGATGGGTCCGTTCATCCTGATCGACGTCCTCGGACTCGACACCGTCTACCACGTCGCCGAGCACCTCAATGAGTCCTACGGTGACCGCTTCTATGTCCACCAGGGCATGAAGCAGCTGGTTGCCGACGGCAAGCTCGGAGCCAAGACCGGTGGCGAAGGCATGTACAAGGACGGTCAGCCGAATGTTCCCGGCGATGCCGACGCCGACGCGCAGGAACTGACCGATCTGTTCCTCGCCAAGTCGCTGGTCGAGGCCTGCCTGATCCTCGAAGAAGGCGCATGCAGCGTTCGCGACATCGACTGGGGCATGATGAACGGCGCCGGGTTGAACCCGATGAAGGGTCTGTTCCCGCCCTTCTGGAAGGCCGACCTCGAAGGTCTCGATGTCTCGCTCGAACGGATCGAACGACTCAACGAGAAGTACGGCGACGAACGCTTCCCGGTGCCGGTCACCCTCAAGCGGCTGGTCGCCCAGGGTCGTCTCGGTTTCAACGCCGGCCAGGGCTTCTACCCGTACCCGCAGCCGGACGAGGGCGATCAGCCCGAGAAGGTCAAGCTGGAGACCCGCGGCAACGTGGCAATCGCCTGGCTCGCCAACCCGCCGATGAATGCGATCTCGCCGCAGGTCATCGAAGACCTCGGAACCGTCTGGGAAAAGGTCAATGCCGATCCCAAGATCGGTGCCATGGTCATCGCATCCTCGATCGGTCCGATCGTCTTCTCGGCCGGTGCTGACATCAAGGCCTTCACCAAGATGGATACCGAAGGTGGGGCCGAACTGATCCAGAACGGTCACGATCTCCTCAAGAGCTTCGGCGAAGGCCGCGTGGCGACCATCGCCGCAGTCAACTCGCTCGCCTTCGGCGGCGGTTGCGAGCTCGCCATGGCCTGTGACTTCCGCATCGCCGCGGAGTCCGCGGTCTTCGGTCAGCCCGAGATCAAGCTGGGCATCATCCCCGGCTTCGGCGGCACCCAGCGCCTCCCCCGCCTGGTCGGCTGGGGCAAGGCTCTGGAGATGAACACCGTCGGCGACCCGATTTCCTCGATGGAGGCGTTCGAAGCCGGTCTCGTCAACGAACTCGTTCCCGATCAGGAACTGTTCGACGTCGCCCTCAACTGGGCAGGTCGACTGGCCAGCCAGGCCCCGCTCGCAGTCGAGCAGGTCAAGCAGGTCAGCTTCCGCGGCGGAGACCCCGACGCCGGAATCGACGCCGAGAAGCAGGGCTTCGCCACCGTCTTCTTCAGCGAAGACGGCAAGGAAGGCATCAGCGCCTTCCTCGGCAAGCGCAAGCCGAACTGGCAGGGCAAGTAGACGCTGCCTCGTAGCTTCCTGCTACGTCGAAAGGCCCGTCCCGCTTCGCGCGGGGCGGGCCTTTCTTTTTGCGGCCAGCTGCCAGGGGTGACGCAGGTTCGCCACCGTGTTGGTTGCAAACCTGCGTCACCCCGGCTTCGGGCCGCCCCGTCCGTATCGCGCCGATGGTCGGGTAGCCGTGGGATCGGGTGGGGGTCCCCGGAGACTTCGAGAGCGGAGCCCCTTCCTTCTGTCTGTGAATGTATGAGGAAGGGGCGGGTTCGACTGGGAGGGCGGGTCGGACCCCGCCCGACTCCTAATGTTGGCGTCCCGGGGACCCCATACGACGGACTAGGTAGCCCCTCCCAACCATCTTTGGCATCCAATGGGAGGGGCGGGGTGACAACGGAGGCGGGGCGAAGCTCGCCGACTGCAGTTAAGCCTTAGTGGCGGACTACCTTGATCCGGTAGGTGGAGTCGTTGCCCGACTGGGCGGGGCTGGGCGTGACGGCCAGCCAGATCGCCTGAGGCTTCTTCTTGAGGTTCCTGACCACGATGCCTTCAGTCTTCGGGTAGGGCCGGTTTGATTTGACGATCAGGTTCTTGCCGGGGTTGTAGATCGATTTCGCCTTCGGCTTTAGGGCCGAAAGGGTGATGTCTCCTTCGAGCTGGGAAACATTGACGACGATGCTCCGTCGGGCCGGGATCAATACCCGGTAGACGTCGGCGGGATCCTTGGCCCGGGAAAGTGTTGCGTTGAGCACGCGGCGCTTGCCTGAACCGGCCCGCCAGAGGTAGGGGGCCTTGGAGCCGAGCAGCGAGCCGTTCAGCCAGCGAATGTCGTCGTTCGGCTCGTATGGGTCGACCGGGGGGTTCGGCGCGGTCAGACTCTTCTCGATGCTGAGGAGGCCCTCGCCGTAAAGGGGGTCACGTCCGGGTTCGCCGAGATCGGTGGCTCCGCTGGTGAGCAGACGGGCAATCTGGAGGTTGCCGAGCTCGGGACGGGACTGGCTCAGCCAGGCGGCGGTTGCGGAGACCATCGGGGCCGAGAAGCTGGTGCCGCTCACTGACGCCCAGTCGCGAATGACCTTGCTGCTGCCGCCGCTGTCGCTTCCCGTCGAGACGACCGGGGCCAGCACTCCGACACCCGGAGCGGTGATGTCGACTCCCGAGTTCCTGGTCGAGAAGGAGGCGACCATCGAGCTGTCGTCGACCGCGCCGACCGAAATCACGTGGGGATCGATTGCCGGGCGCATCGCCGAGTTGCCGGAAGCACCGGAGTTGCCCGCCGCGGCGACGGGAATCACACCCTGACGGATCGCGTACTGGGTCGCTTTGAAGTGGGTGAAGCAGGAACCGGCGGGGAAGGTGTAGCTCATGTTGATTACCGCGGCTCCCTGGTTGACTGCCTTCTCGACGGCCTTCGAGGCGGTCGAGCACTTGAGGCCGGAGGGGAAGAGACGCATCCTCGCGCCGGGCCAGACTCCGCGGATGCCGAGCATTTCCCCGGGGGATCCGGCGATTCCGGCAACCGAGGTGCCGTGCGTGTCGGCTTCGGGGCTGATCGAGACGGCCCCGGACAGATTGGCGCTGGCCAGGTCCGGGTGGAGGGGATCGATCGACTCTTCGATCAGGGCGATCAGCGGGCTGGTGGAGGTGACGGAAGGTGGAGTGACGTCTCCCGGACTGACGATCCGGTTCAACCACCACTGTTGATCGGTGAGCAGGTCAAGGGGATACCCGCCAGGCTCGACGGGGACGTCGGGCTCGGCGTAGATGAGTCGGCCGGCCCGCTTCAATCGGTCGGCCAGGCGATTGGCATCACTCCGCGAGATCCGGAAGCTGCCAAGTTGGCCGAGCAGCGGGGTGCCGCCCGCATTCAGGGCGATCGCTGATGTTTTCGGGCCCGGCGTACCACCGACAATCCAGCTGGCAGCGCCGGATCCGGGGCCAGAGGCGGAACTCGAGACGGCGTCGGCGGGCAGAACCATCGGGGGCTGTTGCGGAGTTGCGGCGGTTGCCGATCCGGCGGTGGCCAGACCGAACATTCCGAGCGAGCAGACCGCGAGCAGGCGAAGCTTCATCGACAACCTGCCGATTTGTCCCTGCCGCGGATTCCTCCGACGGTCCCCAGTCTGATCTTCTGAACGATGCATGCCTGTCTAGTAACCCGCGAACCGGGTCGTGGTCTCGCAGCTTCTCAAAATATTCAAGAGCCTGACCGGGAATCCCTGCTGTCCGCCGACGTCTAGGCTGCCTGCATGCCTTATCCCGAAGCGGTGCTTTTCGACAACGACGGGCTTCTGCTGGACACGGAAGCGGTGTGGAGCCGGGCCGAACAGAAGCTTTTTCAGCTTCGGGGCATGGAATTCACGATCGACCACAAGCGCAGCCTGGTCGGTTCCTCGGCCAGGATTGCCGGCCAGAAGCTGGCCCGGTTCCTGAACGAGCCCGGCCAGGAAGTCGAGTTGATGGATGAGCTGAATGACCTCGTGCTGGCAGAGCTTGAAGGAGGGGTGGACGCCATGGTCGGCGCCCGTGAGCTGGTTGACCTGTTGCGGATGGCCGGGGTGCCGGTCGGTCTCGTATCCAACTCACCACGCAGGTTCATTGAACGCTCCCACGAAGTGGCCGGCACCGGGATGCCCTTCGACGCAGTGGTGAGTGGCCACGAAGTGCCCGAGGCAAAGCCCGCTCCAGATGCCTACATTGAAGGTTGCCGTCAGCTGGAGGTCGAACCCGGAAAAAGGGTCGTGGCGCTTGAAGATTCACCCTCGGGAGTGACTGCCGCGGTTGCCGCGGGGCTGTTCGTCATCGGAATTCCGTCGGTCCCCGGGATTGAGCTGGCGCAGGCCGACCTGGTTGCGGCATCGCTCGAAGACGAATCGGTGCTCCACGCCCTAGGCATCGAAACGCGCTGAACCGCTTCCGACCGGCGACGGATGGCTTCAGGGCAGGCGCTACTGGTCGAGGATGCGGCGCCGGCGGATCACCCTTTCAGCCAGAGCCAGGGCGTCCTCGACCCGTTTCAGATCGGTCGGGTCCGACTTGCCGTCGGCGGCCACTTCGCTGATCTGGAGAAGTCCGGGGAGTAGCTCTTCCAGCCGGTCCAGATCCTTTTCGTGATCCTCGTCCTCGAGGGCGAACTCGAGTTCGGAGATGGTTGCACTGGCTGCGGGGCCAATCGCCAGGCGGGCAGCCGCTTCATTCCCGGAGTCCAGGTCGAGGCGGATCCGCGGAATCATCACTTCACAGGCGGTGGGTGGTTCACGATCACCCAGCAGGGAGGCGGTCCGGGCAGTCGAGCCGGTGCGAGCCAGCCTCTCCCGCCTCTTTTCGCTGCTGCCTCCCCGGGCATCCACTTCCAGGGCATCGAGAAAGCGGCCGGAGGCAACCTGCTCGCCCTCGCCGAAGCCGATCCTGGCGGTGAGCATGGAGATCGG
>Ga0209023_10001917_pt1 | contig 26969 bp, 30 predicted proteins | sample LakOneMetagenome_FD_187468 | JGI IMG/M metagenome (GOLD analysis project Ga0209023, IMG submission 187468) | Freshwater and sediment microbial communities from Lake Erie, Canada (SPAdes) (version 2) | ecosystem: Environmental > Aquatic > Freshwater > Lentic | place: Lake Erie, Canada...
CTGAATATGAGTTTGCGTGCAGCAGCAAAACAATGCATGATCGTTAATGATGTTTCATTCCTTCAAAAGGAAAATTTATTTGTCCGTGCTGAATTGAGACACCTGAAAAAATATTTTAAAAAATTTGTGTCAAAAACAAATTGTATTGCTGTAACCACTGAACATGTAAAAAATGAATTAGTAAAATTCTTTCCACAGGCAAAAGAAAAGGTTCATATCATAGGCTATGGTTCGGATAGTATAGATAATCTTCCCGGTTATAATGAAATCGAAAGCATCAAAGAAAAATATTCAGAAGGGAAAGAATATTTTATGGCATATATAACGGATGTTTCTGCAGCAAATACCATCATGTTGTTAAAAGCTTTTTCCGCTTTTAAAAAAAGGCAGCTTTCAAACATGCAGTTAGTACTGGCAATAACATCAACGCAAAAAGAAGAGCCAATTAAAGACCTTGCAACTTATAAATACCGGAACGAGATAAAAATAATATCAGCAGTTAATGAACAAACAGAGACAGAGATCACTTCAGCAGCTTATGCTGCTATTTACTTACCTGCCATGGATGTGATGGAAAACAAAGGATTACTGCCAATTAAAAATGATATTCCGCTTGTAACAACTGACACTGAGTTCAATAAAAGCCTTTACGGGCAATCTGCTTTGTATGCAGCAGCTGATGAAAAAAACATTGCTCAACACATGATGCTTGTTTACAAAGATGAAAACCTGCGGAAAGAACATATAAAGGAAAGCAGGGCATTGGCAGCTAACTTTACCTGGGATAATACCGCAGCTAATTTATGGCAGGCTTTACTGGCTGCTGCAGAGCAATAAACACTTAACTTTGCCACTCAAAAAAGAACAACAGGTTTTATGCAAAAATCGACGATCACTATTGATGTACTGCTTGATCCGAACAAGATACCCGACCAGATACACTGGCAGGCGAGTGACAGTACCGCAGACATGAACCAGAAAGCAAAAGCAATGTGCCTGGCTTTTTGGGATGCAGCAGACAAATCAGCTTTGCGCATCGATCTGTGGACAAAAGACATGATGGTTGATGAGATGGGAGATTTTTTTTACCAGATGCTCACAACTATGGCCGATACTTTTAAAAGGGCTACGAACCAGGATGCATTGTCAGAAGAAATGAAAACATTTGCAAAAGGTTTTATCGAAAAATTCAGGGCAGAACTGGCGAAGGAGAATTAAAAGCTGCAAGCTACAAGTCACAAGCTCTTCGCTGACATAGCAGGTTTTATAACTTTTTATTTTTTCAGGAACTGATTACTTTTAATAAATATTATTTCGAATAATTTTAACATCCGGATTTATAAACAACTAACAGCTTGAGGCTAATGGCTAATAGCTAAAACCTTTAACTATGGCGCTCGAACAACAGATCATGGCAGAAATGAAAGAAGCCATGAAATCAAAAAATGAAGCAGTATTGCGTGGTCTCAGGGCTATCAAGGCGGAAATAATCAAAGCCAAAACAGAACCAGGCGCAGGTGGCGAAATTGACGAAGCTACCGAACAGAAATTCTTACAAAAGATGATGAAACAACGCCGTGATTCACTGGAAATATTTGAAAAACAGGGTCGTGAAGACCTGGCTGTGAAGGAAAGGGAAGAAATGGCGGTGATCGAGAAATTCCTGCCAAAACAAATGACGGAAGCTGAAATAAAAGAAGCTGTCGGAAAAATAATTGCTGAAACCGGGGCTGCATCTGCGGCGGATATGGGAAAGGTAATGGGCGTTGCTTCCAAACAGTTAGCAGGCAAAGCCGATGGAAAAACGATCAGCACGATTGTAAAAGAATTGCTCCAGTAATTTTTTTAAATATACCCCATGGCCATTGATGCATTCTTTCTTATTCTGATGATACTGGCATGCATCAAAGGCTACCGGAAAGGGCTGATAGTCGGATTGTTTTCCATCATTGCATTTATAGCCGGGCTTGCAGCCGCATTAAAGTTATCGGCTGTTGTCGCAGCAAGGATGTCCACAAGTACCAATATTTCGGCAAAATGGTTACCGGTAATTTCATTTGTACTGGTATTCATCATAGTGGTGCTGTTGGTAAACCTGGGGGCTAAGATGCTCCAGAAATCGGCAGAGTTGATAATGCTTGGATGGGCAGATAAACTGGGCGGGATTATTTTATTTGCATTATTATACAGCATTGTTCTCAGCATTTTCCTGTTTTATGCATTACAATTGCATTTACTGAAGAATGAGACCATTGCCGCATCGCAATGTTATTCTTTTATTAAGCCCTTAGGCCCTGGAGTTATTGATAAACTGGGTATTATTATACCTTTTTTTAAAGATATGTTTAGCCAATTACAACAGTTTTTTGACGCTATTGCCAATAAAATATAGCATTAATTTGAGCCGTTATCTTACTTTAATGTAATTTTAGACTGTTGGTTGGTACCCGCGGGTACAGCTATAAGAAAAATCACACGTTAATATCAGCATGAGCTACGAAATAAAACAAGACGGTAAATTTAAATTCATAGAAGAGGGTGAAGGGGAAACACTGATGCTGCTGCACGGGTTATTTGGTGCCCTTAGTAATTTTAATGACCTGATCGGGTATTTCCGTAATACCCATAAAGTTGTGGTGCCGATACTTCCATTGCTGGACCTTGACCTGCTCCACACCTCGGTAGGAGGGCTACAGAAGTTTGTAAACAGGTTCATAGAACAGCGTGGTTACAAGGATATCCATTTGATGGGAAATTCGCTTGGAGGGCACGTGGCATTGATCTACATATTAAAAAATCCCGAACGTATAAAATCACTCATCCTTTCGGGAAGTTCCGGCTTATTTGAAAACGGCATGGGCGATACCTATCCAAAACGTGGTGATAAGGAATATATCCGCAACAAAACAGCACTTACATTCTACGATCCCGCAATGGCTACAGAAGAACTGGTGAATGAAGTGTTTGAGATCACCAACAACCGCTTAAAAGTCATCAAAATAATAGCCCTTGCAAAAAGTGCTATCCGTAATAACCTGGGGGAAGAGATCAGCCAGATAAAACAGCCAACCTGCCTGATCTGGGGCAATAACGATACCATTACGCCCCCGTTTGTAGGCAAAGAATTTCACAGGCTGATACCAAACAGTGAATTACATTTTATTGACAAGTGTGGCCACGCCCCGATGATGGAAGTTCCGGTAGAATTCAATAAGATACTGGAAGGGTTCCTGTTGAAATTGAAATCACCTGCTGCAACGATTTAAACTTTTGCTTTGTCTTTATTATTATATAGGACCATCCTCTGTAAGTCCATATATAATTACCTATAATAAACAGTAGTAAAATGCTAACAGCAAACCTGATCAACAACAATATACCCCGCCTGCAACCACAGGATTCGGTCGTAAAGGCATTGCAACTCATCAGTGATTTTAAAGTAACACACTTGCCGGTTGTATCAGAAAAAAAATTCCTTGGCCTTATCAGCGAAGAAGACCTGCTGGATGTAGAAGAACAAAAAGCAACCATAGAATTTTTACAGGAACATTTTATACAGGCTGCCGTTCATGATACGGCTCATTTTCTCATTGCCGTTAACTGCAGTATTCAGTTTGATACCAATGTTGTTCCTGTGGTAAGCCAGGAAAATGATTTTTTTGGGGTAATAACTACCACTGATCTTTTGAAGACATTGGGGAATTTTTCAGGGGCCAATGAGATCGGCGGCATCATCGTTCTTGAAATGGAAAGATCACAATTTTCCATTTCCGAAATAAGCCGTATTGTTGAGAGCAATGATTGCACGATACTTCACCTGAATACAACAGTGCATCCTGAGACCGGAATGCTCACCATAACAATTCATATCAATAAAAGGGAAATATCTACGGTAGTAGCTACTTTTGAGCGCTACGACTATCATGTCAATTTTCAATTCGGCATTGAGAATTTTGAAAATGAGATAGATAATAATTACCGTCACTTTATGCATTATCTCGACATATAACCTGTTTATAACCGGCTGCGATAATAATTAATATGGAATAGTTATTTTTACTTAAATACACCTGAAGCAGTGCAGCACAAAACAGCATTTAAATTTTTTATTTCATCCTGCATTGCCATTTTATTTTTCCATGTTTCCCTTGCACAGATAGTAATTGAACCTCCTACCGTTCCGGGGTTTTATGATGATATCTCTAAAATAAAAAAAGCTGATTCCAGTATTAAGCTTAAGGTGACTGCCATCCATCTCATCGGAAACAAAAAGACAAAAAATTATATCATACTCCGCGAATTGCCTTTCAAAGACGGCGATTCATTGAATATTTCAAATTTATTGGATACACTTAAGCAGGCCCGTTACCAGGTTTATAATATTAATTTATTTTCCGAAGTGGAAGTGACGCCTGTTATTAAATCCGCCCATGAATTAGAGATAAATGTAAAAGTATTAGAGAAATGGTTTGTCTACCCCACGCCCCAATTTCAGCTTGCAGACCGTAACTTCAATGTGTGGTGGAATACATATCACAGGGATTTCAATCGCGTTATTTACGGGGTCAAATTTGTACACTATAATTTTAGCGGTCGCGGCGACCAGTTGCGCATTTACTTATTGAATGGTTATAGCCGTCACTTTCTATTTAGTTACGCAGCCCCCTACAGTAATGCAAAGCTCACCCAGGGATTTAGCGTATCAGGTGGTTATACTCAGAATCGTGAGATCACTGTTAAGCAAGCTGAACAGGATTCTCTTGTTCAATTTACAAATACCGGTTTTGTTGGTGAGAACTGGTTCTTAAATCTTACTTACCAATCACGTAAAGGATTTTTTTCACGGAGCACTTATGGATTGAGATTTACCTATATTAACTTAAATGACAGTATTATATATCCGAAATATAATCCTCATTATTTCAACTCAGACAAATCTTCTGCTGGAATCATTGACCTTTCATACTCATATAGGTACGCTAATGTCGACAATATAAATTATCCATTAAAAGGAAAGATTTATGGTCTTACAATATTAAAAAGGGGATTGAAATGGAGGGGAGGGGTAAATATGCTTTCCCTTTCAGGCTTTTCAAGCAGGTACATTCCTCATGGACAGCATTGGTATAGTATGGCGCAATTTTATACAAAGGTCATTTTGCCATTCTATCAGCCTTATATAAACCAACGTTCACTGGGGTTTTCGGATTTTTATTTACGGGGATTAGAATATTACCAGATCGATGGCGTAGCTGCCGCGGTTGCTAAATATACACTGAAGAAAAAACTGTTATCATTTCATATCAATGTCCCTTTTCATATTAAAGCTGTTCCAAGAATACCTTTTGCATTTTACGCAAAAACATATGCTGATGCTGGTTATGCCTATATTCAAAAAGAATTCAATGTAGGATTGAACAATCGTCTTCTCTACAGTGGTGGGTTTGGTATCGACCTGCTCTCCCTGTACGATCTTTCTTTGAATTTAGAATACAGTTTCAATCAATTAGGTGAAAAGGGTATATTTTTACACGGGAAAGTCGGATTTTAACCAACCGGAATTTTGTAAGATCTAATATTATGAAAATAGCAATATACAGCCGCGGAACAGAGAATAACCAGATGCAGGATATAAGCATGCTGCTCAATGAACTGGCAAAGTATGGCGCTGAGCCTGTATTCTTCCAGGATTTTTTTAACCAGTTCTATTCTGCTGTTGATATACCGGGGAAATATTCAACATTCAGTTCAGGTGAAGACATGGATGCCAGTATCGATTGCATCATCAGTCTTGGCGGTGACGGAACCTTACTCGATACCGTTACCCTCGTTAAAGATTCCGGCATCCCGATTTTAGGCATCAATTATGGCAGGCTGGGTTTCCTGGCCAATATTGGTAAAGAAGAATTACACACGGCATTTGATGCATTGGTAAACAGGAAATATGTGCTTGATAAAAGAACACTCATTCACCTGGATGCAAATATTCCGTTGTTTGGTGAAACACCTTATGCACTGAATGAATTCTCATTGCACAAAAAAGATTCTTCACCCATGATAAAGATCCACACTTATCTCAATGGTGAATTTCTAAATACCTATTGGGCCGATGGATTGATCGTTGCCACACCAACAGGATCCACCGGTTACTCTCTCAGTTGTAACGGTCCCGTTGTTTTCCCTGATAGTGCCAGTTTTGTAATAACACCTGTTGCCCCGCATAATTTGAATATAAGGCCCATCATTGTTCCTGACAATACCATTGTTTCATTTGAAGTTGAAGGCCGCACTGATGGTTTCTTATGTACATTAGACAGCAGGCGTGAGATCGTAACCAAAGAGATACAGCTTGCCGTAAAAAAAGAGAATTTCGGCGTTAACCTTATACGCCTTAATGAAAATAATTTCTTACAGACATTACGCAGTAAATTATCCTGGGGATTGGATAAACGGAATTAGTTAAATCGTTTAAAAGTATATTGGTTTAATGGTATGAACCACCTGCCCTAACCATAAAACCTTTAAACCCTTAACCCTTTAAACCCAAAATGCCTAAATCAAAAAAAATACGTTTCATCTTTTTAATATACTGGGTCCTGCTACTGTATATCATCGCTGCGCTGGTATGGTGGTTCATTGCACTCAACAGGCAGAATGACCAGATGACATCTTTCAAACTGCAGGAACTCAACAAAACAGATGCTGATTATGGGGCAAGGTATTCAAACATAGCAGCAGAGAAAAAAAGAAAGACAGCACAGTACATTGGTGAAGGTTCCATATTTTTTTTATTGATCGCTGCAGGGGCAACCTTTGTTTACAGAACGGTAAACAGGGAATTGAAATTAAATACACAGCAACAGAATTTCATGATGGCCATTACACATGAATTAAAAACACCGATCGCTGTTTCAAAACTGAACCTGGAAACATTGCAGTTAAGAAAACTGGATGAATCACAACAGCAACGTTTAATAAACAATACTTTACAGGAAACAAACCGGCTCGACAGCCTTTGTAACAATATGCTCCTGTATTCGCAGATAGAAGCCGGAGGTTACAGGACATCCAATGAAGAAATAAATATCAGTGAGCTGGTTGAAAATTGTGTTACTAATTTCAGGATACGTTTTCCGCAAAGAATGGTTCAATTGCAGACCGAAAAAGAATTGTTTGTAAAAGGCGATAACCTGCTTTTACAGATGGCCATAAACAACCTCATCGATAATGCAATAAAATATTCTTCCAAAGAAAGCGGTATAACTGTAGTGCTGATGCGAAATGCAGCAACTATAGAAATACAGATTACAGATGAAGGACCGGGGATAAGCAATGAAGAAAAGAAAAAAGTATTTGAAAAATATTACCGACTTGGCAATGAATCTACAAAGCGGGCTAAAGGAACAGGGCTGGGATTATATCTTACGAAGAAGATCATTTTGTCGCACGAAGGTAAAATATCCATCAAAGACAATACTCCAAAAGGAAGCATATTCATTATTGAATTAAAAGAGGTTTAAATTTGCAAAATGGCTGAAAAGAAATTTTCCATACTACTGGTAGAAGATGAAGAGAACCTGCATGAGGCGCTCAAATTAAACCTTGAACTGGAAAACTATGAAGTAACAGGAACTTACGACGGGGCAAGTGCACTTAAAATTGTTCAGCAGGAACATTTTGATATGATCATCCTTGATGTAATGCTTCCCGAAATTGACGGGATAACGGTTTGCGAAACCATACGGCTTAACAACCAGGATATCCCTATCTTAATATTAAGCGCAAAGAACAGCAGTGCCGACAGGGTGCTTGGTTTAAAAAAAGGTGCGGATGATTATCTTACAAAGCCTTTCAATTTAGAAGAACTGCTGCTAAGGGTGAACAAGCTCATCAAAAAAAGCGAGATACTTTCCAAGAAACAACCACTTCCCGATGTATTTGAATTCGGTAAAAATAAAATTGATTTTAAAGCGCTTGAATGTTACACTAAGGATGGTGAAAAGATAACGCTCACCAAAAAAGAAGCTATGTTACTCAAACTTCTTATTGAAAACAAGAATGAAGTGGTTACAAGGGAAAAAATCCTGCAATCTGTTTGGGGGTATAATGTTTATCCAACTACCCGTACGATCGATAATTTCATTTTGAATTTCAGGAAATATTTTGAAACAGACAGCCGAAACCCTGAATACTTTCATTCAGTAAGAAGCGTAGGATATAAATTTACAGATGCCTGATATCATGGGCATTAACCTGTTGTATTATATCGTGTGCGTTTTGGTATAATGTATTCATCTTCTCATTTCTTTCAAAAGGGGTATATAACTGCCATTCTATTTCCTGCAATAATTGCTGCAGCTGTAATGCCGTATCATTGCTGATATTTTTCTTATCCATTATTGCAGCAATGTTTTTTGTATTGATCTCTGAAGGATCGACCCGGAGCTTGTGCGACAGGTAATTTTTTAATTCTGTATTCAGCAATGAATAAAAATCTGTGCAATTATCCATGTATAAACAGGCTTCTGTTTTTTCAAGCGGGTTCACCTGGTTGATCGTTGAGGATTCAACAATATTATTCAGTTCCTTTTCATCATCCTTTGTGGCTTGAGCAACAACAACTTCCTTAACCTGTTCTTTTTTATTTTTTCTAAGCCAGATGATCAGTCCGATCATCATAACAGCTGCAATGAATTCAATGATCCACCAACGGTTACTGAATATTTTATTTATTCCTGAAACCGTTTCTTTATTGTTCACAGCAATTGGGAACGATGTAACAGGTCCTGTTGCTTTTGTTACAGTGAATGAAATATCTTTTGTAGTTACCGTTTTATATTCAGCAAGTTTAGGATCGAAATAACTGAATTTTATTCCAGGCAAAGTATAGTTACCTTCCGCATTCACAGAAAAACTATATTCGAAAGTTTTAGTGCCGCTTACGGGAACAGACATCTTATCAAGTTCTTCCGATACTTTCGGGTCAAACGGATCAATCCCTGATGGCCAATCCAGTACCGGCGCCGTAAGCAACTGCATATTACCGCTACCGCTGATCTTTACAATAAGTTTACCAGCTTCATTGGCAGGAAAATTTGTTTTCTGCAATTGTGCTTCAACAGAAAAATTTCCAACAGCCCCGGAAAATGAAGCAGGTTTATTTGCTTCAGGCAATGGCTTTACAATGATCATCACCGGTTTGCTTTTAAGGTTCACCGTTTGGTTGATCATTCCTTCAGCGGGAACAGTGGCTTCTGCAAAATCATCAAAAAACCCCGACACGTCATTATTGCGCTTATTTACATACTCATCCTTTATGAATTGAATGTTATTTTCAAGCTCTGCCGGTTCAAGTTCAATATTTCCCGGTTGCAAAGGATAAAGCTGCGCTTTTCTTATTGTATAAACATTGTATTCCCTTCCATTCAGTTTCTGTGTTGCATATCCTGATATATCAGGCCTTGTAAGATCAATAACAGAAAAGCCATTAAAGGAAGGATTTTCTGTAAGCTTGCTCTCACTTTTTAACCTGGTATATAATTTATAACTGGCTACGATCGGTTCGCCGACAAAGCAGGTTGTTTTATCAGTTTCCAACCGCATCTGCATACTCTTATTTACTTTGTCTGCTACGTTTTCCCCTTTGTGAAGTATGTAATCATTATAATCATTCGAAGGCCTTGAATCTGCAAAGGGATCAAAACTGGCAAATGGGTTTGCTGGCATGTTGTTGGAAGATCCTCCTCCTGGTGTAGTTGCATTTTTTACCAGCAACGATGAACTATTGGTCTTGTATAATTTACCTGCAATATTTACAGATGAAGATTCAATATTTAATTTACCGGGTTGCCTTGGTTTTAAAACAAAAGAAAGTGCCGAATATTGTTTTACATGTCCGTTGATGGAAGTCATGCCGCTTTCCTGGTTTGGCCCGCTTACAACAATAAAATCTTTTAAAGAAGGCGGAAGCACCTGGCGAACGTCATTTCCATTTTCAACAATAATCTTTAAAGTGGCATATTGATCCTTGTTTATCTGTGCAGGTGAAATTTCCTGGGAAACATTTACCTGGCCATATGTATAAATAGCAACAGGAAAACAAAACAGTACCAATAATATTTTTCGTAAAAATAGGTTCATATACCGCTGATCAGCAACCGCAAATTTAGACTATCTGATTTTGAAGCTTCGTTATACAAAGTTTAAAAGGTTCTAATGAACTGTTAATTATAAGTCCCCGAGCTGGGGCCTCAGTAATATCTCTTCAACAACCGCCCCTTTGGATAAAGTACTGGCTGCTGCAACCATTGATGCAATATCATCAGATTCCATGATACGTCCATTGCTGTTATCAAAATTACCCCAGGAATCAGTAAGTACAGCTCCCGGGAAAACAGCCGTTACTTTTATACCGGTCGCCTTAAGTTCATGCCGCAGGTTTTGGGAAAACCCATTCAGGGCAAATTTGCTGATGCTGTAACTGCCGCCGCCATCGTAAGCATGCAAAGAGGCAACCGAACACATATTGAAAATATGGCCACTCCCGTGTTTGATCATGGCTGGTAACAATTTTCTTGTAAGATGATAGGCGCTGTAGAAATTTGTATTCATTAATAATTCAAGATTCCCTTCAGGCTCATCAATTGTATTTCCTGGCAAATATGTTCCAGCATTATTAACGAGTATATCCGGCACTGCGTGATGCAGGCACCAGTCGGCAAAAGAAAACACTTCTTCTTTTATCGAAAGATCAACAGATTTTACTTTAATTTTTGCAGAAGGAAATTTTGCCTGTATTTCAAGAGCAGCTTCATTCAACTGATCCAGGTTTCTGGCACACAAAAAAAGATTATGGCCCATAGAAGCAAATTTCATCGCAATGGCTTTTCCTATTCCTTTGTTAGCGCCTGTAATTACAACATTCATCAAGCTAAATTTAAAAATTAATAATCCTATTTTTGCGGCGATATTGTCATGCTGAGGAACGAAGCATCTTTGAAAGATTCCTCCTTCGTCGGAATGACAATCATAATACTATCAAAGTTAAACAACCATTATTTTAAAACGGCCCCTTTCATGCCATCATACAAACATCTTTTTTTTGATCTTGACCATACGCTTTGGGATTTTGACACAAATGCAAAAAATACACTTTCAGAAATTTATACTGAATTTGAATTGCATGTGAAAGTAAGTCCGGCATTTGATGATTTTTATACCCGGTATATTTATCACAACGAGATATTGTGGGACCGGTACCAGAAAGGCACTATTACTGCAGATGAACTGAAATGGAAACGTATGTGGCGTACCCTGCTTGATTTTAAGATCGGTGATGAGAAGCTTTCAAAGGACCTTAGTGCAAGGTTCCTGGAGATATTGCCAACCAAGAAAGAAGTATTTCCTTATACCATGGAGATATTGAATTATCTCACAGAAAAAAAATACCAGGTCCATTTAATAACAAATGGATTTGAAAAAACGCAATGGTTAAAGATCAGGAATAGCGGGCTTGATAAATTCATAACCCATGTAATAACTTCTGAAGGCAGCAATAGCCTTAAACCTAAAAAAGAAATATTTGAATTCGCCCTGCAAAAAGCATCAGCAAAGCTGGAAGAATCGATCATGATCGGCGATAACTTAGATGCAGATATCCAGGGTGCCATGAATGCAGGCATGGATACTGTTTTTGTGAACCACATCAATGCTACTACTACTTTAAAACCAACCTATATCATCACACACCTGGACCAACTGGAAAGTATTTTTTAACCCTATGTTTCTATGTGCCTATGTGGTCAGGCCGGAAACATTTGTTTTGACCACATAGGCACATAGTAAACATAGAAAATCTATTAAACAGAATTTGTATTTAAAAGTCCATCAGTTTTTGGTTTGGTCAAGGCAACAAAAAACCTCCTGTTTTAGCAGGAGGTTGTAAGATCTTTTTTCAAGCAATTACATTTTAGCTGTTTTCGATTTGTCTTTGCAGCAAGATTTAGAAGATTTAGAGCAGCAGGATTTTCCTTTTGCACATTTCTTGTCTTTTTTCTTTCCGCTATCTGCAAATGCTCCTGTGAAAAGCAATGCAGCTGTAGCTAATAAAAATACTTTCTTCATTTGATAAATTTTATTTGTTTAATCAACGTAAAACTAAGACTAAAATTATAAAATCAGCGCCTTGTTCTGTTAAAAAATCAGATAGTGGCGATCACTGTTACCCCGCCCTGTACCACTTCATTCAGGCTAACATTTATCTTTGTTCCAACCGGCAACAGTAAGTCCACCCTGCTTCCAAACTTAATAAAGCCCATTTCTGTGCCCTGCTCCACTTTTTGGCCTACTTCCAGGTAATTAATGATCCTTTTTGCCACAGCACCCGCAATTTGTTTAACAAGTACTTCGAAGCCATTTTTCCTGATCACGACAGAATGCCTTTCATTTTCTGTAGATGATTTTGGGTGCCATGCAACCAGGAATTTACCCTTATGATATTGATTATAAATAACATCCCCGCTGATCGGGTTCCTGTTCACATGCACATTCAGCGGGCTCATGAAGATAGAAACCTGTAATCTTTTATCCTTAAAATATTCAGGATCTACGGTTTCTTCTATCACTACAACCTTACCATCTGCCGGGGCAATTACCTGGTTATTATTGATGGTTAATTTCCTTGAAGGAATACGAAAAAATGAAACAACCAATATCCAAAAAACAAGGCTTACTATAAATATAAAGAGCCAGAGCCAAAACAGTGAAGTACCCAAAAACCTGAACAACAAAAGATTCAATGCCCCGAGAATAAGTGTGGCTACCGCAATGGATTTATATCCCTCTCTGTGTATAGTCATTAAAAAAATTTGAATGGCGAAGGTACAAACATGACTTAGATTTTCATGCCCCGGTTAAAATAATAATTTTACATATAACCACACGAATGGTGTTGCTACAAGCAATGAATCAAAGCGGTCTAAAAAGCCTCCGTGGCCGGGCATAAAAGTTCCGCTGTCTTTTATATCGGCAGTCCGTTTCAATTTACTTTCCAATAAGTCGCCTGCCGTTCCAAAAACAGCACAAATAGCAGCAATACTTAACCAGTGCTGCCAACTGATTGATTTTGCCACAGGAATATAATATCCGGCGATCCCGATCACAACCACACACAACAATGCGCCACCAATCGTTCCTTCCCAGGTCTTCTTGGGTGATATTTTTGAGAACGGGGTTTTGCCGATAAAAGACCCAACGAGGTATGCCATGGTATCATTGATCCAGATAGAGAACATAATACCACATGGTATCAAAGCTGAATATAAAATTTCTGTAGTGGCCGGTCCGGCAGTATAAATATTTATTGTTATGCCAAGATCGATCATCATTAATAAAGGCATCACAATATAAATAAGTGCCAACGGCAGGTAATAAAAAAAATCATTCCCGTTGATCTTCTTTATGATCTTCACAAATTCAAAAAGGCAACCAACCATAATAGCTAGAAACAACGCAATGAAGGTCCATGCATTGACAAACAATCCAACGAGCATCACCATAACAAAGATCAATGCTGTAATGGCCCTTGTTTTAAATGTTTGAATATTGAGCGCCAAGCTTAACTATTTTCAGTTTTTGTAATAAAGGGATCGTAGGTATTTTCTTTAGCAGTGATCAATTGCTCGCGGGCATCTATTTTGGCCCGGTTAACGAGTGAGATTTTATTGAGATACCTGAACAGAAAGACCAATGCAACCAATGCGATCACTGCTACCCACCATTCAACTTTAGGGTCAAGTTTTCCCGGGTCAATTTTCTGTTTGCTATGGCCCATGTAAAATAGCTGGCAAAGTGCAATGGCATTGTTTAAAAAATGAGCTATAACATTTACCCAGATATTTTTGCTCGTCTGGTACATCAACCCAAGTGCAAAACCCAATGCAGCCCTGCTTACAAAAAGATAAACAGATGAATGAATAAGGCTGAATATCAGTGATGTTGCCAGTATGGCCAACAACGGCATCTTCCACCAACGGACCAACAGGTTTTGCATGACACCACGGAAAAATATTTCTTCAAACAATGCAGGGAAAAAAGCCATGATAACAAGAGCCATTAAAAATTCCGGCCAGCTTTTTAAATTACTTAGTATCACCACCTGCTCATCATAAGCATTCTCAAGCTTAATGGCCATTGCATCCAGTGAAGGAAAATGAACAATGATCATCTTACTCAGTTCTGCCAGGGGAGATGCCAGTATATTTGCTGCGAAAATGATGAGAAAACCGATCAGGACCTGGTTCGCATTTACATATGGGTTAATGCCCAACCAGAACTTATTACGCCCGTTCGTTACCCATGAAAACAACACTGCAGGTATGAACAATAGTGAAAAAGTACCTGCAACTTGCATCAATCTTGCATAACCTACGTTTTCTGGTTTTGTCATAGCTTCCAGCATGGCATTACCGATATCTTTAAAAGCAGTTCCCGGAGGTATCATCTGCATACCTATTACCAGTTGAATACCAGCAGTAAGGATAAAGCCAAGACCCAGGAAAACAAACAATATCCCAAGCTGTCCAACCCCCGTAAACCCTTTTACACTCTTATATTGCATACGCTAAGCCTAATTGTTGTAAATTTGCAGCCGCAATATACAAAGAATGATATGCCCAAAATAGGCAACATACAATTACCTGAATTTCCGCTGTTACTGGCGCCAATGGAAGATGTGAGCGATCCTCCGTTCAGGGCATTGTGCAAAGACAATGGTGCCGACCTGATGTACAGTGAGTTCATCAGTAGTGAGGGACTTATCAGGGACGCTATGAAAAGTAGGCAAAAACTCGATTTTAGTGAGGAAGAACGCCCTTTTGGCATCCAGATCTTTGGGGGAGATGAAGAAGCCATGGCGATGAGTGCCGGTATTTGCGAAACCGTAAAGCCCGACCTGGTTGACATCAATTTCGGCTGCCCGGTTAAAAAAGTGGTCACAAAAGGTGCCGGTGCCGGTGTTTTAAAGGATATTGACCTGATGATCCGGTTAACAAAGGCCGTCATCAATGGAACAAGTTTACCGGTAACAGTTAAAACAAGGTTAGGTTGGGACGATAATACAAAGAATATTGAAGAAGTAGCAGAACGCCTCCAGGATATCGGCGTGCAGGCATTGGCGATACACGGACGTACGAGATGCCAGTTGTATAAAGGAGAGGCAGACTGGAGCCTGATCGCCAAAGTGAAGAACAACCCACGCATGCACATTCCTATTTTTGGAAATGGAGATATCGACAGTCCGCAAAAAGCACTCGAATACAAAAATCGCTATGCTGTAGATGGCATTATGATCGGCCGTGCTGCTATTGGTTACCCCTGGATATTCAGGGAAATAAAACATTATATAGCAACACAAACCATGTTGCCTTCACCAACATTACAGGAAAGGTTAGACGTTTGCCGCAAACATTTACATAAATCACTGGAATGGAAAGGCCCTAAAGTAGGCATATTTGAAATGCGCAGGCACTATACAAATTATTTAAAAGGATTGCCAGGCATCAAAGATTACAGGTTAAGACTGGTTACACTTTCTACTGAAGAAGAGATCAATGCTGTACTGGATGAAATCAGCGAACATTACAAAGGCTACGAATTTGAAAGAACGGCTATTGAGCTTATCAATTACCACGAAAAATGCCCGATATAATTATCGGTCGGTACCGCGTTAGCGGTCAGACAGGCAAAGTTGTACATATAAAAATCGGTCTGACGGCTTTGCCGTACCGACCGAATGATCCGTGCTTCTATCTTTAGAGCGAAGCAAAGAGTTATCTTTTCTGCGTAAAATCTTTTAATCCTTTTGTATAATTTTTCGCCCTTGCTTCTGCAAAATAATCAGCGCCCAGCATGATGAATGCCTGTATCGCCAATCCAATTCCAAGGCCATACAAAAAAGTTTTATCGGGATCTGACCTGTAAAGAAATATCAAAACAACTCCGCTAATGATCAATGCAATTTCTATCCATCGGTAGATCACAAAATTTTTATTCACCGTTTCCATTCGTGGAATCTCTTTTCCTTTCAGTTCCGATGGATTAAGATCATACGCATATACATTGCGTTTTCTGTCGCTGTCGCATCTTTTGTAAACCGTATATCCAACGGTGATCTGGATGATCGCTATAATCAACAGCGGCCACGCAATCCCTTTATAAAAATTTGTTTTCAGGAAAAAGAAAAAAACGATCGCAAGTATGATCGCCGCTATGCCAATAAAAACGAATAAGATGCTTTCGTTCTTTTCGGCAGTAAAGTATTTTTCAATGTCTGTTTTACTGAACATAAAATTTATTTAGCTCTTCTTGGCGCTTTCTTGCCTTAGCGGTTATCTTTACCACAAAGGCGTTAAGACGCAAGGTAACGCTAAGATCACTTATTCTCAATAGCATTTGTCAATTCCTTATCCAGTGGAGGTATGGAGGGTGAAAAATAATTGATAAGCCTGCCATTTTCATCTACAAGGTACTTGGAGAAATTCCACACTGGCTGCTGCTCATTCCATCCATTTTGTGCAGGTTCTGTAAGCCATTTGAAAACACTGTTCTGTGATGCGCCCTTTACTACAGTACTTTTTTTCATAAGCAGGAAATCAATTCCGTAATTAAGTTTGCAGAATTTTGCGATCTCTTCATCAGTTCCCTTTTCCTGTTCTTTAAAATCATTTGCAGGAAACCCTATCACAACCAGTTTACCCTTAAACTTATCGGATAATTTCTGTAACTCTTCATACTGTCCTGTATAGCCGCAATCTGATGCAGTATTTACCAGCAACACTTTTTTCCCTTTCAATGCAGAAAAATTAAATTTATTTCCATCAATTGCCGTGTCAGACAATGAATAAAAAGATACAGGCGCTATTGTTATTTTATCGGGTATTTTTTCCATCGTTGATGATTTTTTATTCAGCCACATAAATACAGGATAAATGGCTTTTAATATTTTTTGTCTTGTGGTCATTTGTTTTGAGTTTCTGTTCACAATCGTTACATACGCACCGAATGAAATGAATAACAATAATAAAACCAGGATTGTTCTTTTTACGAAGCGGTATTTATTTTCCCAAACCATATAACGATGTAAATCATAAAAAAAGATGAACTTAACAATGAACAGGGATTCCAAACCTCAAACTCCAAACTTCAAATTATAAACTACTTAATAACCCATTTGAATAATTTCAATTTCCCTTTGAATGGCGGATATTTTATGGAAGGATCGAACCAGGTAGGCGTTTTCATAACTGCCTTTTTATGACTGAATGTATCAAAACTGTATTTACCATGGTAATGCCCGCTTCCGCTGAAACCCCTTCCACCAAAGGGCAAATTATGATTGGTAAGGTGCCAGCTCGCATTGTTCACACAGCCGCCGCCAAACGCAACTGAATCCAGCCATTGCTTTTCTTTTTCTTTCCCCGAAGTGAAAACATAAAATGCCAGGGGGTTTTTATTTTTAGAAATAATATTTAATGCGTCTTCCATTGTTTTAAAAGAAATGACCGGCAGTACCGGTCCAAATATCTCATCTTTCATAATGGAACTATCCATATTTATATCTGTCATCAATGTCGGTTCTATGTACAACCTGCTTTTATCTGTATTTCCTCCATAAATAATTTTTCCGTCTGCAAAATACTTTATCAGCCTGTCGAATTGCTTTTCATTGATGATCTTTCCATAGCTATCACTTGCCTTTGCATCATCACCAAAAAAATTATTCAAATGATTCTTTATCTGTGTTATAAATTCTTCCTTCCTTGATTCATGTACCAAAATATAATCAGGTGCTACACACATTTGTCCGGCATTGGAAAATTTTGTCATCGCGATCCGCTTTGCCGCCACTTTCATATCAGCATCTGATTCCACAATACAAGGACTTTTACCCCCAAGCTCGAGTGTTACCGGAACAAGATTGTTAGCAGCCATCTGGTAAATTATTTTACCAACAGCAGTACTGCCTGTATAAAAAACATGATCAAAAATAAAATTGTTCATCATCTCAGGAATTACCGTAGCACCATCTCCTTCGGTAAATAAAATATAATTTTGGTCAAAAGTTTCCGTTATCATTTGTTTCATCAGGGTTGTTGTGGCAGGCGCAAATTCAGATGATTTCATTACAATGCAATTCCCTGCGGCCATTGCCCCGATAAGTGGCGTGAACAATAATTGCATGGGATAATTCCACGGACTTATGATCAGCGCGACACCCAATGGCTCAGACATCACAAAACTTTTAGACGGAAGATTGAGTAAGTTTGTCGGTACTTTTTCAGGCCGCATCCAATCTTCAAGATGTTTTAAGGTATTATTGATCTCTGCATAAACAAAACCATTTTCCGTTACCCAGCATTCTTCAGGACTTTTCTTCAGATCATCATATAATGCCTGGTAAATCCTTTCTTCATAACGTTGCAATACATCTTTAAGTTTTTCCAATTGCTGTTTCCTGAAGCCAAAGGATTTTGTTGCACCTGTATTAAAAAAATTGCGGAGCGCTGTTAATTCATTTAGAGAGGGCATTGCCTTAAATTTGTTTTAAAGTTAACGAAGAATTTATGAGCGATGAACAATATATGCAGCAGGCGATTAAAGAAGCACAAAAAGCATTTGATATAGATGAAGTCCCCGTTGGTGCAATTGTGGTTATGAATGACAGTGTTATTGCCAGGGCGCACAACCAGGTTGAACTGCTGAATGACAGCACCGCACATGCAGAGATACTGGCACTTACAACCGCATATAATTCACTTGGCAGCAAATACCTTCCGGATGCAACTTTGTATGTAACTGTTGAGCCATGCCTGATGTGCAGTGGCGCTTTATACTGGAGCAAGATCGGGCGTATTGTTTTTGGTGCTTTTGATGATAAGAATGGTTACCGGAAGACAACCGGGGCCAATAATCCCTTTCATCCAAAAACTATTATCACGGGAGGAATTCTGGCAGAGGAATGTGGTAAGCTGATGAAAGATTTTTTCAGGAGTAAAAGATGAGTTTCGCAATTGGAAACTTCTTTTTTCCTTTTAATTCAATTTCAACCTATTGGCTTTAAATTTGTAATCATTAGACACAATCATTTTTCAAACGAATAAATTAATAAGTTATGGCATTTACATTAGCACCGCTTCCATATGCGTATGAAGCACTGGAACCGCACATTGATACACTAACCATGCAGATACATCACGATAAGCACCACCAGGCTTATGTTGATAATTTAAATAAAGCCGTTGCAGGAACAGACAATGAAAGCAAATCACTGGAAGACCTGGTAAAACATGCAGCCAGTATCAGCCCGGCTGTACGTAACAACGGTGGTGGACACTGGAACCACACATTCTTCTGGGAAAGCCTTGCAGGAAATGCGGGCGGTAAACCTTCAGGGAAACTGGCAGAAGCAATTGATGCGGCGTTTGGTTCTTTTGATGCCTTCAAAGAAAAATTCAGCTCTGCAGGCATGACACGTTTTGGAAGCGGCTGGGCATGGCTGTTAGTAAAAGACGGAAAGCTTGAAGTAAGCTCAACCCCAAACCAGGATAACCCATTGATGGATGTTGCAGAAGTAAAAGGCACTCCTGTATTGGGTGCAGATGTATGGGAACATGCCTATTACCTCAAATACCAGAACAAGCGTGCTGATTACCTGGCTGCGTTCTGGAATGTGGTTAACTGGAATAAAGTAGGTGAGCGTTTTGATGCTGCCGGGAAATAATAAGAAATATGGAACGTGAAATAAGGAATGAGAAAGTTTAGAACCTACTTTCTCATTCCTTAATTTTTATTTAGCCTTTCTAATTCCTTCAGGGCACAGGATCATATCCATGCCCGCCCCAGGGATGACATTTTCTTAGCCGGTTGATCGTTAGCCAAAGCCCTTTTATCGGACCATATTTTTTAAAAGCCTCAATGCCATATTGCGAACAGGTTGGCGTAAACCTGCACTTGGGTCCGATCCAGGGAGATATTATCCACTGATATAATTTTATCAGGATAATGAACGGAAGGCTGAGTATATATTTAACCTGCTTCATCTGTAAATTTTATCAGCCTGTTTATAATAGTTCCTGTCTTTTCAAAAATAATGTCATACTCCGGAAGTTCTTTACCAACATATAAAATAAAAACAGACAGTTGTTTATTTTTTTCATGAAGATGAACGCCTAACTTATTTTTTTGCAACCGCCATGCTTCTCTCATTAATCGCTTGATGCGGTTCCTGTCGGTGGCCTTTTTAAAATTACGGCTGCTAACAGCAACGGCTGCCTGGAGTGTTGACTGTTTATTTTCGGGCAGCCAGATCACTTTAAAAGGAAAATTGGAAAAATTGTTGCCTTTGCCGAAAAGCATATCGATCGCTTTCCTGCTTTTGAGTTTATCTTCTTTCCTGAAAAAATATCGTTGAGTAGTTGACAAATAAGAAAATTAAAAAAGCCCTTGCAAATGCAAGGGCTAATATACATTTTTCCAACATTGCTATCAGCAATGCAGAAATGTTGATCTATTTTTTTGAACCGTGCTCGTCAGAAACAGTAAGTTTATGACGTCCCTTTGCCCTGCGGCTTGCTAATACTTTACGGCCATTGGCATCCTGCATACGCTTGCGAAATCCATGTACAGATTTTCTACGACGTTTATGGGGCTGGTAGGTTCTTTTTTTTCCTGGCATTGTTTTATATTTTTCCTTTTACAAATGTTGTTAATGTTCGTTTCTATCAGCCGGGCACCATCCCCGCTGCTTGTGAAAGGACGGCAAAGGTAGGGGTTTACTGATAAAATATAAAACGATTTGAAAAGATTTTGACTTTTTCTTTACTGAATTTCAGGCATTTACGGCAGTTTCAATTTTTCAGACAGTACTTCCCGTTCAAAAAACAAACTTGCGTGGTTATTAAAATCACCTGTATCACCTGTTGTATAAAATTTCTGCAGCCTGTTTTTACTGCATTTTACTTCTATTTCCGTGTGCCTTTCCAGGTAATCTTTAAGACTTGCAGCTACAATTTCCCCCTGCGCTATCACTGAAACCTTCTCAGGTACGTATTTAAGTATCTTATCCATCAGCAATGGATAATGGGTACATGCAAGCAAAATAGTATCAATAGATGAATCCTGCCTCAGTAAATTATCAATATGTTTTTTTACAAAATAATCGGCGCCCGGTGAGCGATGCTCATTTGTTTCGATCAATGGGACCCAGATGGGACATGCTTCCTGGCTCACAGTTATTTCAGGATAAAATTTTTCGATCTCTATTAAATAGGATTGAGATTGTACGGTTCCGGTAGTTCCCATAACACCAACATGCCCGCTCTTGCTGTATGTGCCAATTACTTCTGAGGTTGGCCTGATAACACCCAATGCCCTTTTTGAAGGACCGATCAAAGGAAGATCGTTTTGCTGTATAGTGCGTAAGGCCTTTGCAGATGCCGTATTACAAGCCAGTACAACCAATGGGCAGCCTTGCGAAAAGAACCATTTTACACATTGTAATGTATAATCATACACCGTTTCAAAATCCCTTGGGCCATAGGGTGCACGGGCATTATCCCCCATATAAACATAATCATATAGGGGCAGGGCTGCAGTAATTTCTTTTAAAATGCTGAGGCCTCCATAGCCACTGTCGAAAACGCCGATAGGTCCCTGTGTATTCATATTCCAAAAATAATAAAGCCACCTGTGTTAATGCAGGTGGCTTTAGAATATTTTATTTTTTAATGATTATGGTCTTTTAGGTGCTGCGCCTGCAGGTTTTTGAGCCGGTGTTGCAGGAGTATCTTTAATACCCATTTTCTTTTTAACCAAACCGATCAGGTCGTCACCCGGAGGGCCTACGATAACTGTTTGTGCATCCAGGATATAACCATAGCCATTTTCTTTTGCTACTTCTTTAATGGTTGCCAATGCTTTTTCTTTTAGTGGAGCAATTTTTTCCTGGGCTTTCTGCTGGTACATATCCTGTGCCTGCTGGTTCCAGCCCTGTACCCTTTGATATAAAGCGATCAGTTCATTCCTTTTTATTTCTTTCATACTTGGAGAAAGCTTTGCTGAATCTCTTACAAACAAACTGTCTTTATCACCCAGTTCTTTCATCATATCCTGTCCCTGCTGGGCAAGAGATGCCTGGTATTCTTTTAATTCAGTATCAGCTTTTTCAGCTTCAGGCATAACACCAATCAATTCATCAAGGCTGATATACCCGATCTTGCTTTGTGCAGATGCATTAAAGAAAGTTCCTATTACCAGCACACCTGCTACGATTAATTTTTTCATTGCTTTTTTTACGTTTATTAATTTAGATTTTATGATTAATAGTAATTAATTTGAAAATTTAAGCTGCTTGCCTTTCTGCTATTCTGATTTATTTAACACCCAGGTTTCTCAGCACTTCTTCGCTTTTATCCAGTTTTGGGTCGGCAAATATAACGGTAATTCCTTCACTTTTATCAAGTATGAAATCATATTGTTTTTCAACAGCGAGTTTTTGAACAGCGTTGTAAACCTTATCCTGTATTGGTTTTATGAATTCCTGCCTTTTTTTAAACAGGTCGCCTTCGAAACCAAAACGCTTTCTTTGCAGGTCACGTAATTCCTTTTCTTTATTGTACAGTTCATCTTCTCTTTTCTTTTTCAACGCATCGGGAAGCATAACCTGTTCTGCATCATAGTCTTTAAACATTTTATCGAGCGCTGCCTGCTTCTGGTCAATTTCCTGTTGCCACAAAAGGCTCAGCTGATCAAGCTTTGATTGTGCTTCTTTATACTCAGGTATCTTATCCAGTATGTATTTGGAATCAATTACACCATAACGTTGTGCATTTGCCGTAAACGCCATGATGAAAAGGCAGGAACTAATCAGCAATAATTTTTTCATAATAAATGTTATTTACAAATAAACTATTAATCAAGTTAATGAAAAAACAATTATTCAGGTTCCTGGCCGAGCAGGAATGTGAATTTAGCCGCTCCTTTCAAACCACTTGTTCCGTTATACCTGTCGAAACCTACACCATAATCAAACCCAAGCAAACCAAACATCGGCAGGAAGAAACGTGCACCAATACCTGCAGAACGCCTTAACTTGAACGGATTGTAATCTTTAAAACTATACCATCCATTCGCCGCTTCAAAAAATGCAAGGCCATAAATGGTGCTGCTTGCACTTGTGCTGAAAGGATAGCGAAGTTCTACTGTATACTTATTGAAAATTGTAAAGAACTCAGTAGGTGTAATTCCATCAGGGTTTACTTTAGGGTTTGAATTGCTGTAAACCGGATATCCCCTGTGTGCAATGATATCATACCCCAGGAGTGCGGTTGTATTGCTTAAACCTGCATCACCCAATTGAAAACGCTCAAAAGGAGACACTTCCAGATCCTGGTTGTACTTACCGATAAATCCGAACTTAGCTGCTGTTTTTAAAATGAACTGTTTGTTCTTTTCGGCTCCTTTGGCCCTTCCAATTGGTGTATACCATTCTGCATTCAAACGCCATTTATGAAATTCAGGTAATTTATACTGATTGGCTGCGCCATCCGTTATTCCCATTAATGAATATGGCAGTGTGAACTGGCCACTTATCAAAAAGTTCGAACCACTTGTTGGGAAGATTGGATTAGGGCCCGCAGAGTTACGCATCAAAGTGATCTTTAAACTCACATTCGTTGATGTTCCGTTATCAATGCCCTTAAAGATATTCGGATAGTTCTTAAGTTTATACTGCTGGAAATTCAGTGAGTAAATGAGATTGAAAAAATCATCCGGCTTTTTTAATTGCTTACCTAGCGATACACCAAAACCTACTGTTTTTACATAAGATGTATCTCCGCATGATTTGCAATAGCTGCCATAGGCATCATATGCGTTTGCATATTTTGTATTAAAATAACTGATAGAAAAAGAATTCCTCTTTTTACCTCCAAGCCATGGTTCTGTGAATGAAAAATTATACGACCTGTATGCCTTACCGTTTGATTGTATCCTTGCACTCAGCTTCTGTCCGTCGCCTGAAGGCAATGGGTCCCAGCTGGATTTTTTGGTAATATTCTTTAAAGAGAAGTTATTAAATGTAACCCCCAGTGTTCCTGTTAAACCAATACCGCCACCAAAACCTGCTGATAGTTCCAGCTGATCGGCAGATTTTTCTTCTACCTGCCAGTTGATATCAACAGTACCGTTTTCAGAATTGGGTGTTACCTGCGGATTGATCGTTTCCGGGTTAAAGAAGCCCAGCTGTGATAATTCCCTTTGTGTACGGATGATATCAGAACGGCTGAATTTATCTCCCGGTATTGTCCTCAATTCCCGGAGGATAACATAATCTTTCGTTTTGTCATTACCGGAAACGGTTATACGCCCATAAGTAGCCTGCGGGCCTTCCGTCATACGCAATTCAAAATCGATGGTGTCATTGTAAACAGCTGTTTCTATTGGTTCTACCCTGAAGAATAAATAACCATCATCCTGGTATAGGCTTCCCACATCTCCACCTTCTGCTGTAAGTTGTTTTCCGAGGCGTTTGTTGAGCAATTCAAGGTTATAGACATCCCCTTTTTTAATTCCAAGGAAGAGGTTCAGGATAGAATCGGAATATTTTGTATTCCCCGTCCATTCCATATTTCCGAAATAGTATTTCCTTCCTTCACTTACTTTGATATCGATATTCACATTTCCCCTGGTATTATACATCTGTGTATCGGCAACCAGCTCTGCATCCCTGTATCCCTGTGCATTATAATAACTTAATACACTTTGTTTGTCTTCACCGTATTTTTTTACATTGAATTTTGCACCACTAAAGCCTTTGATCCTGAAGTAAGGATCTATATAATCCCTTGTTTTGGTGATGGAGAGGTAGTCTACATCTTTTAAATATTGTGCAAAGGATTTTCCTTTTGAAGTATCGCCATATGGGCTAACTACTTTTTCAGGGAACAAGGTTATCCTGTTCATTTCTTTTGTTCCCTTCATCTGTTTTTTCAGTTTCAGGTCCGAAATAGTTTCATTACCGCTGAAATTGATAGCATTTACTTTTACTTTATTTCCCTTTTTGATATCATAAACCAATGCAACAGCATTGTTTACGCCGGCAACAGGTTGTTCTGTTACATTAACAGCTACATTCAGATAACCTTTATCGCCATAGAATTTTTTAATGGCTTCAACAGCGCTCAGCTTCATGTTTTCTGTCAGCACCCTGTCTTTTGACAACCCCACTTTTCCTTCAAGGTCATCCCTGTCGCCTTTTTTAACACCGGTAAATTTAAAATCCAGCAGCCTCGGCCTTTCCACGATCTGTAATTCGATGGACAATACATTGCCTTCCAGTTTGGTTAAAAATATCTGGGCATCTGCTACCAGGCTTTGTTTCCAGAGTTTTTCTATTGCTTTGCTAAAGGCATCGGTACCGGGTATCTGAACTTTGTCACCAACTGCAAGACCTGATATTGAAATGATCAGGTTTTGGTCAAATGATTTTGCACCGGTAACAGTGATTGAGCCGATTGTATATTCCTTTGGTTGTTTTGAGTTGTATATTTCCTGCAGGGCCGGGTTCACAGAAACAGCATTACTATCAACTTGAGCATACATGTGCTGGCTAATCAAAAAGAAAACTGCTATCAAAAGGCTGTTCTGGTAAATCCTGTGCATCAATTGGTTTTTTACGTGCGGCAAATTAAGCCCATTAATGAAAACTATTTGTTAAATGAAAGTTCTCCCTGTTTTGAAATACAAAACAGTAATAGTTTTCATCTTATTTCTATTATCATGTTTTTACCTGCTCCCCCGTTTTGCCGAACCTTCTTTCTCTTTGCTGAAAATCGAGGATGGCTTCATAAAGGTTTTCTTTTCTGAAATCGGGCCACCTGGTATTTGTAAAATACAATTCAGCATAGGCCAACTGGTATAATAAAAAATTACTGATCCGGTATTCGCCGCTTGTTCTTATCATTAATTCAGGATCCGGAAAATTACTGGTACTTAAATATTGCTGCAGGGTTTCCTGGGTAATTTCGCCAGGCAATATTTTTCCTTCTTTAACAGCTGCTGCTATTCCTTTTACTGCATTCACCAGTTCCCACCGGCTGCTATAACTCAATGCCATTACCAGGTTCAGGCCTGTATTGGCGGATGTTTCTGCCAGGGCTTCAGAAAGTTCTTTACGTGCATTTTCAGGCAGCATTTTAATATCTCCGATCACATGGAGTTTGATGTTATTCTTATTAAGTGTGGGCACTTCTTTCCTGATGGTATCTACGAGCAATTCCATTAAACCTGTTACTTCATATTCCGGCCTGTCCCAGTTTTCGGTGCTGAAGGCATACAAAGTGAGGTATTTAATACCCAGCTCAGCAGCACCTTCCACAATATTGCGTACACTCTCTACCCCATGTAAATGACCAAAAAGGCGGTCTTCGCCTTTCTCCTGTGCCCAACGGCCGTTACCATCCATGATGATGGCAATATGGCTTGGCAGCCTTTCAAAATCTATCTTATCTTTTAAAGTCATTGAATTGTGTACTGTGTACGATCAGGCATAGTGCCCGATTTTGGGCAGCAAAAGTAACAAAATTTAATAGAATACCGCTCAATCGGAGGGGGTTATAATTTAATTAACTACCAGTTCAGGACTTTGCAATGAATAAGTTTCATAACGAGGTAAATTCGGGATACCCAATAAACAGAGTTGCCTGATAATTTTTGATACCTGCATACTGTTCACACAGAAAATCATGAATATACTGGCAGGCATAATCCTGGATGATATGTAAGCCGGTAGCCGGTATCCTTACTATTTTAATTAATTGGCTGAAGGGCAGCGATAAGTACTGATATTAAAGGAAAGCCCGATCTCTGCAATGATATACTGATCTTTTTGCTTACTCCATCCACGCTGGCGGCCT
>Ga0209023_10001918_pt1 | contig 26933 bp, 25 predicted proteins | sample LakOneMetagenome_FD_187468 | JGI IMG/M metagenome (GOLD analysis project Ga0209023, IMG submission 187468) | Freshwater and sediment microbial communities from Lake Erie, Canada (SPAdes) (version 2) | ecosystem: Environmental > Aquatic > Freshwater > Lentic | place: Lake Erie, Canada...
TATCGCCAATGGCTACAACTTTCCGGATGCTCTGTCGGCCGCTCCGGTGGCGGGCCGAAGTGGCGCACCGGTGTTGTTGGTACCGGCGGATGGGATTCCGGCAGTGATCCAGGCGGAGCTGTCACGGTTGAAGCCGGGCCGAGTGATCGTGCTCGGCGGAGTGAACGCCGTGTCCGACCGGGTCGCCCAACAGCTGGCCTCCTACGTCCCGTGACGACTCTGCTGACTCATGGTTTTTTCGGCAGGACGAACGAATTGACCGGGAGGAGTTCAGCGTCCCGGACTCCTCATCGGATGCTGGGCTGAGCCTCGGCGAGTGCGGCGGTCAGGTCCGCCAGGATCTCGCCGGGCCGGTTCAGGATCAGGGTGAGGTGTCCGTCGTCCGGGAGCAGGTACGCGCGGCAGACCGGCAGGGCCTGGGCAAGCCAACGGCCGTGCGCCGGCGGAACCATCAGGTCCTGCTCGCCCTGCCACAGGTAGACGGGCGCGCCAACGCCGGTCAGGTCGAACCCCCAGGGTTGAATGAAGGCCAAATCGTCATCGAGCCAACCATCGACGCCGTTCTGAAGCGCCAGGGAGACGCCCTTATGCATGTGTTCCGCCACTGCTCCAGTGAGGACGTGTTGGTCTGGAGGACTCAGGACGCTCAGCATTGAGGCGTATGTGCCGTCCGGACCTGCCGACGTCATCTCCTCACGCCAGGGCATGAGCAGCTCCCGCAAAGGGGCCTCTCCCTGCAGCGCGGCGGCGAATTCGACCTCGTTGCCTTCGCCCATGTCGGCGAGAAAATCCAGGCCCGCTGCTGCCCACGGTCCGACACCTGCGACGACGGCAACCGCCACGCAGCGATCGCCGGCGAGTGCTCCGCAGGCCAGTGCGTGGGGGCCGCCGCCTGAGGTCCCCAGAACCGCGAAACGGGACACGCCCAGCGCCTCGAGCACGTGCAACACGTCGGGCACCACACTCGAGACCGTTCGGTTCGGCATCCGGGTGGAGCCGGCGTAACCCGGTCGGGCAATCGACACGATCCGCACTCCGGCCAGCGCGGCAGCATCCAGAAGGTTGTCGGAGGGGATGTGACCCTCAGGAGTGCCGGGAAGGTTGACGACGACGGGTGAGCCTTCGTCCCCCGCCACAAACACGTCGAGGCTGCGGCCGTCGGGCAGGGTGAGGAGTTGTCGCGTCTTTGTCATGGCGAAGAGACTGGCATAGATATCCGCGACGATCAAGGCACAACGGTGCTGTCCCAGACAACGTACATGACAGTATCTCCGTGGCCGCACGACACCAGGCGGGGTCATACTCTCACGCGAACGGCTCGGCCCATTTCGTGTGCGTCACGGCAAGGCCGGTGATGATGCCAGCGGTGAGCGTTTCTGACGAGGCTGGCACCGCTTCGTCGGCCACGGTACCGAAGGTGAGCGGATCCCACTCCAGTGACATGGCCGCGTACACGTCGTCGATGACGGATCTCAGTCGTTCGGCGGGGCCCAAGGCGATCGACGCCGTCACGAGCCGTGCGCCTCGGGTCACGCGTTGCGCGATTCCGACGAGCTTGACCGCGCCGCGGGCATTCACGCTGTGCGGTCCGGCGCAGTACTCACCGTCGACAGCCCCAACCCGGGCGTCGACGCCCAAATCCACGAGCACCCGCCGCACGGATTCGGACACCACATCGAAGACGAGTTCATTGGATATGCCCGGATCGGATGGTGTGATCATGTCGATGACGAGGCAACTTTCGTCATATGCCACCGCCCGCCCACCCGCAAGCCGGATGACGGGAGCGAAACCCTGGCTCTGAGCCGCGTCCTGGGCCAATGGATACGACGACATCAGGCTTTCCCGGCGGCTGAAGGCGACGGTGGGTCGCGGCGAGTACACCCTCAGGATCGGGTGGGGGTTCTCCTCCACCTGCATCGCGCGCATCAGCGCCAGTGTGTGATCGAGGTCGGATTGCGCGTCGGTACCGACTTGTCCGCGCAGGGTCGATAGTCTCACGTCGTCGGTTCTGAAGCTGCGCTGCCGCGGTGCGACCTGCAGCTGCAACGCACACGGCGATGCTCGAGGACTCCGCGGCCCGCATTCGAGTGAAGAACCATTGTGCTTCGACTTTACCTTTTCACGGACTGGGTCAGCTGGTGACAACCGGGACACGGTTGCCCGCTGTGCGTTCCACGGTCAAGAGGGACGCATTCGCCTGCTCCGCGTGGTGGGCTGCCTGCCCGCCGCGCGCACCGAACAGTCGCTTGGAGATGATGAGCCAGACAACTGCGGCCACGTTGACGATGAGGACGATGATTTTCAGAACCGTCGGCGCGTGCACGATCTCCCACACTTCGATGGGCAGGAACACGCTGCTGGCAACGACGGCGAAGTACTCACCCCACACCTGAACCAGCCAGAGGCCGACAGCCTCCGTCAGCTGGATGGCAGCGTAGGCGAGCAGTCCGAGGGCCACCACGTTCAACGTTCCAGAGGAAACCGTCATGAGATCTTGCGCCTGTTTGATCAGGAATGAGTTGTCGAAATTCCAGCCGATCTGCCGCCAGACCAAGCGTAAGAACGGCAGCTCGCTGGTCAGCAGCACGTTCAACCCGTGTTGGGCGTTTCTGAACTGCCACACGGAAAGAGCCGCCAGAATCAGGAACAGGCCCTTGAGGCCGCGGTCGAAAGCCAGCAGGCGCATGATCACAAGATCACGCAGCGCCTTGCCGCGGGGGATCGCCGGCGCGTTGGCCGCAAGGCCGGTGCCTACCGGGTCACCGACCACGAAGTCGCCGCAGCGCAGGCACCGCCACGCTTCACCCGCAGGGGTCATCACAGTCAGTTTGACGCTGAGCTCCACCTCGTCCGGGCGGTACGTGTAATGGCCGTGACGGGCGCAGTGGCGGAGGCTCCAGTTCATGGGCATAAACCTCTCAGTTGGTGATGAGTATCTCCCGGCAAAAGAGTGGGCCCTCGCCGTCAAAATCGACCTGACCGGACAGCCGAACGGAGACCGGGGCCATCAGCCCCCTTGCCCAGTGAACCTGAACCTGGGTCGTGAGTTCAGACTGCGCGCGCAATACTTCCCGTGTGATCACAGATCTGACCGTGGATTGTGGGCCACCGAATCGCCCTGGAGCCTGCCCCTCATCAGAGGGGTGGACTGGTCTGTGGTTTTTGATTGCATTGGCTGACCGGAACTGTTATTCATGAGTTAAGAGGGCAGGGCCGCTTCAGGTTGCTGCTGCGCAGAGCAGAACGACAGGGAGACTGGCCATGGTCCGCGAAAATCCTTCGATTCATGAACCTGACGAGAGCGAAATCGAGGTCGGCAAGCCGAAGAACTGGGCCGCGGGGATGCCCGGAGTGCTGCACTCGATGATTCCGGCACTAGAACATATGGGTGTGGATCGCACGAGAAAGACCCTGCTGTCGATGAACCATAAAGACGGCTTTGATTGCATGAGCTGTGCGTGGCCGGATCCGGATCATCGCAAGACTTTCGAATTCTGCGAAAACGGCGCCAAGGCCGTCACCTGGGAAGCAACGCCCGTTGTCGTCTCGTCACGTTTCTGGGCTGAGCATTCGGTGAGCGATCTGCGCGAGCGCTCGGAGTACTGGCTGGGGATGCAAGGGCGTTTGACCGAGCCCGTCTACAGAGCTGCCGGCGAGGACCACTATCGGCCCATCAGTTGGGAGAAGGCCTTCTCCGTCATCGGCAGCAAACTCAACAGCCTGCAGTCACCCGATAAGGCCGCCTTTTACACCAGTGGCCGCGCCTCCAATGAGGCCGCCTTCGCTTACCAACTTTTCGTGCGCGGTTATGGGACCAACAACTTGCCGGACTGCTCCAACATGTGCCACGAATCCTCGGGCTGGGCGATGGGTGACACCATCGGCGTTGGTAAGGCGACCATCGCCTACGCCGATTTCGGCAAAGCCGATCTGATCATCATCATGGGTCAGAATCCGGGTACCAATCATCCACGTATGCTCACCGCCCTGGAGGAAGCCAAAGCCAACGGCGCCCAGATTGTCGCCGTCAACCCCATGCCGGAAGCTGGACTGAAAAGGTACAAGAACCCACAGCTGGTCAAGGGCGTGATCGGCCGCGGGACCGAGATTTCCGACCAGTTCATGCAGATTCGGCTGGGCGGCGACATGGCCCTGCTCCAGGCCGTGTCCAAGCGTGTGCTCGACGCCGAGGCTAAGAATCCGGGGACGGTGCTGGACCATGATTTCCTTGAAGACCACTGTGAGGGCCTGGAAGAACTAAAACTGCACCTTTCGGGACTCGATGAGGACGCCGTTCTAGCGGCCACCGGCCTGCGGGCCGCGGAGATCGACGAATTGGCGGCCCGCTACCTCAAGGCTGAAAAGGTCATCATCACCTGGGCGATGGGCTTGACCCAGCAGAAGAAGGGCGTCGACACGATCAAGGAAATCATCAACCTGTTGCTGTTGCGCGGCAACATCGGCAAACCCGGCGCCGGGGCTTCGCCGATCCGTGGTCACAGCAATGTGCAGGGTGACCGCACCATGGGCGTTTGGGAGCAGATGGCGCCGCCATTCATGGCGGCATTGGGCCGGGAATTCAGCTTCGACCCACCCCGTGAGCACGGTGCCGACGCGGTGCAAACGATTCAGGCCATGCAGGAGGGTGGCATCAAGTTCTTCATGGCGCTGGGAGGCAATTTGGTCGGGGCGATCTCGGACACCAACGCCGTCGAAGCCGCCATGCAGGGGACGGAGATGACCGTGCAGATCTCCACCAAACTGAACCGTTCGCATGCTGTGGTGGGCACGGAGGCGCTGATTCTGCCGACCATGGGCCGCACGGAGATCGACCGGCAGGCATCGGGGGAACAGTTCGTGTCCGTTGAAGACACGGTCTGTGCGGTTCACCCGTCCGTCGGCAAGGTAGAACCGGTGGCGCCTGGCCTGCTGTCCGAGGTCGCTATCATTTCCCGGCTCGCACAGGCGACAATTGCGGGTAAGACCAGTGCCGACTGGGCGGGTTTCGAGAAGAATTATGACGTGATCCGAGAGCACATCTCACACGTGGTCGAAGGGTGCGCGGACTACAACACCAAGATCCGCCAGGATGGCGGCTTTGTCCTGCCGAATGGGCCGCGCGACTCGCGTACGTTCCCTACTCCCTCGGGCAAGGCAATGATCACGGTCAACAGGCTGGAGGTTCTTGATCGGCCGGCCGGCACGCTGATCCTGCAGACTCTGCGGTCCCATGACCAGTTCAACACCACCATCTACGGTTTCGACGACCGCTACCGCGGCATCAAGAAGGGCCGGCACGTGGTCTTCGTGAATCCGGAGGATCTCACCGAACTGGGCTTCGCAGACGGCCAGCGGGTCGATGTGCACGGGGTGCACGAAGACGGTATCCAGCGAGTGCTCCGCAATGTCCGAGTGGTGTCGTACCCCAGCGCCCGGGGGTGCGCTGCAGCCTATTATCCCGAAGCGAACGTACTCGTTCCTTTGACTCATGTGGCGGACGTCAGCAACACTCCGGTGTCCAAAGGGGTCATCGTGCGGCTCGAAGCCGCACGGAAGTAGGCCTTCCGCTCTGGGCCCGGGTGCGCCGACCACGGCGTGCCCGGGCCTCGGTTGGGAAGTGCTCAGTTTTGCAGCCGAACGTCGATATTGCTCAGCTCGAGCCTGGTGCCGGGCTGGGAAATCATTGGCCAGCAGGCGCTCGTCGTGCAGCGTCGCCGCCGCTGATGAGGCGAGCCAGACGGTGGGTTCGCCCATGACCGATGGATCCAGCGGCGACTTTGCCGGATCGACCCGCGTCGCGTGTGCCGGCTGCAGAACCGAGGCTCAGCGCCGGCTCTCCGCCTCAGGGCGCAGGCGGATCAGCCGCTGCGGTCCGTCTTCCCTAAGCTCAGCCAGATCGCTGCGCGAGGAGAGAAAATCGGTGAAGGAACGGAAGCCGAGCGGCTTCTCGTTGAACGAAGGGTCCATCCGGCGCATCTGGTTCTTGATCGTGCCCGTGTTCAGCCACTCGTCGGCATCGCCCTTGGCGTGACTGATCTGCAGGGCGCGCACCAGGAGTTCCGTTGCCAGAACCTGCGGGTCGATGTCCTCGCCGGCTTCCGGCTCGTCGTACTGCACGTCTTCGGTGTGCGAGAACATCGGAATCGTCGTGAGCTTGCGGGCCGCGCTGGGGGCAGGCTCGGGAACGCTCTCGACAGGTTCGGCCGTCTTTTTGACCGTTTTGGGCCTTTCGGCGGCAGCGGTCGCGGTGGACTTGTCGATTCCGGGCAGCGAGTCGTAATCCTCGAACTCGTCGCACGCGGCCGCCAACGAGGTGCTTGTGGAGCCGGCGACACCGATGCCCACGACGAAGCGACCCAGCCGCTTCGACTTCTGGGCGAGGGCGATGTAGTCCGAATCCCCGGCGATGATGATCACGTGGGTGAGATCGGGCAGCCGGAAGAGGTCTTCGACCACGTCGACGGCCAACCGAATGTCGGCCCCGTTCTTGGTGCCGCGGGTGGTCGTGGTGAAGAGCTGGGTCAGGTCCACCGCTCGGGACATGAGCTGGCGCTGGTAAGCCGCGTTCACGGGCACAGACCAGTCCGCGTAGGCCCGATTGACCACGAGGGTGCCAAAGGACGCGGCAAAGTCGATGATGGCATTAAAATCGACCGTCGCGGCGGCGAGCTTTGCGGCGACCTCGGGATCAGCATCCCGACGCGACTTGTCGAAATCACGTATGCCGTCACGTTGGAAGGCATTTCGCCCGTGCAGCTGCTGGTAACGCGAGATGACGATGTTGTCGAAATCGATGTAAAGGCCGACACGTGCATCGTTCGGTTCTGTCATGGTGAGCTCCTCAGCCGCAGGCGGAAGACTCAGTAGCGATCCGGTACCTCTAGTTTGCGGCGAGAGACGTGGCCAGAGCAACTCGAAGTGTCGCCGGCCGGTCGATTCATGATCCAGCACCGGAGCATTTTCGCCCTTCACCGTTCATCCCGCGGGCTCGTCTGCTCGTTCCCGTCGCTGAACATGTCCGGAGCCGGCCGGCGGCACGAGCAGGGCGGGGACGATACGTGTCGTGTGAACAACCGGTGTTTGAGCGCGAAATGGGGCTGGTGCGATTCGTGGTGACCGAGTTGGATGATGCAACGGTCCAAAGGTGGCATCGAGGAAATCGAGGAATAGCTCGAGACCATCTGCGTGGCAATCGCCGACGCCTTCGCCTGAGAGATCCGCCGAGATCGGCGCATCGATGGGGTCGACCCCTCGCCCGAACCGGCATCCGCCGGCCGGTGCTTGAGCACTCGATCTTTGATCACACCCTCAGGAGGAGATCCATCATGCAAGCACGCACCGCGTCAACCCTTGTCATCGGCGTCCTCGCCGCTCTATCGTGCCTGCTCACGGCATACGTCATCATGGTCCCGGTCTGGGTTGTCTTCATCGCGTGGGCGTCCTTCTTCGCCGCGGGCGGCGGGACCTCCGGTCTGGCCAAGTCGCTGGTGATGTCGGTCGTGGGTGTCATCGTCGGAGTGCTTGTTGTCCTGGCTGTGCAGCCCTTCGGCGGAGCGGCGTGGAGTGTGGCCGTGGCGGTCGGAGTCGGAGCGGCGATCCTCGTAGCCTTGAGCGCTGTGAAGGGGTTGGAGTTCACGCCCGCCGGATTCCTCGGATTCGCTAGTCTGTTCGGGGTGCTGTCCGCCGGCGGTGGCGGGGTCCTCGACCCGGTGTCGTTCACGCATCCGGCTGTTCAGGTTGTGGTCGCTCTCATCATCGGCGCTGTGTTCGGGCTCGCCTCGGGTGTCTTCAGCGCGGCGTTGACAGCGAAGCGACCTGCAGCTGTCGCAACTGGCCGCTAGAGAGCAGAACGCGACCGTGACGCCTCCGACGGGAAGCTCACTCCTCACGGTCTCAGTCATTTTCGCAGTTGTTGCGATGTCCGCTCGTCGGGCGGGGCTCGGCATCCGTGGAAGCCGAGCCCCTGGCAATTCGATCTAGCCGGTGAAGCCGATGTCCTCATAATGGAGGCTCAACGTGGGCGTGATGGTTGATCCGGTCACGTTCTTGTTCATCAAGTAGTTCAACGTCTCATAGTGAGTGAAGACCAACGGTGCATCCTGCGTCATGATCGTGCGGACCTGACGGTATAGGTCCTTCCTTGCGGTCTCATCGTTGGATGCCGCAGCTTGAGCGATGAGGGCGTCCACCTCCGGGTTTGAGTAGCCCGTGGTGTTCAGTGGCCCTCCCGATTTGATGACCAGGGAATAGAAATTGTCTGGGTCGATGGTGCGTTCCTGATAGGCGCTGGTGATTTTGTAATTGCCCGAGGTAAATGCGTCAAACCAGACCGAGACATCTACCGGATTGATCGTCATGTCGATGCCTATGGCTTTCAACTCGTCGCGGATCACCTGTCCGGTTTTGAGTAGTTCCGGGTACTGGGAGAGCCCGAGGTATTCGACGCTGAGCCCTTGAGGATAACCGGCTTCCGCGAGGAGGCTCTTGGCTTTGGCGATGTCTTGTTTTGCGGCGAATACGCCACTTTCGTCGTACCACGTAGATCCGGTGGGAACTTCCTCCAAACCGAGTTCGCCTGTTCCGAGATATGCCGCATCGCGGATATCTGAACGATTGATTGCCAAGGCAATGGCTTGCCGCACCTTGGGGTTGTTGAAGGGGGCTTGCGTAGTGTTCATCGCGAGGTAATCCGGGATACCGGCAACTTTGCTGGTCACGTATGTGAAGCGTGGGTCCGTGCTGAGAGCGGGGACTTGCTGAAGCGGAACAGCGTCGGCCCAGTCGATTTCGCCGGCGGAAAGAGCATCAATTCGGCTCTGGTCCACGGGGAGAAACTTGAACGTGATGGTATCGAGATGCGGCTTGGCTGCGTTGAAGTAATCAGGGTTCTTCTTGACTGTGATGTGGTCTCCTTGAACCCATTCCACGAACTCGAAAGGTCCCGTTCCGACGGGCTGGCGCGCGGGGTCGCTCGTTTCAATCGCCTTCTTGTTGACGATTTCTCCGTTGGTGGCGAGGTTGGTCAGGAACGCACCGAAGGATCCTTTCAGGTGGAAGGTAACCGTTGTGGGATCATTGGCCTCGATGGACGCGATCTGATCGTACAGTCCGGCATAGGCACTGGCTGTGGCTGGGTCGAGAATGCGGTTGAAGGTGTATACGACATCCGCTGAGGTGAATTTCTCGCCATTGTGGAAAGTTGCCGCAGCGGTCAGGGTGAATTTCCAGGTGAGGGGATCGGTCTGCTCCCAGGAAGACGCCAGGTCCGGAACGAACTGACCCGAGGCATCCATATCTATGAGCTTAGAAAAAATGCCCTCATAAACCTGGGCACCGGTGTATATCGACGATTTGGCAGGGTCGAGAACGTCAGGCTCACCGGTGAGTGCTGCTCGGAGATTGCCCCCATCTTTGATGGCTGCCGTTGCCGCGTCCGCTTGTCCCACGTTCGACGAAGTGCAGGCAGAAAGCGTAAGTGCTGCGGAGAGGAGAACACTTGCGATGAGTGCAAGGCGGAGTTTTCGTCGTGGCGGTTTTCGGTCGCCGGTGTGCTGTGTGGTGTTCATCGGCCTGTGCTTTCTTGGAGTGTGATCGAGCGCGAGGTGGTACGAACAAAATCGACGAAGGCGGTGTTGAAAAATTCCGGGCTCTCCCAGAGGCAGGCGTGACCGCCCGGAACCGTAACCCAGGACGAGCCCGGGATTTCGTCATGGATCAGCCGTGAGAGACGCACGGGGATGAGGATGTCTTCCTCGCCCGCCAAGACCAGCGTGGGGATGGCCAGAGCCCACAACCGGTCCAGGGCGTCATGTGTTTGGATGACATTGAGTTGGGAGAGGTACTCCGCCGAGGACGTGTCAAGCGAGGCCATCGCTTCAGCGAACGCTGCAGCGTCGTCGGGGCGGTCTTCGAAGAAGAGCCCGGTGAAGGCCCAGAGCATGACGTCACGCATAACGAAGGGAACTCCTTGAGCTTTCGCGAGGTCTTCCCAGTAGCGGAACATGTTCAGGCAGAAGGCATCGGGGCGGCCGAAGGTGCAACTCAGTGTCAAGGACTTAAGATCAGGGCCGTACGCGAGAGCGTATTCTTCCGAGATCATCCCGCCCATCGAGACTCCCATCAGGTGGAAATTCGTGAGGTTGAGCGAGTCGACGAGGGCTTTCGCGTCAGCAGCGAGCAGCCCGGAAGTGTATGCGCCAGCGGGCTTGCTGCTGCGGCCGATTCCTCGGTTATCAAACCGCAAGACGCGAAAGCCGGCCTCCAGCAATGCTGGCATCTGGAAGTCCCAGGACTGAAGATCGTCGGCAAGGCCGTTGATGAGAACGACGGTTTCCGCGGCGTCGTCAGGTCCTTCCAGCAAGTAGTTGATACTGATGCCGTTGACGTGGGCTATGGGCATTGTGGGCTCCTTGAGCTCTCAGGCAGACGGTTGGCAAGGGGAATCGGACGTGGAACGGCACTGAGGAGTGACCGAGTGTAGGGGTGGGACGGACGTTGCAGAACGTCATCGGCCTCGCCATATTCAACGATGTCGCCCCCGAGAAGAACACCTATCCTGTTGCTGACATGTTCGACGACGCTGAGGTCGTGCGTGATGAAGATACAGGCGACGCCGAGATCGTTCTGGAGATCCATAAAAAGATTGAGGATCTGCGCCTGAACGCTGACATCGAGGGCACTCACTGGCTCATCAGCAACAATCAAGTCCGGCGAGCTTGCCAGCGCCGCCGCAATGGCGATTCGTTGGCGCTGGCCGCCGGAAAGGTTGGCCGGCAGGCGGCTGGCAAACTTTGGGTCGAGCCCCACCCGGGCGAAAAGTTCGAGCACGCGTGCGTCGCGGTCGATGGGCGTTCCGATTCTGAAGCTGTCGAGTGATTCACGCACGCTCCGGCCGACAGCCCATCGTGGGTCAAGACTTCCGTAAGGGTCCTGGAAGACGGGTTGGACACGTCGCCGGAATTCGGTCTGGCCCTTTCGGGACAGAGACCTGGTGTCGATGCCATCGAAGATCACCTGACCGGTGTCCGGAGCAGTCAGGCCGAGAACACACCGACCAAGCGTGCTTTTCCCGCTTCCGGACTCACCGACCAGTCCCAGCGTGGTGCCGCGCTCAACCTCAAAAGACACCTCTCGGAGAGCGCGCGAACGACGCCTGTTCCAAGGGGGGCCTCCCATCGTGAAGGTCTTGCTCAGGCCCTCAACACGAAGCAGTTCTACGCTCATTTTGGGGCCACCACTTCGACGACGTCCACCTCGCGCGCGCGGAGCGTCTTGACGCTCCACTCGCTGGGAATCACCGGCAATCGCTTACCCCTGGGTGTTCCGGCCGGATGGGCTGCCAGCAGGGCTCGCGTGTACGGGTGTTGGGGATTAGCGAAAAGCTCAGCGACCGGGGCGACTTCGAGAAGTCGACCGCCGTGCATGACCCCCACGCGGTCGCAGATCTGGGCAATCACTCCCAGATCGTGAGTGATGAGCACGACGGTTGTTCCATGCCGGGTTCGCAGTTGCTGGATAAGGTCCAATACCTGGGCCTGGATCGTGACGTCCAGTGCCGTTGTCGGCTCGTCGGCGATAAGCAGTAGTGGGTTGTTGGCGAGGGCCGCAGCAATCACAATTCGTTGTCGCATTCCTCCGGAGAGTCGGTGGGGGGCATCTGCATAACGGGACGCAGCATCCGGGATTCCGACTTCGGTCATCAGGCTGACAGCTCGGGTTCGAGCAGCGGCCCGGCTGATTCGATTGTGTGCCCTGATCGTTTCCGCGATTTGGTCACCGACGCTCCAAGTCGGATCCAGACTGGCTGATGCGTCTTGGAAGATCATGGCTACGTCGTTGCCGCGCAATCTTCGCAAGCCGTCTTCGTTGAGGGCGAGCATGTCGTGATCCTTGAATTTTATGCTTCCGGAAACCTCGCACGAGAGGGGGAGGAGCCCCATGATTGCATTCGCGATTGTGCTCTTACCAGACCCACTTTCGCCGACGATTCCGAAGATCTCCCCTTGCGCGACCGTGAGGGAGAACTCCGCTACTGCGGGGGAAGCTTCTGTAAGCCCGTCTGTTGCGAATTGAACGGTCACGCCGGCGAGACTCAGGACATCCGTCATTTTGCGATTCCTATCGGGTCGAATGCACGTCGAAAGCCTTCACCGAGCAGAGTGAAGGCGAGCACCGCCAAGACGATGGCAATGCCCGGGTAGATCTCGACCCATGGCGCCTGGATGAGCACATCACGGCCGTCGGCCAGCATCCCGCCCAATGACGGCGTCGGAGGTTGAGTGCCCAAGCCCAGAAAACTGAGGCCAGCTTCAAGCTGGAGCGCAAAAGCGCTGAGGACAGATGCTTGAACGATGACGGGGCCCAGCGCGTTCGGGGCAACGTGCCCTAGAAGAGTTCGCAGGTGGCTGGAGCCGCGGGAGCGTGCGCCGGAGATGAAGTCATTGCGCGTTACGACCAGAGCACTCGTGCGCATGACGCGCGCGAGAATCGGAAGGTAAATGACGGCGATGGCGACCGCTGCGACGGCACTTCCCGGACCGAGTATTGCGATGAAGGTGATCGCCAGCAGCATCGCCGGCAGGACCAAGATCATATCCAGCGTCCGTGAGATGACGGTGTCAGTCAACCGCCCAAAGTAACCTGCGAGCAACCCAAGCGGAACGGCGATTGCCGTCGAGGTCAAGACCGCAGAGACGGAAACGAGAAGACTCACGCGGAGCCCGAAGATCACTCGGCTCAGAACGTCCCGTCCCAGCACATCTGAACCGAAGAGGTGATCCAGGGTCGGTGCACCGAGGATACGGTCGACCTCCACGGCTTCGGGGTCATGAGGTGCGATCACCGGTGCCAGCAGCGCCGCAAGTCCCAGGATCCCAATCAAGACTGCGCCGGCAACGATGAACCGCGTTGAAGAACGGGCCTTTCTCTGGGCGGAGCGTTCAGCGGGGATGCCGCCCAACGCCACGGTTTCCGCGGTCACCGTGCAGCTCCGTCGGCGACTCGGGGATCGAGGCGGGCAACAACCAGATCGGTGATCAGGGAGATGAAGATGAACGTGACAGCTATTGCCAGCACTCCAATCTGAACAGTGGGGTAATTGCGTTGGTTGATCGCTGTGACAACCATTCGCCCCAGTCCGGGCAGTGCAAAAAGAGTCTCGACGATGATTGCGCCGCCGAGTAGTACCCCGACCTGGATTCCGATAACCGTCACAATTGCCGGCGCTGCATTCCGGAGGGCATGTCCCGACACGATGCGGGAATTCGGGAGGCCTTTTGCCCGCAAGAACGTCACGAACGGTCTGTCCATCACCTCGCTGATCGCGCTTCGGGTGGTCCTGAGAAGATAGGCAGCTTCGCCTGCAGCGAGAGTCAGGACGGGCAGGGTGAGATAGCGCAGGTTCCCGGCTGGGTCGGTTGCGAAGGGGACATAGCCAGATGGGGGAAAGACCCCCAGCATGCCGGTGAAGACGAGAACCAGCATGATTCCAAGCCAGAAATCAGGGATGCTGATTCCGAGGATCACGAATCCTTCAGTCAGCCGTTTAATCCACCTTCCACCGGTTGCGGCTCTGATACCCAGCGGTACTCCAACAGCTACCGCCAGAAGCATCGACAATCCAGTGAGCTCGAAGGTGACAGGAGCCCGTTGCAGGAGGAGGTCTGTGAGTGAAGCATGACTCACAATGTCGGTGCCGAGATCGCCGCGAAATATGCCGCTGATGAATTCCAGGTATTGGGTCATCCAGGGCTGATCGAGCCCCAAATCGTGACGAACCTGCTCCACGTTCTGGGCGGTGGCGCGGAATCCCAACATCGTGCGTACAGGGTCGCCCGGAACCAAACGAATGATCAAAAAAACCACGATGCTCATCACGAAGAGGACCGGAATCGTGAGAAGAAGGCGACGTACGGCAAAGAGCCATTGTGAGGTCACGACATCGCCTCCTGGCCAGGTCGTACCGGCAGAGCATCGGTTGGATCGTTATCTTCAGCACGGCTGACCAGCGCACGAATGAGGCCTTCGGACAGCGTGAAGTGCCTGGCCGCGATATCGGCCGCTTCGGCACCATTGCCCTCCGCAATTGCCGTGACCAGAGCTTGGTGCTGGCAGATGGCCTGCTGTCGTACCTCCGCCGTGTATGGCTCAGCGCCAAGATTCAGGCTGATTCTGGTTCGCAAATCGAGGGACAACTCCACCAGGATCGGGTTGTGGGTAGCTTCGGCAATCGCCTGATGAAGCTCGGAGTCGGCTCGGCGCGACGCGTCGTGATCGGTCGCTGCCAAATAGGACGCCAGGGCCGACGTCATTGCTGTCAGATCCTCTGGGTTGCGGCGGTCGGCTGCCGTTTTGGCGATCAGCGGTTCAAGCAGCGTGCGAGCGTCGAAGAGAACCTCGAACTCGGCCCAGTTCGGGATCAGGTGCCGTCGCACGTGTTCCGCAGACGTTGGCCCCCAATCCGCGAGAACAAAATAGCCTCCGTTCCGGCCTCGGCGGACTTCGAGATATCCGGTTTCGGTGAGCTTTCTGAACGCCTCTCGGACAGAAGTTCGGCTGACGCCAAGCATTGCAGCGACGTCCCGTTCGGGCGGAAACTGTTGGCCCGGCACATAAACCCCGAGGGCGATGGCCGTGACAAGGCGGTCCACAATATCGTCATAGACGTGTCGGGTCACGATCGGTGTCGCCCAGGGTGCCGTCACCGCGGGGATACCGCGGTCGGCACCTGAGTCACCCTCCTGGCGCGGGGTTTTGACCGTTGTCGTCATGCGTTCACGTCGCTTTCGTTGAAACGGGTGAGGAGGAATCGTGCCAGCGTTCGCGCGCCGTCCACAATGCTCTGCAACTCAACAGATTCGTCAATCCCGTGCATGTCATAGGCCGTCGCGCCGAAACACACGGCGGAGAGGCCGCCGGTGTTAACATACATTCGGGCATCCGTGGTGCTGCCCAAGCTGAAGAGACGAGGCTCGACCCCATGCGCGTCGAGGTGAGCGGCACTAAGATCGCGCACGAGCGCTGAGTCTGCATCGACGAGGTATCCTTCGGCCCGAAGTCCCGATGGAGTGACGGTGGGTTGGGACGGGAAATGCGGGTCGTTTGCGGCGGTGGCGTGAATGATCTGACGGAGCTGCTGCTCGGCGTCTGAGGCGCTCCACCCCCGAGGAAATCCAACCCTCACGTCGAAGGTTGCTCTGGAGGGTGCAGTTGAAGCCCAGTCGCCGGCGTGAACCATACCTACGTTCAGGTTGTAGGGGATATCACCGGGATCGAGACTTGAGTCCGGATGTGTGTGAGACAGGGCCTGCGACCAGCTTCGTAAAGCGCCGATGAGACGCATGCCCAGATCGATCGCGTTGGCATGGTCGTGTGCCGAGTAGGCATGGGAGGAATACGCGAAAACGTCTATTTTGAGCCAGATGACGCCGATGCCGCCGAGCATCACGCCGAGGTCGGTGGGTTCCAGTAGCAGCACCTCGGGAGCAGTGACGCCATGGTCGACGATGGACTGGAGCGTTCCGTTGCCGGTGCATTCCTCTTCGATGACAGCGACAAATCCCAGCCGTCGGGTGGCGAAGAGATCTGGCGCGATGTCCTGTAGCGCGCGAAGGGCCAAGATTCCCATGGCCAACCCGCTCTTCATGTCACCGGCTCCCCGCCCGTAGAGGCGGCCGTTCCGGCGTGCCGGCGCGAAGGGGGGAGACGTCCATAACTCTGGGGAATCGGCCGGAACAACATCGATGTGTCCATTCATAAGCAGCGTGAGGGGACCTGTCCCCGCGGACGACGCGAGGACCTGGTATCGCTCGAGGGCGGTGCCGGGTGAGTGTTGGGTCACTCCTGCACGCTCATCGGCTATGTCACGATGGGAGAAAGCGAGGCGTTGGATCGTGAGACCCGACAGCTCGGCAGCCCGGGCGAATACCTCTTGGGCGCCCTGTTCCAGACCGACGACGCTCGCTGATGCAACCAGATCCTCGAGCAGCACGAAAGCGTCTTCAGCATGCACGGCAATGGCACGATCTAAGTCATTCACGAGACGCTTCCTTAAGGTATTTGGATCAGACCTTATACCTTAAAGGTCGGTGAATGGAAGACCTCGCACCATGTGCATTTCTTCGTACCTCCAGCACTCGCTAACTGCTCTTTATGGTGATTACGTCGCTCTCTTTGGTCTCAGGCAGCACGGGGTCCGCGCTGGCTGATAAGCCGCGTTCAGCCACGAACAAGGCCAGCGCGTCGAGGTTCTCGACCCGGCAGGTTCGCCGGCCCTCTTCGATGTCATGGATCATCTCGACGATCCGGTCGAAGATCGGGCCGGCGATGTCCTTGTGCACCTCGTCGACCTCGGTTTTGCGCTTGCGGATGACGAGGTCGCGGTAGATGCCGCTATGGGTCTTGGCGCTTCGGCGATTGAAGGCGGCCAGTCGGTCGAGCGAACCCTCAAGGTCGTCAGGAACGAAGCCGTCGAAGCTTTCCACCGGAACCGGAGCCTGCGCAAGGACCTCGCGGGCAAGCGCGAGCATCAGTGGTCGATACTCCGGCCGCTCAAGCGACTCGGCGATCGACAGGTCAGAGACGGCCCCGGCCCAGAGCATGGCGCCGTAGACTTCCTTGCCCCACAGATAGCCCAGAACGTTGTCGGTCGCTTCGGCATAGGGCAGCGCCTGTGCAAGTTCGCGCACCCGCGGTGTGATGGGGCCGCCGTACATCTCTCCCACCCGGAAGGCAGCGATGTTGCCCTGCATCACCACGCCCGGGGCCATCACATCCGCCCCGAAATTCACGAAGCTGGCGATGACCCGGTCTGAGCCGACAGCCCCGATCATCGCCTCGGCTGTGAGGCCGTTCTGCACTGTGAGAACCGACCCCCGAGGCGCGAGCCGGTATCGAAGCAGCTCGCCGGCCGCCACGGAATGGAGGCTCTTCACCGCGACGATGGCGTGGTCGATGCTGTCGGGAAGTTGGGCCGGTGTGATCGCCGGAATCCGCGCCGTGAACTGCTCCACGGGACCCTCGATGCGCAGGCCGTCACGGTTGATCACTGCGACGTGGTCTGCGTCCGCATCGCAGAGCGTCACCTCGTGTCCGGCGCGAAACATGTGAGCGCCGAGGGTCCCCCCGATGGCCCCCGCACCGATGATCGTCAGCTTCACGGGAGAATCCGAACCGGGCCGGTGGCTCCGACCGTCACAGTGGCTGCCGCCGGATGCGCAGGCACGGCCCGGTCGAGAAATGCCCGAAGCACCCGCTGGAATTTCTCGGGTTCCTCGGACTGCGGCGAGTGCCCCGACTTCTCGAAGATGACCAGTTCCGCGCCCGGGATGAGGCGTGCGATCGTCTCGGATGCGCTGACCGGGGTGATCCAGTCACCACGACCGACCGTGACAAGAGTAGGGACGGCGATCGAGGGCAGTTGGCCGGTGAGATCGTAGGTGGGAAAATTCTCCTGGAAGCAGGCATTGTGTGATTCATGGCGATAGATTCCGGCTTCGACGGCGGCCGTCGACTTCGCCTCGTCGTATTCGAAGTCGTAGAGCGGAATCAATTCCGCCCAGAGTGACTTGAGCTCGGCGTCATCTCGCACAGTTCCGCCCCAGTAGCGGTTGAAGTGCGGCCAGTTGATCTCGACGCGAGTTTGAGTGCGGGCATTCTCAAATGCCAGTTCGAGGTTGCTGCCGTCAGCGGATGTGTCGCGCAGCACGATGGCGGAGACGTGCTCCGGGTAGCGAACCGCGTACTCCAGGCAGATGAATCCACCGTAGGAACCGCCGGCCACCACGACCGTGTCGGCACCGGCCCACTGACGCAGGCCATCGACATCCGCTGCCCAGTTGGCGTGCGAGTAGGGCGGAACACCCTCGCTCAGCCCACAGCCGCGGGCATCGAACACGATCACCCGGAAGCGATCGGCGAGGGTTCCGAAGGTCTGCTTGGGTTCGGAGAGTGACCCGATACCGCCGCCGCCGTGGTGGGCGATGAGCACGGGGCCGTCTTCCGGACCGTAGACCTCGACATTCAGTCGACAGCCGTTGATGGTTACGTCCATGTTTGTTCCTTTCAGTCGGAGCTGATGGAGAGTTCGCCGGGGTGCCGAGGCTCTAGAACAGTGAATGGCCGCCGTCGATCGAGATGGTCTGGCCGCTCACCCAATCCGCATCCGGGGAGACGAAGAACCCGACTCCGCGGGCGATGTCGGCCGGGCGGCCCGTGCGGCGGGCGGGGATGCGTTGAAGCAGCGCCTGCTGGCCTGCCTGCCCGTAACCGTCCCACTGGGCCTGGCTGCTGGGGTTGGACAGCACGAAGCCCGGTGCGATGCAGTTGACGGTGATGCCGAAGGGCCCGAGCTCGTGCGCCATCTGCCGGGTGAATCCGATTTGAGCGGCTTTGGCCGTGGTGTACGCCTGGATACCCGTGAGGCTCACGCTGCGGCCCGCACCGGAGGAGATCATCACGATCCGTCCGTATCCGCGGGGCTTCATCAGCCGGGCAGCCGCTCGCGTGCAATTTCTGGTGGTGGTCAGGTTGGCCAGCAGGACCGCATCCCAGGCCGCGTCCTCGAGGTCATCGATCGGGGTGTGGGTCTGGCCGACGACGCCACCGGCATTATTGACCAGGATGTCGACCGACTCGACACCGGCGAAGAACGCGTCGACGGCCGCCGTGTCGCTCAGATCCACAGTGTCCTTGTCGACGCGGTGCACCAGGGCACCGGCCCGTTCGAGTGAGTCGGCGATCTCGTGACCTATTCCCTGCGCGGTGCCGGTGACCACGGCCGTCTGGCCGGTAAGTTCCTGGGGCTGGAATGCCATGTCAGTTTCCCGTCGTGTGCGGTTCATCGTGCCGGAACTCGGAATCATGCTCACCCATCGGTATCTGGCGGGACCGGGCGATTTGGACGGTCCCTTCCCACTGGTTCATCCGCTGGATTGCCCGGTCCCCGGCGGCGGCGAGAACTCCTTCCACCAGTGCTTCCACCAGGGCGACCACAGCGGTGAAGGAATCGAACGGCACGCCGTCCACCGGGATCGGAAGCACGATGTCGGCATGCTCGACGGCGGGTGACAGCTCCTGGTCCGTGATCACGATCACCGTGGCACCCTGCCGCTTCGCGAGTTCGGCAGCCTGCTGGGAGGCGAGTTCGTAGCGGCGGAAATCCATGACGACAGCCACTCCGCCGTCGGACAGTCGCAGGAGTTTGCCGATGCCGTGGCCGAGGGGTTCAGCGACGTAGTCCACATTCGGGATCACCTGGTCGAGTTGCCCGGCTAGCAGGACCGCGAGGTGCCGGCTGAAGTAGCCCCCGAGAATCGTGACCTGGCGGGGCCGGCCGGCAAGCGCTTCCACCGCGCGGTCGAACTCGCTCGGCGGAACACTGGAGGTGAGTGCTTTGACGAGTGCAACTTTTCGCGAGACCGTGACGGCCAACAGCTCGGACCCGTGCTTTTCGACCGACGCCTTTTCGGTGCGGCGCACGGGGGAGTTCATTTGGTGCGTGACCTCATCGCGAAGCCGACGCTGGAAGTCGGGATAGCTGCCGATCCCCAATCGTGACACCAGTCGCAAAACGGTGGGAGTACTCGTGCCGGCTGCCTTCGCGAGCGCGGCTGCGCTTTCCAACCCCGCGCTCGGGTAACCGGCCAGCAGCGTGCGCGCACCCTTCTTCTCGGCGGGGCTCAGCTCACCCATGCGGGCGAAGATCTCGTCTCTGATCGACATCTGCTTACTCTCGATTCCGGTCGGCTCGCGAATTGTCTGGCTTTGGACCTGGCCAGATCAGGTCAGCAGCACGAGGCGTCCATCCTGCTGGAACGCGGCGAACATCGTCGGCGAATTGTGGGCGATGACCAGCCGTCCGTCGGCGGCGACGCTGACCAGTCCGCCGCTGGCGTTGCGGTCGGTGAGCTCGTTGCGGATGGTCGCCGTGACGGCATCGGACAGGGTCGACCCCAGGTAGCGCAGCCGCGCAACGATGTCGTACGAGACCACACCGCGAATGAACGCCTCGCCATCGCCCGTGCACGATATTGCGGCCAGACCGTCACGGGCGTACGTTCCGGCTCCGATCACCGGGGTGTCTCCCACTCGCCCCACGTCCTGGCCGGCCATCCCTCCGGTGGAGGTCGCTGCCGCAACATGGCCCGCGCTGTCGCGAGCCACGGCCCCCACCGTTCCGTGTCGCGGCCCGGTGAGTTGATGCGCGAGCAGGCGATGCAGCTGGGTCTGCCGCGCCTCGGTGACGAAATACTCTGGTTCCTTGATCTCATGCCCCCATCCGGCAACCAGTTGCTCGCTCGGATCGACGAGAAGAAGATGAGAGGTTCGCTCCATCACGCTCCGAGCGACGAGGACCGGGTTCTTGGCATGGCGCGAGACGGCCACGGCACCGGCCAGGCCGGAGCCGTCCATCACCGCGGAATCGAGTTCGACGGTTCCGTTCGCCGTGAGGGCAGCTCCCCGACCGGCGTTGAACAGCGGATTGTTCTCAAGTTGCTCAACGCTGGCGCAGACAGCATCGAGAGCACTGCCGCCGCGCTCGAGAACTGCGATCCCGGCGGCGTGCGCGGTCGCCAAGCCGGCTTCGAACACCCCGCGCTGTTCGGTTGAGAGCTCGACGATACGGCCGCCCGCTCCGCCGTGCAGAGCGAGTGAGTACGGTTCACTCGGAGCGATATCCCACAGTCTCGTGTCCGAGGGAAGCGCCACTGATTCTTCGGCACTGATGCTCATCAGCGTCCTCCTGCCTGGCGAGTGATGTAGGTGACTGCGACGAATGATTGGAAAACCTCGAGCAAGTTTTCGCCGGCGATGCGAACGGCGCGGTCTCCGGTCCGCTGCACGTTGCGTGCCCAGGTCGCGACATCCGCCATGTCAGCGGTCTGGAGTTCGAGGTCGAGATGCACCGGCGTCGTTATCCGGGGAAGTCCGACCTCGCCCGCAGACACCCGGTTCACGGCCAGCTCGGCACCCTCGCGAATCAGCCGGCACGATTGGGTCGGATGAAGGTTGAGGGCGCTGGCGCGGGTGATGGACTCCTTGGTGACGACGTGCACACCCCCGGGGGCGAAAGGTTCTGTTTCCTGCCACGTCACCTCGTCCCCGGAGACGAACGCGATCGGCACACCGTAATGGTGTGCAACGAGGGCGTTGATTCCGCTCTCGCCCACGTACTCGCCATTCAGCTTCACTCCGGAGAAGACGTCGGGGTTGTACGTGTGCGACATCGTGGAAGGCTTGCCGGAGATGGATCCGTGGTAACCGACGAAGAAGATCGCATCGAAGGACGCATCCAAGCCCTGCATCATGTACATCGGCTTGTGACGGCCGGAGAGATATTTCGCGTTGCCGGAGATCAATCGCGGATCAAGATTCGCCATCGTGCTGTGAGAATCGTTGAGAACGACTTCAGTCGCGCCACCGGCAAACGCTCCCTCGATGGCCGCGTTGACTTCGGACTGCAGCAGTTCGCAGCCGAGGGCGTACGACTCGCTGCCCGGTCGACACTGCGCCCAGTCGACGATCCCGGCGACGCCCTCCATGTCCAGTGACATCCAGATCCTCATGTGATGATGCTCCTTGCTGTGTTCGTCGTGACGGGATTGAGGGCTTGGGTCAGGGAAAGCTCGGTGAGGTCGGTGGCGCGCAGGCAGGCGCTTTCGTGCTCAGACGTCGGCGCCACCGGGGTGACCGCTGTCAGCGCCGGGTCGACCACACGACAGCGATCATTGGCGAAGGGGCAGCGCGGGTGGAAGCGACATCCGCTGGGAATGTCGAAGGGGCTGGGCGGCTCACCGTCCAGCACGAATGCCTTGTTCACGCTTCCGGTGGTCATTCGCGGAATCGAGGCGATGAGCGCCCGGGTGTAAGGGTGCCGTGGATTGCTGAACAGCTCTGCGGTGTCTGCCACCTCGACGATTCGACCGAGGTACATCACGGCGACCCGTTGGCTGAGGTGTTGCACGACGGCCAGATTGTGGGCGACGAACAGGATACTCAGGCCCAGTTCGCGCTGCAGGCTGGCGAACAGCTCAAGGATCGTGGCCTGTACGGAGACATCGAGCGCCGAGACGGGTTCATCCGCGATCAGGATGTCCGGCCGGACCGCGAGGGCACGGGCGATCGCCAGGCGTTGTCGTTGACCCCCGGAGAACTGGCTCGGGTACGCGTCGAGGGCGTCGACGTCGAGCCCGACGAGGTTGAGCAGCCGAACGCTCTCGGCACGAACCTGCCGGCGGGGAACGATCCGGTGCAGCAGGAGAAGCTCCCGCAACATCGATGCGACCGAAATTCGCGGATTCAGCGACGAATACGGATCTTGGAAGACCATCTGGATGCGGCGGCTTGATTCTCGATTCCGATGCGCCGGCAGCGTCGAGCCGTGATACTCGAGCTCGCCGGATGAGGCACTCGCCCCGCCGACGAGAATCTTGGCGAGTGTTGACTTGCCCGAACCGGATTCACCGACCAGCGCCAGGATCTCCCCCTTTCGCAGTTCGAGGTTCACCCCGTCGAGCGCGCGCAGGGTGGTGTGATTGTCCCGGTTGCGGGACAGCTGTGCCAGCAGGCTCGCATGAAGGTGATAGGTCTTGGTGATGTCTGCAACGCGGAGGACCGGGCCGCTGAACGCCGTCTTCGCCGGCTCGTTCGTCATGCCATCGCCCCCTCGGCGATGTGCTGGGATCGGATGCACGCGGCCGTGTGACCGGGCGACACAACGTTCCGGGGCGGCATCGCGGTCGTGCAAGCGTCGATGGTGAACGCACAGCGCGGAGCGAACGGGCATCCACCCGAACGGGACGTGAGATTGGGGGCGAACCCGGGAATCGGGACCAGTTCACGTTCGGGCTTGTCGAAGTCGGGAGCGGAATCCAGCAGGCCTTTCGTGTACGGATGCCGTGCGTTGCCGAGCACATCGGCCACCGTCCCCGATTCAACGATGCGCCCCGCGTACATGACCGACATATCCGTGCAGGTCTGATTGACCACGGCAAGGTCGTGGGTGACGAACACCAGCGCGGTCCCGGTGTCGGCACAGAGGGCCTCAAGAACGGTGAGTACTTGGTGTTGGACTGTCACGTCGAGAGCGGTCGTGGGTTCATCACAGAGCAGCAGCCGCGGGGTGCACGACACGGCCATCGCGATCATGATTCGTTGCCGGAGCCCGCCCGAGAGTTCGTGCGGGTAGGCGCGCGCCCGTCGAGCCGGGTCGGGAATGCCGGTGCGGGCCATCATCTCGATCGCGAGAGCGGCCGCAGCCTTTCGGGACAGCCCGAGGTGGCGGAGCGGACCCTCCGCGATCTGCTCTCCGACCCGGACGACGGGGTTGAGGGCGGTCATCGGTTCCTGGAAGATCATCGCGATTTCAGGACCCATCAGCCGCCGCCGCTCCTGCGGCGCCATGCCGGTGAGCGGCCTGCCGTCGTAGACGATACTGCCGGAGAGTACCTCTACCCCCTTGGGCAGCAGGTCGGCAATGGCGCGCAGGGTGAGCGACTTGCCGGACCCGGATTCACCGACGATTCCACAACGCTCTCCCGCGGCGACGGAGAAGGAGACGTCATCCACGATGACCGTATCCGCACGACCCGAGCGGCGCATTCCGATCGTGAGGTTGTCCACCTCAAGCAGCATTCGCTCCATGATTACTTACGCCTTTCCGGGCTCAGCAGATCGGACAGACCGTCGCCGAGCAACGACAACCCGAGGCTTGCGACGACGACGACGAGGCCGGGGATGGTGGCCTGCTGCCATTGGGTGGTGATGAATTCCTGACCGTCATTGATCATGCTTCCCCACTCGGCGGTCGGCGGCGCGATCCCGAGGCCGAGGTATCCCAGGGTGACGATGGCCATGATGTCCATCACGATGTCGCTCATGGCGTAGATGATGGCCTGCGACAGAACGTTGGGGCTGATGTGCCGCACCAGGACTCGGCCGTGCGAGAGTCCGCCCAGCCGGGCCGCCAGCACATAATCCTGCTGCTTGGCAACGAGCACCTCGCCGCGCACGATCTTCGCGTACGAGACCCAGGAGACCGCGGCGATGGCGATGTAGATACTGAATTCTCCGGACCCGAAGATGAACACCAGCACGATCACCATCACGTAGAACGGAAACGCGAAGAAGACATCGACGATTCGCATCAGGATCGTGTCGAACCAGCCGCCGAAGTAGCCGGCCAGCGCGCCGATGACTGTTCCGATGACAAAGGGGATGAGCACGGCGAGGAAACCGATGCGCAGGTCCACCTGTGCGCCCCAGATCAGACGGGACAGCACATCTCGACCGTATTTGTCGGTTCCGAGCAGGTGTGCGGCCGAGGGATCGGCCAGCGCGTTCAGGAGATCCTGCTCGACGGGATCGTAGGGAGCCAGAAACGGCGCGAGAACCGCGACGAGAACGAGGGCTCCCACGATCACGATTCCGGCCAACAGCGGTCCGTTTTGGTACCAGGGTTTCAGCGACCGGGATGCGACCTTTCGTCTCTGCCGGCGTGCTGCGAGAAGAAGCGTGGGCGTACTCACGCCCGGGCCGTCCGGGAGAAATCAACGCGTGGATCGAGAATTGTGTAGACGACGTCGGTGACGATTCCGAGGATGACAACGAACAGGGCGACGAAGAGCGTGACGCCCTGGACAGTGGGGAAGTCGCGGCTGAAGATGGAATTGATCATGAGGGAGCCGAGGCCGGGCAGGGCGAAGACCCGCTCGATGACCAGGGATCCTCCCACCAGGAATCCGAGGTTCACGCCGATGATGGAAACTGTGGGAATGGCGGCATTTCGCAGAACGTGCCCTCGAAACAGGCTGACACCGTAGGAGCCCTTCGATTTGGCCGTGCCGACGTAGTCCGATTCGAGAACGTTGATCATGGACGATCTCAAACTGCGGATAATCGTGGGCGCCATCGAGATAGCCAGGGTGAGTGCGGGAAGGAACAGGTAGTACAGATGGTCGAGCGCTGTGGTTCCGTAACCTCCGACGGGAAACATTCGAATGCCGACCGCAAGGATGAGGATGAGCATGATGCCGACCCAGAATTGAGGCATCCCTTGCCCGATCAGCGTGAAGCCGCGAACGCCGAGGTCCCGGGAGCCGCCCGGTCGAAATGCGGCGAGTGCCGCGAGGGGAATGCTGATGATCAGCGAGAGCACCAGGGCATAGAACAAGAGGGCGAGTGTCACCGGAACGGCCTGCACGAGAAGTTCGGCGACCGGAACCTGATAGGTCAGGCTGGTGCCGAGATTTCCTTGGAACAGCTGGCTGAGGAAGATCAGGTACTGCTCCGGCAGCGGCTTATCGAGCCCGAGCTGGGTGGTGAGAGCCGCGACGCTCTCCGCGGTGGCCCGTTGACCCAGCAACGCCAGGGCCGCGTTCCCCGGCAAGAGGTGAGCCATGAAGAAAACAATCAGAGTGACGCCGAGGGCGACGGGGATCGACTGCACCAGCCGCCCCGGGATGAACCGGAGCCGCTGCAGCATCAGGCCACCTCCCGCTGCAGCGAATCAGGCTGACCTGGTGCGCCGACCAACGACGACACAACATGGGCGTGAAGGTGACCGGCAAACGACTGTTCGACCATGGCTGCCGCGGCGAGCAGGAGCGCATCGGCACCGGGTCGGGCGGCAAGTTGGAGCCCGACCGGCAGCGCAGGTCCGGCTCCGTTCGCCGCGATCGTCACACCGCACGGGATGACGATGGCGGGCTGCCCGGTCATGTTGAACGGGCTCGAGAACAGCCCCTCAACCTGACCCTCGGGTGTATCGATGGGCGGTGAGACCGTCGGTGCCGTGAACGGTGCGGCCGGACCGACCAGGATATCGACACCCTCGAGGAGGTCGAGGGCCCCGGGCAGCAGTGCCGCCTTCCGGGACAGCGCCGTGCGGTACGCCCCCTCGGACACGCCCTGCGCAGTGCGCAGGAGCCGCGCGGTCGGTGCGCCGAAGTGCGCGGGATCCTGAGTCATCATCGCACCATGCACCTGCCAGGCTTCGAACAGGATGATGTCCTCGATCGGCTCATTGAGCAGGTCGAGGGCCGTGCCGCCGACGTTGACAAGCGTGAACCGGTCACCGTCAGCACGCAACAGCTCGATGGCCGTCTGGACGGCGACGCGAACGTCATCGTGCAGGCGCTGATCAGAGAGCTGATCGTCCAGAATACCGATGCGCACCATCGCGGGTGCCGGCACGGCCTCAATCCCGCTCATCACGGCGAAGACCCGGGCTGCGGTCGTCACGTCCCTCGTAAGCAGTCCGAGGTGGTCGAGGCTGGGAGCCAGCGCTTGAACGCCGTCCAGGGAGACAGCGCCATAGCTGGGTTTGAAGCCGACGACACCGCAATAGTGGGCGGGAAGGCGAATCGAACCGCCGGTATCGGAACCCAGGGCTGCCGGGCAGACCCCGGCACCGACGAGCGCGGCCGAACCGCCACTCGAGCCGCCCGCCGTCCGAGTCGGATCAACGGGGTTGCGCGCTTCGGGAATGTCCGGGTGCTGGGCGCCGGCGGCGTACTCGAGCAGTGTCGATATCGCGAACAGTGAAGCGCCGGCATTCCGCAGCGCGGTGATGACCGGTGCATCGACGGTTTTCGCTGGTCCGTCCATATCGATCGGGTTGCCGTTTCCGCGAGGCTGGCCGGCGACATCGATCATGTCTTTCACCGCGATGGGCATTCCGAGCAGGACGCCCGTTTCCGCGTGCGGGGGATTCGGAATAGCGGTGACGACGGCGTGGAGCGACCGTCCGATGCCCTCAAGTGCGGCCAGTGCTGTTTGGAGTTGCGGTACGGCCGTCATAGCGGCTTCCTTTCGACACGATATCGGAATGACACGTTGTGGAAGGGGGTGAGGTGCTCGGCGGTCTTCGAGCACCTCACCCGCAGCGATGCGGCTATTTCGTCTTGTAGACGTCTTGCAGAAGGTACTTGCCG
>Ga0209023_10001920_pt1 | contig 26918 bp, 32 predicted proteins | sample LakOneMetagenome_FD_187468 | JGI IMG/M metagenome (GOLD analysis project Ga0209023, IMG submission 187468) | Freshwater and sediment microbial communities from Lake Erie, Canada (SPAdes) (version 2) | ecosystem: Environmental > Aquatic > Freshwater > Lentic | place: Lake Erie, Canada...
GATCTAAGAGCTTTCCCCAGCTTTACCGGGCCATGGTCGCGGCGGGCGAACGGGCGGGATCGCTGCCGGTCATCCTCGATCGCCTGGCCGATTTGCAGGAACGCCAGGCTCAGGTGCGCGCGAAGCTGTTTGCAGCACTCGCCTATCCGATCGTGCTCGCCATTGTCGCGATGTTCGTGGTCGGGGCGTTGATGATCTATGTCGTGCCCAAGGTTGTCGAGCAGTTCGATACGGTCGGCCAGCAACTCCCCCTGCTCACGCGAGTCGTGATCGGAATCTCGGGCATCTTCGCCGGCTGGTGGTGGCTGATCCTGCTTGTCCTTGGCGGACTGGCCTTTCTGGGCTGGCGGCTGTTGCAGAACCCCGCGCGGCGGCTGGCCTTCGATCGCGCGGTGCTGCGCCTGCCGCTTCTCGGCCGGCTGATCCGCGATTTGCACGCCGCGCGGCTTTCGCGGACGCTCGCCACGATGGTCGCCAGCCGCCTGCCGCTGATCGACGGGCTGGCGCTTTCGGCGCGTACCGTCCGCAATCATGCCCTGCGGCAGGCGAGCGAAGAGATGGTCGAGGCGATCCGCGGTGGCGGCAGCCTGTCGGCGGCGTTGCGCCGGACCGGGCTATTTCCGCCCTTGCTCGTCTATCTGACAGCTTCGGGTGAATCGTCGGGTCAGCTCGATGCGATGCTTGAGCGCGCTGCGGACTATCTCGAGCGCGAATTCGACAGCTTCACGGCGGCCGCGCTTGCGATGCTCGAACCTGCTATCATTGTTGTGATGGGCGCGATCGTGGCGGCAATCGTGTTGTCGATCCTGCTTCCCATTTTGCAACTCGAAACACTGGCCGGAGTGTAGGAATGAAACGCAAAGAAGACGGATTTACTCTCGTCGAACTGATGGTCGTGCTCGTGATCCTCGGCCTTCTGGCCACGGTCGTGGTCTTCAACGTGCTCCCCGCTCTCTCCAAGGGGACGACCGAAAAGGCAAAAATCGACATTGCGACGCTCGATCAGAGCCTCGAAATGTACAAGCTCCAAAACCTCACTTACCCGGATGCAGGCGAAGGGCTTCAGGCACTGGTCACAAAAGGCGTGATCAAAAAGCTGCCCAAGGATCCCTGGGGCCGGCCCTATCGCTACGCCATGCCCGGCCAGCATGGGGCGGTCGACATCTATTCGCTCGGGGCCGATGGCACCGAAGGCGGCGAGGGGGACAATGCCGATATCGGCAATTGGCAATAGCGCGCGCAAGCGCCGCTATTGCCATCCCGGCGAAGGCCGGGATCCATCGGTCTTCGCTGGCGCGCGATTCCCCTCGGGAGATCGCGGCTTCACGCTCATCGAGCTGCTGGTCGCGCTGACGATCCTCGGCCTGATGTCGGCCGTCGTGGTTCTCGCCATTCCAGATCCGCGCGGACGGCTGGTGGACGAGGCGGAAAGATTTGCGGCGCGCACCGTCGCGGCCCGCGATGCTGCAATCGTTTCGGCCCGAGCGACGCGGCTGGCGGTCGATGCCGGCGGGTACCGGTTTGAGCAAAGGCGCGGGGGCGATTGGCAGGATATTGTCGAAAAGCCGCTTGCGCGCGCGCGATGGGCAGCGGGAACCAGTGCTTCGACGGCAGAGGTCGAATTCGATCCGACCGGCCTTGCCGAGCCCGCAACTCGCATCACGCTCCAGCGCGGCGATGAACGCGTTGCCGTTGTCATCGGAGCCGATGGAGCCGTCCATGTCGGGAAATGAGCCTCGCATCGGGCCGGACCTGGGCTTCACACTCATCGAGATGATGGTTGCGCTGGCGATCTTCAGCCTTGTCGCGCTGACCCTGCTCAAGCTCGAAGGCACGATCATCCGCAATTCGGGGGAGATCGAAGCCCAGGCGATGGGCCAGATCGTCGCGCACAACATGGCGGTCGAAACCCTCACGGATCCGCGCCCGCCTGCACTGGGCAAAGTGGAAGGGGTGACCGACAATGGCGGTCGGAACTGGCGCTGGACCCGGACCGCAGCGTTGACGGCCGATCCCCGGCTCGTGCGCGTCGATATTGTGATCCGCGACGAGGCGGGCCGCCCCGCAGGCGTGCTGACGCTGGCAAGGCCCGCACAATGAAGAAACGGCCAAACGGATTTACGTCCTTTAGGCGTTCCGCCGAACACGGCTTCACCTCCTTTAGGCGTTCCGCCGAACACGGCTTCACGCTTGTCGAAGTGGTAGTGGCGCTGTTCATCTTCGCGATGCTCGCGGTTGCTGGGGTCAGCCTCCTGTCGTTCACGGTCAGGGCGCAGTCGGCCTCGGCACGCGTGCTTGAGGACGTGTCGGGTGAACGCAGGTTCTCGGCGCTCCTGATCGGCGATCTGGGGCAGGCCGTGCCGCGCGTTTCGCGCGACGAGGCGGGCAGGCCGCGCCCTGCCTTTCAGGCCAATCAGGGCAGATTGCTTTTTGCCTTTGTGCGTGGAGGGGCGAAGCCGCAGCATGTCGAAATCCGGCTTGAGAAGGGTGCGCTCGTCCGCGTCGCAACCCCGTTCGTCGATGGTGCGGCTGCAGGCGCCCCGCTGATCCTTGAGACCGGAGTCGAGCGCGCCAGGCTGCGTTTCCGCACCAAGGCCGACTGGCAGGACAATTGGCAGTCCGAACGGACCGACGCCATCCCCCGCGCGCTCGAACTGACGATCACGCGGAGCGGCGCGGCGCCGGTCACGCGGATGTTCCTCGTGGGGACGGGCGAATGACGCCCCACCGCAGCGAACAAGGCGCAGCGTTGCTGACCGTATTGATGCTGGTCGCGGTGATCGGGGTCATTGCGGCGGCTTCGCTCGAGCGGCTCAAGCTGCAAACGCACCTTTCGGGCAATATGGCCGCGATCGACCAGGCCCGGCACTATGCCATTGCCGGCGAAGCCATTGCCCGCACCCGGATCAGCGATGTGAGCAGCGCCGATCGTACCACGACGCTGGCGGGGAATTGGCTCGATCGTCCGAATGCCTTCCCGATCGACAGTGGCACGGCCACGGCCAAGCTCAGCGATTCCGGGAATTGCTTCAATCTCAATTCGCTCGTGTCGCAGTCTGAACAGGGTGAACGCGTGATCCGCCCGGTTGCGGTGCGCCAGTTCGAAGCGCTGATGACGATCATCGGCATCCAGCCGCGCACCGCCGGCCTGATTGCGCAGTCTGCGGCCGACTGGATTGACAGCGACACGGTCCCGCAGCCCGGCGGGGCGGAGGATGAGACGTATGCCCGCGCGCCTGTGCCCTACCGCGCCGCCAATGCGCTGATGGCGGACATATCCGAACTGAAGGCGGTCGCGGGCATGGACCCGGCCATATACGAACGCGTCCGGCCCTGGGTTTGTGCTTTGCCGGTGGCCGAATTGTCCCCGCTCAACATCAATACGCTGCGCCATGATCAGGCGCCGCTTGTCGTCATGCTGCTGCCCGACAGGCTCAGCCTCGCTTTTGCACAAAGGATGATCGACGAACGCCCGGCCACCGGCTATTCGGCAGTAGAGAATTTCTGGTCCAAACCGGCCTTGCGCGGAATTTCGCCGCCGGTCGAAGTGATGGCCCAGACAAAGATCAAGACGCGCTGGTTTGCGCTCGAAATGCAGATTGAACTGGGTGGGGCAGAATTGACCGAATTGGCCTTGATCGACGGCGCAGTGAACCCTGCGAAGATCGTGCGGCGCAGCTGGGGCGACGGCGCATGAACGGCTTCGTCGTGTTCCTTGGCGGGGAAACCCTGCCCTGGCTCGAAATTGAAGATGGTCTGGTGACCGGGCGCGGCGAGGATTTCCAAGGCTCGGGCCTGGCGGTTACGGCGGTGGTGCCTGCATCGGGCGTTTCCTACCGGGCCTGCGTGCTGGGCGGGTTGAGCCCGGCTCAGGCGCTCGCCGCCGCGCGGCTCGATGCGGCAGAGGTCAGTCTCGGGCCTGACCGGCACGTCGCAGTGGCGCAGGTGGGCGATCATTATGCGATCAGCGACAAGGCGACGATGCAGCGCTGGCTTGCGGAACTGGCCGATCGCGGGCTCACCGCCTCGGCGCTTATCCCGGCGCCCAGCCTATTGCCCGTGCCCGAAACCGGCTTTGTTCGGGGCGCCCTGCATGATGAAACCGTGCTCCGATCGGCGGGCACAGGACTTGCCGAAGACGGCACGATTTCACCGCTCGTCGTGGGCGATGCGCCCGTGCGGACGCTCGACGCGCCCGAACTCGAACAGGCGATTGCGGCCGCGGTCGCTTCGCCGCCGCTCGACCTGTTGCAAGGGGAGTTCGCCCCGCGCACCGACTGGAGCGCCGGTTCCGGCTATTGGCGGCGGATGGGGATTTTTGCGGCCATCGCCGGGGCGCTGACGCTCGCCGTTCCGCTCGCGCAATGGATGCGGCTTTCGATGGCAACGGCGTCGCTGGACGAGCAGAGCGCGACGATTGCCGCGCTTGCCCTTGGCGAAAGATCGGCATCGGAGGACGCAATCGACCGCCTGCAGGATAAACTCGCGGACCAGCGCGGCGGCGGAGCGGGCTTCCTGCCGACGCTGGGGGTCGTGACCGCCGCGATGGAATCGATCCCCAATGTCGAACTGGGAACGCTCGCATTCGATGCTGATGGCACGCTCCGCGCTACGGTCCGCGCCAATGGCCAGCCAGAGATCGATGTTCTCAGCCGCGCGGTCGAAGGGCGCGGCTTTACGGTAAGTCAGGGCGCGCCAAGGTCTATGCAGGGCCGGGCCGAAGTCGAACTCCAGGTGAGGCCGCGATGATGGACCGCATGACCGACTGGTGGCGCGGCCGCAGCCAGCGCGAACAGATCCTGCTGGGCACGATGATTGCGCTCCTCATTGTCGTGTTCGGATGGCTGGCCGTCCTTCGTCCGCTCGATGCCGGCCTGGCGCGCGCGCGCGAGGACAATGCGACGGCGATTGCCCGGCTGGAACGGGTGCGCAGCGATGCGCTGGCGCTCAAGGCCGGAAAGGCCTTTGCCGTGGATACCGCACAAGCCATTGTCAGCCGCTCGGCAAGTGAAACGGGCTTTACGCCGACCCGGCTCGACCCGCAGGCCGGAGGGCGCGTGATCGTCGGGCTGGCCTCGGCCAAGCCAATCGCGCTCACGAAGTGGCTGCAGGCGCTCGACGCGCAGGGCGTCTTCGTCGAACAGATCGGTCTCCGGCCGAACAGCGACGCCACCCTTGCGGTCGATGCGACGCTCCGGGCGCGGGCGAAATAGTGCTGACCCGCAGGATTTTTGCCGCTGCGCTGCTGCTGGCCCTTATCCTCCTCCTGCCGCTTCGCATTGCCCTGGCCCTGACAGGGGACGTGATCGCGGCGCGATCGGTCGAAGGCACGGTATGGAGCGGGCGGTTGCTTGGCGCCTCGCTGGGCGGACAACCGCTTGGCGATCTGGATGCCGGAACGTCGCTCTTTGCGCTTTTCCTCGGAAAGGCACGCGTGAAGGTCGATGGCGCGCTGTTGCACGGCGCGGTTATTGGCTCCTTTGGCGGACATGGCGGCGATATCGGGGTTCTGAACCTGCCGTTGTCGCGCGCCTTCGGGCCAATAAGGCTGACGGCTCTGGATGTTGCCGACGCGCATGTCCGTTTTCGCGGCAATGATTGCGCCGAAGCCGATGGGCGGGTCGGCCTACAGTTGAAGAGCTTTCTTGGCGAACAGCACCTGTCGGGCACGCTCCGGTGCAGTGGCGCCGTCCTTGCGGTCGATCTGCTGAGCCAGTCGGCGATGGAGCGGCTTTCGCTCCGCTTCCCCGATTCGGGGCGCTACGAAGCCACCCTGATCGTTCGGGCGAGCGATACTGGTCAGGCTTCCGGCCTTGCCGCAGCGGGCTTCCGCGAGACCCCGGTGGGGCATGTCCTCAAATTTTCGGGGGCGTTTTAGCCCTCGACCGTGAAGACCAGTCCGGCATGAGCCTGGAGCCGCTTGATCAGTGGCGCAGCGATGATCGCGCCGGGGGTCACGACCCCGCCCGGCGTGTCGTTTTCGAGCAGTGTCAGCGCGCTTTCGGCAATCATCTTGCTGGTTGAGCCATAACCCGGATCGCGATCGCCGGTAACCGAAGCGCGCACGCTCGTGCCGTCGGGATATTCGCCGATGAAGAGGATGTCGTAAAAGCCCGTCTCGCGCTGTTCGGCGCTCGGCCCTTCGCCGGGCTTGGGCTGCGGCCCCTCGCCGAACGGATTGGCGCTCTTGAGCGCGGTGGCAATGCCCTCCGCGATCGCCTTGCCAGCATCGCCGATCGTGGTCATCACCATTTCGTCATAGGTGAAATCCTTGCCGTAGGGATGGCCAAGCAGGAAATTGCTGCGGTGGACATTCTTGGTGTTGATCGCGGCCATCACGAACGGCGCGGTCCATGTGCCGGTCGCGCTGTCATATTCGGGGATCATCCCGCTCGGCTGCTTCGGCCCTTCGAACCCGGGTGTCAGCGCGAACGAACTGCGAAGCAGGCCAATGATGCTTGGGTCCTTCGCCGCCGCCTTCATTGTCTCGGTCAGGCTGGCGATCGTGCCGCCCGATGCCCCGCCCTGCATCTTGCGGACCCGGCCCTTGACGCGCGGCGCGGGCTTGCCGTGCCGGCGGATGGCTTCCTGCTCAAGGAACCACACGCCCAGATCGAACGGGATCGAATCGAACCCGCACGAAAAGACGATCCGTGCGCCCGATTTCTTCGCGGTCGCGTCATGCGCGTCGATCATCTGCCGCATCCAGGCCGGCTCTCCGCACAGATCGACATAGTCGGTCCCGGTCTCGGCGCAGGCCTTGACCAGTTCGGGGCCGTAAAGCTGATAGGGGCCGACCGTGGTGATAATCACGCGCGCCCGGTTGCACATGGCGGTCAGCGTTTCAGGCGCGCTCGCATCGGCCTCGACCAGCGGCGTATCCTTGGGCGCGCCAATCAGGTCGCGGACTTCGGCGAGCTTCGCCGCACTCCGCCCGGCCATCGCCCAGCGCTTGATCCCGCGCTTCGCCAGATATTCGGCCACGAGCCGACCGGTAAAGCCGCTCGCGCCATAGACGATGATGTCAAATTCCGCCTTGCCCTTGGCCATTTCGAATCTCTCCCTCATGTTTGATGGAAGAGTGCATCGTCTAGGGAGCGATCGCAATGGAGTGCAAGGTGACGCAACAATCTGAGTCATTGCTTTATGCGCGAATATTGAAAATCCGGCCGGAGCGCGATAATTGGAATCAGCAAGACTCATAGTTTGCTCCTGACCCCCAACTGTTGCTGCGGTTGGGGGTCAAATCGTTCAGGGGAGCGAGTTGCTGCCCGCTCCCCATCCCGTTGCCTTACTTGTAGCGCGTCACTTCGACGATCTTGAGGATCAAGGTCGCGAAGGTGAACAGCGCGGCAAGCAAGAGGCAAACATCTGCGAGACTCATATGTCTTTCTCCAGATGCAGCAGCATTGCTGCACATGGATTTATGCTGCGAAACAAGATTTGGATGTGGAGTAGTAACGGTAGCGTCGGGGATATGCGGCTCGACGGGCAGGGGTCGGCTATTTGACCGTGCCGTAGAACATGACCCGTCCGCCGGTTGCCGGCGGGATGGGCTGGGCGAATTTCCAGCGGACATGCGTCACGTCGCTGGGCTGCGCGGCACGAAAGGTTCCGTCGCCCTTTGCCACTTTCAGGGTTGCAAGCGCGCCATAGGTCTTGCCGCCATCGACCGAAACCACCGCCCAGGGCTGTTCGACACCTGTATAGGAAACGGCGTTCGGGATCGGATTGTTGATCACGAAATTGGCCGCCGGCTTGGCAGCATTGTTCTTGTATTCAAGCATCACGACCAGCGCTTCGCCGGGAAGGACGCGGTCAGGCGCGAAAAGTTGGTTCTTCTTGTTGCCCTGCGCATCGGTCACGGCGCGGGCGACAAAGACGGTGCTCTTGAGCGCGACCGCCTCCTGCGCCAGCGCAGCGCCGGGAACCGTGAGGGCAAGGGCAAACAGGAACTTGTTCATGGCCATTCTCCGCTGCGGCACCGGGATCATAATTTCGGCAAAGTCACTCCGCGTTGACCCATATATTTTCCCGCGCGGTCGGCATAGCTGGTCTCGCACGGCTCGTTACCTTGCAGGAAGAGGAACTGGCAGGCCCCTTCATTGGCATAGATCCGCGCGGGAAGCGGCGTGGTGTTCGAAAATTCGAGCGTGACATGCCCTTCCCAGCCGGGCTCAAGCGGGGTCACGTTCACGATGATGCCGCAGCGCGCATAGGTCGATTTGCCGAGGCAGATGACGAGAACGTCGCGCGGCACGCGGAAATATTCGACCGTCCGGGCCAAAGCAAAGCTGTTCGGCGGGATCACGCAGACATTGGTCTTGCGGTCTACAAAGCTGTTCGCGTCGAAATTCTTGGGATCGACGATTGCGCTGTCGACATTGGTGAAGATCTTGAACTCGTCGGCCACCCGCGCGTCATAGCCATAGGAGGACAGGCCGTAGCTAATGCAATTGTCGCGTCGCTGGCTTTCGACGAACGGCTCGATCATGCCGTTCGTTGTTGCCTGTTCGCGGATCCATTTATCGGAAAGTATCGACATCAGTCATCCTGAACCAGGCCCATGTCCGCCGGGCCGAAGGGAAGGGGCAAAAGGTCGGAAAGACGATGCTTCTCGACCACCGTAAGATCGGCCGAGGCGCAATGGACGATGAGGTCGGTCCGTGCAAGCTGCGCCGCCTCATTGAGCACCTGGCGGCACCGCCCGCAAGGGCGCACCGGGGCAGAACCGCTGATCGCGCCGTCCTTGAGCGCGCCACCGATGATCGCAATTTCGCGCACCGCCTTGAGCTTCCCCTGCGCATTGAGCGTCGCCAGCGCCACGGTTTCGGCGCAGAGGGTGAGGCCATAGCTCGCATTCTCGAAATTGCAGCCGGTCACGACCGAACCATCGTCGAGCAACAGCGCAGCGCCCACGCCGAAATGGGAATAGGGCGCGTGGGCATGGGCGGCTGCGGCCTTTGCGGCGCGGATCAGGGCATCACTCATTGCGGGCGCACCACATCCCAGTCTACCGGGCCGTCGATCCCCTCGACATGATGCCGCGGATTGGCCTGCCACATCACCCAAGGGCGGTTTCCGTAGGACGGTTCGAGTCCCGCGCGCCGCAGCCAGAGCGGGCGGTTGACCGCCTCGCTCACCCGGTACTGGTCTTCGAATTCGCGCGTCATGTAGAGTATCATCGGCTTCTCGCTATGCGCCTCGACCATCTGGATAAAGGTCGCGACTTCGGCGAGCAAGGCGTCGCGCGGCGGACGGGCGGCGCAATTGCCGCCAAATTCAAGATCGATCGCATGCGGCAGGGCCTCCGCCTCTCTGGGCACGAGCGCGATGAAGTTCGTCGCTTGCTCGCGCCCCGGCGTGCAGAGACTGAAGAAATGATAGGCGCCGCGCTCGATCCCGGCTGCTGCTGTTCCCGTCCAGTTGGCGGCAAAGCGGTCGTCGCGCAGGTCCGTCCCCTCGCTGGCCTTGATATAGGCAAAGTCGACGCCCGCGGCATGCACCGCATTCCAGTCGATTTCGCCCTGATAGTGCGACACGTCGATCCCCTGCGTCGGAAACGCCGTTCGGTCCGGTGACCAGTGTGTCGCAAAGCGCCAGCCGAGCCCGGCCAGAAGCGCGAGGGCGGCGGTGATAAAGGCCAGCTTGCGGAGCATCCTAACCCTTGATGTGCAGGACGCAGATCAGCGTGAACAAGCGCCGCGCCGTATCGAAATCGACATCGATCTTTCCGGCGAGCCGCTCGCGCAGCATTTCGGACGCCTCATTGTGAATTGCCCGCCGTGCCATGTCGACCGTCTCGATCTGCTGCGGCGTCGATTGCTTGACCGCCTGGAAATAGCTGTCGCAGATCGCAAAATATTCGCGGATCGGCCGCTGGAACCGGCCGAGCGCGAGGATCACAGATTCGAGATGGGTCTGGTCCTCGCGGTAGATGTCGAGCGCAAGCCGCCCTTCCTCGACGCGAAGCGTGACGCGGTAGGGCCCGGTATAGCCGTCATCATGGCTGCGCTGCGGGGCGAAGTGATTGCCTTCGAGAAGGTCGAAAATGGCAATGCGCCGCTCCTGCTCGATATCGGCATTGCGCCAGATGATCGTGCGCTGATCGAGTTCGATATGCGAGATGCGCGGGTCGGCCATGTTGCAGCGCATATAAGAGAGATTCGCGCTTGGGAAGTTTCGAAGCGCCGGCCGCTGAAATTGTCGGGCGATGCGGCTGGCAGCGCCGCCGGGAGGGCGCACCGAAAACACTTGCCGATAATCGATAAGTGATATATCGTTTATCGATATCAACGAGTCGGAGATATTCAAGTGACGTATTCGGCCGCGCTTCCTGTTGCATGGATCACCCTGCGCATCCTGATCATTATCAACTGGGTTTCGGGGGCAGCGATTCTCGCCTTGCTGACCGCGACGATTGCCGCCGAGCAATGGACTTTCGCTGCGCTCGGCATCGACGATGCGTCGGGGATTCCGGGCATGATCGGGGGATTGCGGGCCATTGCCGCGTTGGGCATTGCTGCTGTCCCGCTCTATTACGCCATCCTCAAAAAGCTGGTCGCGATTGTCGAGACGGTGCGCAGGGGGGATCCATTCGTTTCAACGAACGCCATCCGCCTGCAGGGCATTGCCTGGGCGCTGCTCGCGCTTCAGCTTCTGGGCCTCGTCATCGGCGGCATCGGCAAGGCGATTTCGACGCCTGCCCACCCGCTTCACCTCGATGCGGGCTTTTCGACCAGCGGCTGGCTGGCGGTCCTCCTGACTTTTGTCCTCGCACGCGTCTTTGCCGAAGGCACGCTGATGCGCGAAGAGCTTGAAGGAACGGTGTGACATGGCGATCGCTGTGAAGCTCGATGACCTGCTCCACGCCCGCCGGATGACGCTGACCGAACTCGCCGATCGCATCGGGATCACGCTCGCCAATCTGTCGATCCTGAAGACCGGGAAGGCGCGTGCGATCCGTTTCTCGACGCTTGAGGCGATCTGCGAGGTGCTGGGCTGCCAGCCGGGAGACCTTTTGGAGTTTCAACCGGAGCCTGGGCCGGAAAATAAGACCCTATAAAACGAGGAGGACCAGAAATGGCTTCGAACGCAACTTCCATCGCACCATCGACCGACCTGGCCGCCGAAAACGGTGTGTCGCTGATACGGCTCTACATTCTGCGCGCCACCTATCTGCTGCTGATTGTTGGGCTTGGTGCCGTCAACCTGCCGCAGCTCTTGAGCCACGAGGCAGGCGCGCGCGGTGTCATCCCCAGCCTGCTCGGCGCGTTGTGGCTGCTCGCCTTCATCGGCCTGCGCTACCCGCTCCAGATGCTGCCGCTGCTGCTGTTCGAGTTCGCTTGGAAAGCAATCTGGCTGTTCGACTATGGCCTCCCCCAGCGCCTTTCAGGCCAGGCCCCGCCGACTTTCACCGACGATTTCCCGGCGATCCTGGCAGGCGTAATTCTGATGCCACTGGTGATCCCGTGGGGATATGTGTTCCGGCATTATGTGAAAAAGCCGGGGACACGCTGGCGTTGATTGCCCAGGCGGCCCCGGCTTCCCGTTCACACGCCCATCAATCTCGGCGCAATCGAGTGCCACCACGCCGTGTCCCACAGGCCATGGACCGCGACCGTAAACGGCAGGGCTATAGCCAGCCATATCCAATATGCCTTGTGAACGGCCCGATTTCGCAAAACGTCCCAGATGAACATCGGCGTTACGGCCAGCAGCGTATAGAGATCGGTGGCGAGCGGGCTTGCCGGAAGAGTCGTTGGCAGCCAGCTGATCCGGTCGATCCCCGCCGGCAGGGCCACCACGGTTGCAAGGATCATCATACGCTTGTGCAGGCCGGCATTCTTGCCCCGCGCGCGCGCGCCGATGAACAGGAATAGCGGGAACAGAATGCCAATGCGCAGCTGCAGCAGCATGATGTTGTCGCGGCCGGAAACGGCCTGTTGCAGCTCCTCCCGCATTTCGGGCGAGGCCGCCTGCGCAGCGTTCCAGGCCAGATGATACATCGTTGGCGCCAGAACAAATCCAACCACGACCAGCGCCGCGCCAATCGTCAGGCCCGCAATGCCGAGACGGCGATGCTGGGCGCTGCGGCCCGTTGCCATCAAGGTGGTTTGCACCAGCAGCACAAAAAGGAATGAGCCCATCAGGACTGCATGCATGTGGAGAACCAGCGGAAATGGCGGCCGCTCCCCAGCTTGCACCGCGGCAATCTTGGCAAGCGAGTCGGGGATGAATCCCGTCAACGCAATCGCGATGAAGCTGGCTGCGGTGAACACATAAATCCATCGATCGATCGCCCGCGCGAGCGGAGACCCGGACTGCCCCCGGGGCTGTTCCATTCTGTCGACAAAAGGTGCGGTAAGTGTTGCCATAGCGATTCCCCCTTCGCTGTTGGACCGCTGCGGAAATTATCACCGTGAGCGATCGATGTATACCGTGCAGCCGCAGCGCGCAGACTTATCCCCGTCATTCTCTTTGTCCCGCCCTTGCGCTATGCTCTGCGCCCGCCAAAGGGGATGCCATGGCCGATCCGATCAGACTGATTCATTCCGCTGCCGAAGCGGGCCCGCAATTGCCGCATAATGTCGAAGCCGAAGCCGCGTTGCTCGGCGCAATCATGATCGACAACCGGATTGCAGAGGATGTGCAGCTGAAGCTGCGCGCCGATCATTTCTACGAAGCGGTCCACGGCCGCGTCTATGACGCAATCCTGCTCCTGCTCGACCGCAACATGGTTGCCAATCCCGTCACGCTGAAGCCAATGTTCGAGGCCGATGAGGCGATGAAGACGCTCGGCGGCCCGGCCTATCTGGCACAACTGACCGGAAGCGGGGCCGGGCTGATCGGCGCACGCGATTTTGCGAACCAGATCTATGATCTCGCATTGCTGCGCGAACTCGTGGCGGTCGGGCGCAACATGGCCGAACGCGCCTTCGATACGAGCGAGGCCGAAACCCCCAAGGAACAGATCGAAGCTGCCGAAGTCGCGCTCTACAAGGTCGCCGAAGAAGGCGGCGAAGCCGGGAGCGTCAAGACTTTCGGGCAGGCGACGCGGATGGCGGTCGAGCTTGCCGAAAAAGCGCTCAACGCGGGCGGCGGGCTTTCGGGGGTGACGACGGGCCTCGATTCGGTCAATGCCAAGACCGGCGGCCTTCATCATTCGGACCTTGTCATCCTGGCCGGGCGTCCAGGCATGGGCAAGACCGCACTTGCCACCAACATCGCCTTCAACGCCGCACGGCGCTGGGTTCGCGACGAGGAAGACGGGATCGCTCCCGAAAAGTCGGTGGGCGCGAAGGTTGCCTTTTTCAGCCTCGAAATGTCGGCGGACCAGCTGGCCACGCGTATTCTTTCCGAACAATCGGCGATCAGCTCCGAGGCGCTCCGGATGGGCAAGATCGGCCAGCAGGATTTCCGCAACCTTGCCCGCGCGGCCGCCGAACTCGAAACGCTGCCGCTCTTCATAGACGATACCCCCGGCCTCACGATCGCGGCGCTGCGCACCCGCGCCCGGCGATTGAAGCGGCGGCACGGGATCGGGCTCGTCGTGGTCGATTATCTCCAGCTGCTCCAGGGCTCCGGGCGCCAGAGCGATGGCAACCGGGTGCAGGAAATTTCGGAAATCTCGCGCGGCCTCAAGACCTTGGCCAAGGAGTTGAACGTGCCGGTGATTGCGCTTTCGCAGCTCAGCCGCGCGGTCGAGCAGCGCGAGGACAAGCGCCCCCAGCTTTCGGATTTGCGCGAATCGGGCTCGATCGAACAGGACGCCGATATTGTCCTCTTCGTCTATCGCGAGGAATATTATGTCGCCTCGCGCGAACCCAAGCGGCCGAGCGAAGGCGATGATGCCAAGACCTTCGACGACCACGCCAAATGGGCGGCGGACATGGAAAAGGTCTTCGGCCTGTCGGAACTGATCGTCGCCAAGCAGCGCCACGGCGCGACCGGCAAGGTGAAGCTCAAGTTCGAGGCGCAGATCACCCGCTTCAGCGATTATATCGACGATTCATACCTTCCGGCGCACCACAGCTGACGCTCAGGCGTCCGCGCCGTACCGCTCCGCAAACCGGTCGAGCGCTTCCGCTATCTCGTCGGATTGCACGTCATGGACTTCGGCGATGTCGGCTCCATGGGTGAAGACGTAGAATTCGCCCGCCGCCAACCCGTCAAGGATGCGCGTTGCCGCCGTATCGGGGTCGAGCCCGACCTGCCCCGCCGGGCGCTCGGTCATCATGCGCGGCCCGCCGAAGCGCTCATGCCGGGTGCGCCCCGGGTTCCAGATGTCGGTGGTCACGACGGCCGGGCATATGATCGAGGCGCTGACTGGCGTCGCCGCGAGATCGCGCCGCAGCGTTTGGGCAAAGCCAAGTACGGCGTGCTTCGAAATCGTATAGATCGATGCCATCCCGCCGCGATGCGGCAGGCCGAGCGAATGCTCCGACCCGGTGACAATGAAGCGTGACGGCGTGCCCTGTACAATCAGGCGCGGGACGAAGGCGCGCGAGAGCCAGATCGGGCCCATCAGGTTCACGCTCAGCACCCAGTCGATATTCCGCTGCGGCGTTGTATAGATCGGGCCGCCCGCGCCGACGCCGGCGTTGGCGAAGACCGCGTCGATACGGCCCAGATGGGCGAAGGCGCGGTCGGCAAGCGCAATGATGCTCGCCTCATCGGCCTGGTCGACCGGAATTGCGATGGCCGCGCCCCCGATTTCCGACGCTGCGGCCTCCGCTCGCTCGATCTCGATATCCGCAAGGATCACGCGCGCGCCCCTGGCCGCCAGCGCCTTCGCGATCCCCAGCCCAATGCCCGACGCCGCGCCAGTGATGACAGCCGTTTCAATCATGCCGAATCCCTCTCAAGCCCAGCATCGCAAGGCCGGCCGGCGAATGAAAGGTCAAAACGCCGGAAGGTTTGCAGGATCGTCGGGATCGGTCACAGGCACATGGATGCCGCATTCGACCTTGTCCCATCCGCGCCAGCGGCCGGCGCGCGGGTCTTCGCCCGGCTTGACCATGCTTGTGCACGGCGCGCAGCCGATGGAAGGGTAGCCCTGCTCGACCAGCGGATGCGGCGGCAGGTCATGTTCTTCGAAATAGGCGTCGATCCGGGCTTTGTCCCAATCGGCCAGCGGATTGACCTTCAATCGGCCATCCTCGACCTCGAAACGCGGCAACGCAGCCCGGGTCGAGGACTGGAAGGCCTTGCGGCCGGTGAACTGCGCGTCATAGGGCGCCAGCGCAGCCTTCAAGGGCAGGACCTTGCGGATCTCGCAGCAGCCGTCGGGATCGTAAGACCAGCGCAAACCGGTCCCGTCCTTTTGCACGAGCAGTTCGGGGTCGGGCGTGATGTTCTGGACGTTGCTCAGCCCGATCTTTGCGATCAGCGTGTCGCGATAGGCGAGCGTTTCGGGGAAATGCTTGCCGGTTTCGAGGAACAACACCGGGACGGCCGGATCGATCGAACCGATCAGGTGGAGAAGCACTGCCGATTCCGCGCCGAACGAGGAGACGATCGCTGCCTCGCCGAGCATATTGTCGCGGATCAGCGCGGTCAGCATGTCGATCGTGTCGCGGCCGCGGAACATGTTGTTCAGGCGGATCGCATCGGCCTCGGTATAGCGGGGCGCGGTGTCGATCCGGTCGATGATACGGGCAGCGTTACTGGCCATGACGCAGCCTCCATACGGGGACCGCGCCATCGGCTGCGGCCTGATAGACATGATCGTAACGGGCAAGGCTCGCCGCCACGACCTCTTCATTGACCGGGGATTCGGGCGCGAAACTGTCAAACCCGCAACGCCGCATCAGCGGAATCTGGTCGGCCAGGACATCGCCCTGCGCACGCAGTTCGCCGGTATAGCCGGCCTCGCGCAGGATCCGCCCGGCGGAATAGCCGCGCCCGTCGCGGAACTTCGGGAAAGCAACCTCGACAAGCGTGAGGCGTTCGAGATGCGGGATCAGGAGCCGTGCATCCTCATCCGATTCGAGGCGGACGGCGGTCGCGTTCGACTGGTCGAGAAACGCATCGAGCGTGACGGCGGGCTGTTCGAGCGGCTCGTCGGTACGGAAGCGGAGATTACCCATATATCGCCTCCTTGAACGGCTCGAAGCCGACGCGGCGATAGGTGTCGAGGAAACGCTCCCCGCCTTCGCGCAGTGAAACATATTTGTCGGTCACCCGCTCGATCGCATCGACAATCCCGTCCTCGTCGAAGCCGGGCCCGGTGATCTTGCCGAGGCTGACATCCTCCGCGCCCGATCCGCCCAGCAGGAGCTGGTAGTTCTCGGTGCCCTTCCGATCGACACCAAGGATGCCGATATGCCCGGCATGATGATGGCCGCAGGCATTGATGCAGCCCGAAATCTTGAGCTTGAGTTCGCCAAGGTCGCGCTGGCGCTCGAGGCTTTCGAAGCGCTTGGCGATCTTCTGCGCGACCGGGATCGAACGCGCATTGGCGAGGCTGCAATAGTCGAGCCCCGGGCAGGCAATGATGTCGCTGATCAGGTCGAGATTGGGCGAAGCCAGCTCGGCTGCGTCAAGCGCCTGCCATATCTTATAAAGATCGCGCTTGGCGACATGCGGCAGGACGATGTTCTGGGCATGGGTGACGCGCAGTTCGTCGAAACTGTATTTTTCCGCAAGATCGGCCATCAGGTCGATCTGCGCCGAAGAAGCATCGCCCGGAATGCCGCCGGCAGGCTTGAGGCTGATATTGACGATGGCATAGCCCGGCTGCTTGTGCGGCTTCACATTCTGGTCGAGCCAGACGGCGAAATCGGGATCGCTGCGATCGACCGCGTCGTCCAGCCCGGCTTCGAAAGCGGGCGGCGCGAAGAAGGCACTGATCCGTTCGAGCTCGGCGGCAGGCGGATCGATGCCCAGCGTCTTCACATGCGCGAATTCCTCTTCGACCTGGCGTGCATATTCGGCCGCACCCAGTTCGTGGACGAGGATCTTTATCCGCGCCTTGTAGATATTGTCGCGCCGTCCATAGCGGTTGTAGACGCGCAGGGCGGCCTCGACATAACTCAGCAGATCGTCCGCCGTAACGAAGTCCTTGATCTCGGGTGCGATCATCGGGGTTCGGCCCATGCCGCCGCCCGCAAAGACCCGCGCGCCCAAGACGCCATCTCGCTTCACCAGCTCGATGCCGATGTCGTGCAGCCGCATCGCCGCGCGATCTTCTGCGCTCGCGATCACCGCGATCTTGAACTTGCGCGGCAGATAGCTGAATTCCGGATGGAATGTGCTCCACTGGCGGAGCAGTTCGGCCCAGGGCCGCGGATCGGCGACTTCATCGGCCGCAGCACCTGCGAACTGGTCCGACGATATGTTGCGGATGCAATTGCCGCTGGTCTGGATGGCGTGCATCTCGACTGTTGCGAGGTCGGCCAGAATGTCGGGCGCGTCTTCCAGCTTGATCCAGTTATACTGAATATTCTGCCGCGTGGTGAAATGGCCGTAATCGCGGTCATATTTGCGCGCGATATGCGCCAGCATCCGCATCTGGCGGCTGTCGAGCGTGCCATAGGGAATGGCGACGCGCAGCATATAGGCATGAAGCTGGAGATAGAGGCCGTTCATAAGCCGGAGCGGCTTGAACTGGTCTTCGCTGATCTCGCCCGAAAGGCGGCGCTTCACCTGGTCTCGGAACTCTTCGACGCGCGCATCGACGATGGCCTGGTCGTAAGTGTCATATTTGTACATGTCAGATCACCCACTGGCCGATGTCGGGATCGGCGGGCTTGAGCGTAAGGTCAACGCGCACGGTCGGGCCCAATGCGCGGATGCGGTCCTTGATATGCGCCGGGCGCGGGCCTTCGGGCGTCGGGACGGCTTCGATGATATAGGGCGCGTTGACCCGCCGTGCGCCTTCCTCGCGCGCAAGGACGGCTTCGCCGTTTTCGCCCACATCGACGGCATCCTCGACATGGATCGACCACCAGCTTCCGGCCCACCAGGTGACGGCGCCGCTCGCCAGATCATTGCCGGTCAGGATCTTCATGCAGCCGCCTCCGCGATTTTCCCGAATGCTGCCAGCCGGTCCTCGGCATCCGAACGCAGCGCGACTTCGCCAACGACGATGATCGCCGGGCTCTTCACGGCTTCACGCACCATCATCCCGCCCAGATCGGCCAGCAATGTGCGGATGGCCCGCGCGCCCGAGCGCGTTCCGCGCTCGAGCACGGCAACCGGCATTGCGGGCGAAACCCCGTCGGCGATCAGCTTGTCGGCAATATCTTCCGCGGTCGCGACGCCCATATAGATGACGAGCGTGCGGCCCCAGCCGGCAAGGCCGGACCAGTCCTGGTCGGTCAATCCCTTGCACTGGCCGGCAACGAAGCTGACCGCGCTCGAAGCCTCGCGGTGTGTGAGCGGGAGCATGGCCTCGGCAGCGCAGCCGATTGCGGCGGAAATGCCGGGGATGACCTGGACGTCGACGCCAGCCGCGCGGCAGGCTTCGACTTCCTCGCCGCCGCGCCCGAAAATGAACGGATCGCCGCATTTCAGGCGCACCACGATCTGTCCGGCGCGCGCTTCCTCGACAAGGATCGCGTTGATCCGTTCCTGCGGCACCGAATGCCGGCTGCGCTCCTTGGCGACCGAAATCAGCCGGGCTTGCGGGTTGGCGAGTGCCAGCACGGCTTCATCGACCAGCCCGTCATGCACGACCACATCGGCGCGGCCGAGCGCGTCGGCCGCCTTCAGCGTCATGAGGCCCGGATCGCCGGGTCCCGCTCCGACGAGCAGGACCCCGCCCTTGGAATGGGGAAGGGGATTTTCCATGCGGCCCAAATGGGGCGATCGACCGGCAAGGACAAACCAGTCTTTGTTGCAGGGGCGCTAGTTCAGCTTTGCGCCGTATCCTTCAACCCGACACCGATCGTCGCCCGCGCCTGGTCCTCTTCGGTCGAGACGACCGGATAGGCGCAATAATCGGCGGCGTAGAAGGCGCTGGGCCGGTGATTGCCCGAAAGTCCGACCCCGCCAAAGGGGGCGTTGGATGGCGCGCCGTTGGTTGGCCGGTTCCAGTTGACGATGCCTGCGCGGATATTCGCCCAGAACTTGTCGTAAAGCGCGGGCGTGCCCCCCACCAGCGATGCGGAAAGGCCATAGCGGGTATTGTTCGCCTCGATCAGCGCCTCGTCGAAATCCTTGACCCGGATCACTTGCAGGATCGGGCCGAACAGTTCGACATCGGGTCGATCGGCGATGTTGGTCGTGTCTATGATCGCGGGTGAAAGGAACGGGCGGTCGGGTGCCAGCCGGTCGAGCTGCTTGATCGGCTGCCCGCCCTTCATCATCAGGGCAAGAAAGCTTTCCTGCAGCTGCTCGGCCACCTCATTGTCGATCACCGGGCCCATATAGGGGGCAGGCGTCGCGTGCGGTTCACCGACGATCAGCCGGTCGGCAAGTTTCCGCACCGCATCGATCAGCGACTCATGCGCGCCATCCTGCACGATCAGGCGGCGGGCAGCGGTGCAGCGCTGCCCTGCACTCAGGAAGGCGGACTGGATCACCAGCGTCGCTGCGGCCTGGATGTCGGCTGCGTCCCAGACGATCAGCGGATTATTCCCGCCCATCTCGAGCGCGAGGATCTTGCCCGGCGTATCGGCGAACTGCCTGTTGAGCGCGACCCCGGTCCGCGCAGAGCCGGTAAAGAGCAGCCCGTCGATATCAGGATGCCCGGCCAGCGCGCGCCCCTCGTCCGGCCCGCCGATCAACAGGCGAACAACGCCTTCGGGAATGCCTGCGGCATGATAGCATTCGACCAGCATCGCGCCGGTTGCCGGCGTCTTTTCGGACGGCTTGAAGATAACGGCATTGCCCGCGATCAACGCCGGGACGATATGGCCGTTGGGCAGATGCGCGGGAAAATTATAGGGGCCAAGCACGGCGAGCACCCCGTGCGGCTTGTGCCGGACGGCCATCCGCGCGCCCATATTCCCTTCTAGCCGCCGCTGCGAGGTCCGCTCCGAATAGGCAGAGATCGAAATCTCGACCTTGTTGATGACGGCTTCGGCCTCGGTGCGCGCTTCCCAGAGCGGCTTGCCGGTCTCGCGCGAGATGCAATCGGCCAATGCCTCGGTCCTTGAACGCACGACATTGGCAAAGCGCCGCATCGCCTCCATCCGAACGGTAACCGGCTGCGAGGCCCATTCCGCCCAGTGCCGGCGCGCGGCGGAGACTTCGGCATCCACATCGCTGATCGCGCCGCGCCAATATTCGGCGCCGGTCGCCGGTTCGTAGGAGATGATTTCGGAAGCTGGCATCAAGCCTGTTCCCTAGCCGGAGCCGGGAGGGACTGCAACACGGGGTGGGTGGCAGCTTTCCTGAACATCCAATCGTGCTGCGCATGACCAGGGAAAATTCCCCTCGCGTCTTGCATCCAACCAATTGGGGGATGGGTAGCTAGAAAACGATCTTAGTAACCACAGTAAAGGGGATTATGAGTGTCCAAAAATTTTGAGTATCGTACAAAGGTTCGTAAGTCCCTTGGTGTGGCGGCTAGTCTTCTCGCTCTTTCAATAGCGGTCCCCTCTTGGGCGGATGCGACTGTGGATTGTAATGTAGGCGCGGGTGCAAATTCGACCGAGTGCGGCGTCGGCAGCACGGCAACAGGCGCGCAAGCCACGGCAATTGGAGACGGCGCCCTGGCAACAGGGCCGCAATCGACGACATTGGGCCAGGCAGCGACCGGGACCGGGACACACGCCACGGCAATTGGAACTTCGGCCTCCGCCGTGAACGACTATTCGGTCGCGGTGGGAGGGCAGGCGCTCGCTTCCGGGATCGATACAGCGGCATTTGGCGATTTGGCGCAGGCTTTGGGAGATGGCTCGACCGCGGTCGGGGGGACTTCGACGGCAGGGCAAATATTCTCATCTGCATTCGGAGAACAATCATTGGCGACGGGCGCCAATTCGACAGCGATCGGGGCGCTTTCTTCCGCCACGGGCGACTTTTCATCAGCCTTAGGATTTCAATCGAACGCCACGGGCATGTTTTCAAACGCTTTTGGTTCCAATGCGGCGGCCCTGGCCGATTCAGCCAACGCATTTGGATCTGATGCAGGCGCCCTGGGAATTGGCTCGCTTGCTGTAGGCGATCTGGCCAGTGCGCTGACTGATAGTGGAACCGCTATCGGGGCCAATTCGCTTGCATCTGGTATCGCGGCGACGGCTGTTGGTTCCGATACCGTTGCTTCGGGCCTCAATTCAACGGCGGCCGGCGCAGGTGCAATGACGACAGGTGAGGACGCTGTGGGATTGGGGCACAGTGCAGTCTCAAGCGGAATGGGCGCAATCGCGCTGGGCTCGACGTCGGTGGCCAGCGGGGATCAGAGCATCGCCACTGGCTTTCTTGCCCAGGCGACTGCTCTCGGGACGATTGCTATTGGTGGCTTGTCGTCGGCGACTGTGCAGGGGGCGACAGCCGTTGGCGTCCTTTCCAACGCCAGCGGCGACGCCGCAACAGCGTTGGGTGTCGGCTCGAACGCAGCTGGCGAAGGCGCGACGGCACTTGGTGAGTTTGCGTTGGTCACAGGTGTCGACGCGACAGGTATCGGCAATAACGTGGTTGTGGCCGGCAATCATGCGATCGGCATAGGCGGGTCGGATGAAGCGGGGATGACCGGACTCCAGACTCAGGCAATCGCGGACAATTCAATCGCGCTGGGATATGGTGCGACGACGCCCGGCCAAGCTGGCGTCGCCGTCGGTTTTGCATCTACGGCGAGCGGGACAAACGCCATCGCGCTTGGCCCTGATGCCTCTGCAAGCGCGATGAATGCCGCTGCGCTGGGGGCCGGTGCCACATCAGCCTTTGCCGGAGCGACAGCGGTTGGCGCGGGGGCAACGACAACACACGCCAACCAAGTGGTATTGGGTGGCGCGGGCAGTTTGGTGACAGTCGGTGACATTGCCGCAAGCACGGCCGCTCAGTCCGGCCCAGTCCGGATCACGACGGTCGATGCCTCTGGAACGCTCGGCTCTGCCGGGTTCGTGATGGGGACGTCCAGCGGCACCAGTTCTGTAGCCTTTGGCAACAGTACGGCGAATGGTACCGGCGCTTTCAGCGCCGGTGAGGGCAATCAGGCCAATGGCAATGGTGCGGTGGCGATCGGCGATCCCAATATCGCGACGGGCACGGGCGCTGTCGCTGTCGGCGCCAACAATACGGCCAATGGGCAGGGTGCCGTGGCTCTCGGAAATACGTCTTCGGCAACGGGGCAGTCGTCTATCGCGTTTGGCGATTCGGCGAATGCCGCGTCGGCCGGAAACATAGCGCTTGGTCAGTCGTCGGCGGCCAACGCCACATTCTCCATCGCCATTGGCGTCAATGCGATGACCGCGCTTGGGACGACGCCTTCCGGCGCCACCTCGCTCGGAACCTCGGTTGCGATCGGAGACCTTGCGCAGGCTACGGCTGAAGACGCGGTTGCTCTGGGCGATCAGGCCAATGCATCGGGGCATCATTCGACTTCGCTCGGAGGGGAATCGAGAGCAACGGGCACGGGCGCACAGGCTTTTGGCTGGCAGTCGGCGGCAACCGGCAATCTTAGCCTCGCCGTTGGTCATCAGGCGATGGCCTCGGGTGTTCAGGCCACCGCAATCGGCAAGAATGCCAATGCCAGCGGTATGAACGCCACGGCGCTTGGCTTCGGTGCGTCTGCTAGCGCGATGAATGCCAGTGCACTCGGGACCGGCGCCAGTTCAGCCTTTGCCGGAGCGACCGCTGTAGGTGCCGGGGCAACGACAACACGTGCCAACCAGGTGGTTGTGGGCGGTGCAGGCAGCTCGGTGACCATTGGCGACGTGGCCGCCAGCACCACAGCGCAGAGCGGCCAGACCTTCCTCCTGACGGTCGACGCAAGTGGGACGATCGGGCGCGATACGATCGCGACCAGTGCTTTCGGTTCGTCGATCTCGAGTCTTCAGTCTGGTCTGTCCGCACAAGGGGCGCAGATCTCAACGCTACAGGGCCAGGTCGGCAGCCTCTTCTCGTTGGAACAGATCGACCGCAAGAATATCCAAAAGGCGAACGAAGGTGTGGCGATGGCTCTGGCTCTGGAATCGCCCTCAGTCCCGGCTGACGCGAAATTCGCGGTTTCGGGGGGCATTGGCTATTATCAGCACCGATCGGCAGCGACTACGGCCTTCTCGGCTCGGGTCAGCGACAAGGCCGTGATTTCGGCCGGCATCGGCGTGGGCCTCGATTCGGGCGAAGTCGGTGCGCGTGGCGGGTTCCAGTTCGCGTGGTAACTCCTCATCGGCCACAGTCACACAAGGGGTCGGGGCTTGCTGCCCCGGCCCTTGGGTACATTTGCGCAGTTCTGAGTCTGCTCTTGTTTTCGACACCTCTGAGTTTCGCACAGGTGCCACCGCCCGTCGCAGCAGCGCCTGCGCCATCGCCCGTTCCAATTCCCGACAGCCTGGAGCTGAACAAGCTGGTCTGGAACACAATGGCGGCGGTGCATCATGCCAATCTTGCCGGCAACTATTCGGTCTTGCGCGATCTTTCGGCAACGGGCTTCCAAGTGCGCAATGATTCCGCAACGCTCGCACAGATTTTCGCCAGCCTCCGTCAGAGCGGGATTGACCTTTCCAACACTCTGCTCCTGACGCCTACCTTTTCCGTGCCACCTCGGATGCTCAGCCCCACGGTCATACAGCTGCGTGGATTTTTCGGATTGCGGCCGACGGCGATTGCCTTCGATCTTGTCTATGAGTGGCAGGCAGGGCGATGGCGGCTCTATGGCGTTTCGATTGCGCCCGCCAGTCTGGCGCAAATTCAGCCAGCCGGTACGCCACCGATCGCGACGCCTGTGGCAAAACCTCCGCCACCTCCAGCGTCGCGCCCGCGCAAGAATTGACCGGCGCCAGTTCATTCTCGAAGCGAGGCAGGCTTTAGCCTCGTAGCGCCTCGCCCATTTCGCGGATGGCTTCGATCTTGGCGTGGAGCGGCGACCAGTCATCCTCATCCGCAATGCGCGCCCAGATCGCCTCGACCTCTTCGATGTGCATCGAGCAGGGGGCAGGCTGCTGCCAATAGGGGTGATCGAGCGGCCGTGCGGGGGCATAGGCCGCAACGCGGTGCCGGAATTCCGCAAAGCCTTCCCCCGCATAGGCCGGATCGGCGGAGGATGCCTTGCGCAGCGATCCGCCCGCCCAGTCAAAGAAGAAGCGGTCGATCTCCACCTGGCTTGCAACCAGCGCGGTTTCGATGGACTGGACCAGCGCGGCATCGTCTTCGGCGCCGCGCGCGGCAACGTCCAGCCGCCAGAGCATGCGCTTCACCAGCGCCGCGCGGTAAAGCGGCCCGAATGCGTTCAGCGCCTCAACCAATGCTTCCTGGTCCGCGATCCGGGAAAGCGCGATCGCAAGCTGGACCACATCCCAGTGAATTGCCTCAGCCTGCCGCCCGAAGGCATAGAGCCCGCCCTCGTCGAAATAGGCCGCGGTAAAGCCGGGGTCGAAGGTCGGGGCGAAGCGCCACGGGCCATAATCGAAACTCTCGCCCGAAGTATTGATATTGTCGCTGTTGAGCACGCCATGGACGAAGCCTGCGACCATGTATGAGGCGGCCAGATCGGCCGTGCGCGCCGTGACATGCGCCAGGAGCCGGGCAGGTGCATCCGCGCCGCTAGGTTCGTCATAATATTTTGCGAGGGCATAGTCGGTCAGTCGGGCCAGACTGGCATCGTCGCCCAGCGTCGCCAGCCGCTGGAAGCTCCCGATCCGGATATGGCCATGGCTCAGCCGGAACAGCACGGCCGAGCGGGTGGGCGAAGGCTCGTCGCCGCGGTGCAGCGCTTCGCCAGTCTCGATCACGGAAAAGGTCTTCGAGGTGTTGACGCCCAGTGCTTCAAGCATCTCGGTCGCCAGGATCTCGCGCACCGCGCCCTTCAAGGTCAGCCGCCCGTCGCCGAAGCGCGAATAGGGCGTCTGGCCCGATCCCTTGGTGCCGAGGTCGAGCAAGCGGCCTTCGCGATCGCGCAATTGCGCAAAGAGAAAGCCGCGCCCGTCCCCGATCTCGGGATTGTACACGCGGAACTGATGGCCGTGGTAGCGCAGGGCCAGCGGCGCTTCGAGCGAGCCCGGCAAGGGCGCGAACCGCCCGAAATGCGCGGTCCATTCGACATCACTCAGTCCTTCAAGCCCAACCGTTTGCGCCCAGCGATCGTTGCGGAACCGCAATATCGTCTCCGGGAAATCCGCGCCCGCCACCGGATCGCCGATAAAATCCGCAATTTCGAGAATATCGCGCGCGGGGCGGCCGCTGCCGGGTTGCGGAGTTTCGATCATGAGGCGATATGGGGGCGATGGTGGGCCCCGCGCAATATGTAGATGGCTATTGGTGGTCCAAGGACGGCTTGCGTCTTCATTATCGTGACTATGCCGGGCGCGAAGACCGTCCGCCGATCCTCTGCATTCCCGGGCTGACCCGCAACGCGCGCGATTTTGCCCATGTCGCGGACCGGCTGGCCGGCGATTGGCGACTGATCTGCGTCGACCTGCGCGGACGGGGGGAAAGCGGTTATTCGAAGCTGCCGATGAGCTATGCGCCGCTCACCTATCTCCAGGATCTCGAAGACCTTCTCGAAACGCTGGAGGTTGAGCGCTTTGTCGCCATCGGGACGTCGCTTGGCGGATTGATGACGATGATGCTCGCCGCGCACCGTACCGGCCGGGTGGCGGGCGCACTGCTCAACGATATCGGCCCGGTCGTCCAGGAGGAAGGGCTCGAGCGCATCCGCGGCTATGTCGGCAAGTCGGGCAGCTGGCCCAGCTGGATGCATGCGGCGCGGGCAACGGCGCTTTCCCAGCATGATTCGCATCCCGATTATGACCTGACCCAGTGGATCGGCCTTGCCAAAAGGCTCTATCGGCTGACCGCGCAGGGGCGGATCGTGCCCGATTACGACCTGCGGATCGCAGAGCCGATGCGCCATCCGGCCGAGCCTATGGACCTGTGGCCGGCATATGAAGCGCTGGGCGATGTGCCGGTGCATGTTCTGCGCGGTGAATTGTCGGACATCCTGTCGGCCGATGCGGCAAAGGCCATGGCCCGGCGCCTGCCCAATGCCAAGCTCACGATCGTGCCGCGCACCGGCCACCCGCCCGAGCTTGATGAGCCGGAAGCGATCAAGGCGATCGATGCCTTGCTCAAATCTATCGCCCGGTAACGGGCCTCGGGCGTGACCCGAAAAAAGGACGAGCATTTCCGGCGCGCGTGATTATATGGGGCAAAACGGGGCTTTTGCAGGAGTGGGGATGTTCAAGGGTTTGAAGCCGATTGTCTATCGCGGACACGAGGTCTGGCCGCTGATCGAAGGCGGCAAGGGCGTCTCGGCGACGAACCATGCCAGCGCGGGCGCCTGGGCGGCAGCCGGCGGCATCGGCACGGTTTCGGCAGTGAATGCGGACAGTTACGACCCCACCGGCAAGATCGTCCCCCAAGTCTATGCAAGCCGCACACGGCGCGAGCGGCATGACGAACTGATCCAGTACGGGATTGCGGGCGGCGTTGCGCAGGTCCAGCGCGCGTGGGAACTTTCGGGCGGCAAGGGCGCGATCAACATCAACGTGCTCTGGGAAATGGGCGGTGCGCAGCAGATCCTGCACGGCATCCTCGAAAAGACGAAGGGCATGGTTGCGGGCGTTACCTGCGGCGCGGGGATGCCCTACAAGCTTTCGGAGATCACCTCCTCCTACGGCGTGTCCTACCTGCCGATCATCAGTTCGGCACGCGCCTTTCGCGCCTTGTGGAAGCGCGCCTATTCGAAGGCGGCGGAGTTCCTGTCGGCCGTGGTCTATGAAGATCCCTGGCTGGCGGGCGGGCACAACGGCCTGTCGAATGCTGAAGACCCGCTGAAGCCAGAGGATCCTTACCCCCGCGTCAAGGCG
>Ga0209023_10001921_pt1 | contig 26909 bp, 26 predicted proteins | sample LakOneMetagenome_FD_187468 | JGI IMG/M metagenome (GOLD analysis project Ga0209023, IMG submission 187468) | Freshwater and sediment microbial communities from Lake Erie, Canada (SPAdes) (version 2) | ecosystem: Environmental > Aquatic > Freshwater > Lentic | place: Lake Erie, Canada...
CGTTCTACAAATGGCGTGCCAAGTACGGCGGGATGGACGCGTCACTGATGGCACGTATGAAGGAACTGGAAGACGAAAATCGGCGCCTGAAGAAGATGTATGCAGAAGAGCGACTGAAAGCCGAGATTGTCGCGGAGGCGCTAACAAAAAAATGGTAGCGCCATCTCTGCGGCGAGAGATGGCGCAGTGGGCCGTGACACAGCGGTCAGCCACGATTAACCTGGCGTGCCGGGCGTTTGGCATCAGCCAGACCTGCTACCGATACAAGGCCAAGCTGGACGCGGAAAACAGCGTCATCGCTGATTGGCTGGTGCGATTGACGAACAACCAGCGCAACTGGGGTTTCGGGCTATGCTTCCTGTACCTGCGCAACGTCAAAGGCTTCAAATGGAATCACAAAAGGGTTTACCGGATTTATCGTGAGCTCGAGCTGAACCTGCGCATCAAGCCGCGCCACCGACTGGTGCGCGAGAAGCCGCTGCCCCTGGCCGTGCCGACCGCGATCAACCAGAGCTGGTCCATGGACTTCATGCATGACCAGCTTGCCGACGGACGCAGCATCCGCCTGTTCAACGTCATCGATGACTTCAACCGCGAAGGCTTGGGTATCGAGGTCGACTTCTCGCTGCCATCCGAACGCGTCATCAGGTCGCTGGACCGAATTATCGAATGGCGCGGCACACCGGATGCGATCCGTTGTGACAACGGTCCAGAGTACATCAGCGCCGTGACCTTGGCTTGGGCCGCCAGACGTGGAATCCGCATCGATTTTATTCAGCCCGGCCAGCCTCAGCAAAACGCTTACGTGGAGCGTTACAACAGGACCGTGCGGTACGATTGGCTGGCTCATCACCTCTTTGAAACGCTCGACGAGATCCAGGAATTTGCCACTCGCTGGCTGTGGACCTACAATCACGACCGGCCCAACATGGCACTCGGCGGCATTACACCACAACAGAAACTTGCTCTTGCCGCTTAACCTCTACTTTTAGCTCGCTCTAAAAATGGGGGGATTACCCCTTCTCGTGCCCGACTGTGACCTCTGCATCGACGTTGGCATCTCGGCACCACCGTCCCAGCAAGTTGGCACCGATGCCAAGGTCACGGGCTATTGCCGCCTTGCTCGCGCCAGGCTGGCCTACCAGCTTGACTGCTTCGCGCTTGAACTCTTCTGAAAATACCCGTCTTTCACGTGCCATGTAATACCTCCGATAGGGACATCATACCTATCGAAAGTGTCCGTCTTGGTGGGGGAAGGCCAGGCATCCCATATACGGTGTCGGCCGGAGTAGATTGTGCGTTCGTCATGTGAATGTTGGCCGGTTCTTTCATCACGCCCTCATAGTTATCATTGATTGAAAGGATCTCGCTTCACGGTAAATACCCGCAGGGGCGCACGATGTACACCGCTGCGGGCCGACCGTTTCGAGCCGACACCATCTAAAGGGTTTGAGTAATGCTCGCCCCTATAGAGGCTTGTGCAAGCTCTTTCCGAATGCCGTCACTTTCGCTACTTCTAGACAAAGGTGTACGAGCAGATCTTGTTGCCCGCCGGATCACGCAGATAAGCTGCGTAGGCGCCAGGCAGGTGGCCACGCGGGCCAGGCTGCCCCTCGTCGGTGCCGCCTGCGGCAAGGCCGGCGGCGTGGAATGCATCTACCTCGGCGGGAGTTGCAGCAGCAAAGCCGATCGTCACGCCATTGCTGGAGGCCGCTTCACCGTTACCAGGACGGGCAATGATAAAAGCCGGCTTTTCACGGCCGAAGAGCACCCAACCGTTACCGAATGGACCGAGGTTCTTGATGCCAAGAGCCCCCAGAGTCGCATCGTAAAACGCGGCCGACTTCTGAACGTCAGCGGCGCCGATAAAGACGTGCGAGAAAATGCTGTCACCGGAAATAACTGGAGTAGACGTAGTTCTTTTCCTTGATATTTGATGTTACATAAATAGTTAGTGTTCGTGAATCAATAGTGGATCACCGTGCGAATCGACTTGCCTTCGTGCATCAGATCGAAGGCTTTGTTGATATCCTCGAGACCCATGGTGTGGGTAACGAATGGGGCGAGATCGATCTCACCTTTCATTGCGTCTTCCACCATGCCGGGAAGTTGGGTGCGCCCTTTGACTCCGCCAAAAGCCGAGCCCTTCCAAGTCCGACCAGTGACCAGCTGGAATGGACGGGTCGAGATTTCCTTGCCAGCACCGGCGACGCCGATGACGATTGACTGGCCCCAGCCGCGATGGGCAGCTTCCAGCGCAGAGCGCATCACGTTGACATTACCAATGCACTCGAATGTATGATCCACGCCCCAGCCGGTCATTTCGATGAGAACCTCGTGGATCGGCTTCTCGAAGTCCTTAGGGTTGAGACATTCGGTCGCGCCAAACTTACGAGCTAACTCGAACTTGGCTGGATTGGTGTCGATGGCAATGATGCGACCCGCCTTGGCTTGGCGCGCACCTTGGATTGCAGCGAGCCCAATGCCGCCAAGACCGAAGACGGCGACCGAGTCGCCCGGTTGCACCTTGGCCGTGTTGTGGACGGCACCGATACCGGTTGTTACCCCACAACCCAGCAGGCAGACGTGCTCCGGATTAGCATCCGGGTTGATCTTGGCCAGTGACACTTCCGCAACAACCGTATATTCGCTGAAAGTCGAACAGCCCATGTAGTGGTAAAGCGGTTGGCCGTTATAAGAAAAGCGAGTCGTGCCATCGGGCATCAGCCCCTTGCCTTGGGTCGCACGAACCGCGACACACAGATTGGTTTTACCGGACTTACAGAACAGACACTCGCCACATTCAGCGGTGTAGAGTGGAATGACATGATCGCCAGGTTTCACACTGGTTACCCCTTCCCCTACCTCCATGACGATACCCGCTCCTTCATGGCCCAAAACGACCGGGAAAAGACCTTCGGGGTCATCGCCCGACAAGGTAAAGGCATCGGTGTGGCATACGCCAGTATTCGTGATCTTGACAAGAACTTCGCCCTTGCGCGGCGGCTCAACGTCAATCTCAACGATTTCCAGCGGCTTTCCAGGCCCGAAGGCAACTGCTGCACGTGATTTCATGATGTGGTTTCTTTCTAATCTAGGTGAATTTGTTCTCATCGAGGACACTTCATCTCTCTAACGCAGGTACGACCGGACGATAGAGATTGTTTCGTCAATGGACTTGTTCTGCGAATCACTCCTGATCTCGCTATTCGGAAATTCTTCTCGCAGATAGCTTTCCAGGACCGTGGCCATCAAGCCGTTAACCGCTCCGCGGACTGCCGCGAGCTGCTGAAGAATCGCAGGGCAATCAGCACCTGCATCAAGTGCTTGTTCAAGAGTAGCTACCTGTCCTTTGATACGCCTGATACGCGTGAGGGCTTGTTTCTTTTCTTCCGGACTATGTGGCATCGAACACCTCTCTACTAGTTAAGCGTCCCCACTATACCATACTGCCCTATAGTATAAGCAACCGATTTTTTGCTGAAATTTGTGTTTTTTTCGCCTCCTTAAATTTTAGAAATCCACGTCAGCCCCCTCTCAAACCTGCCACTCAAGAGACACGTTCATGAGGCATTCCATTCACCAACACTACTAATAGGATGCCGACAAGCAACCAGACTACCTGCATCGTGGTCTCCTTGGTTGATCGGCGTTGCTGCAATTGAGGGATCAAGTCCGAAAGGGCTACGAAGATAAAACTGCTCCCAGCTACGGCCATTAGAAATGGCTGCCAATGCTGCAGACTTCCCGACAGCATGAATCCGCTAACGCCACCCACAGCTGTCATGGATCCAGCCATGAAGAGTTTCCTCAGTGCCGTCCTGCGATGATTGCTTTGACGCAATATAACCAAATCGCCTATGTGATGAAGCACCTCATGCATCAGTACGGAGACTGCTGCAGTAGCACCAAGGCGAACGTCCGAAACGAAGATCGACGCAATTAAGATACCGTCTCCGAAGCAATGCACCCCGTCACCAATTAGTAGCGTCCAGTTAGCTCCCCGATGATGTGTCTCGAATGGCTATGCTCGTGGCTGTGACGCCATAACTCAGCCTTGCTTAGCAGAAAGAAGAAGACCAAGCCGCTTAACACTGCAATGAATAGTTCATGCACATCAGCATTGCTTTCGATCGCTTCGGGGAGTAGATGGGTGAAGCTTGTTGACAGAAGCGCTCCAGCCGCTAAGCCGAGCAAGCCCTGCTGTCCGTGACTTCCTTGGCTATCCCCTACTCCGACGCGCACCACTAGTAGGTCGGCTATCCAGACGCTACCAATTCCTACAATCAGTGTGACCAGAATGATGATGATCATGAGCAATGTATTTGCGTTACATATTGAATAGCGATGACCTCATGAGCAAGCCGTTCGCCATCTAAATTCGAGGCAAACCCCCGGCCGTCTCTCCTTGCGAAAACGAAGCATACCATACTGGGGCATAGTATAAATAGCCGCATATCACGGAGGCGTTGCAGAATCTTCATAGCGTATCCGGCGTTTGTCAACGTAGTTGTCGCGTCACCTCAAGCGGCGCACTGTAATGCTTCTGGCCGAATCCTTTCCGGATTCAACCAGACCTGACTCTCCAGTGTCCAGTTCCTAATCCCCCACGACCAGCGCTGCGGATGGCGGTTGCGGGCATCGTCATAAACCTGCTCCTGGCGTTTCAGAATCGCCGTGTCCTGGCCGTTGTGACGCTGTCCTGGCGTCACGAATTTCAGGCCACTGTGCTCGTGCTCCTGGTTGTACCAGCGCACGAATTTCTGCGTCCATGCCCGCGCTTGCTCCAGGCTCGCAAACGGTTTTCTCGGGTAGTCCGGCCGGTATTTGCAGGTGCGGAATAGCGATTCGGCATAGGCATTGTCGTTGCTCACACGCGGCCTGCTGAACGACGGCGCCACACCCAGTTGCACCAGGGCCCCCCCCGGCAAAAAGAGCGCGTTTAGAAGTAGAATTTTCTACTTAAGACACAGAAAGCTCTACATGAAGACGTTCCGCTTTACCGACAGCCAGATCATCGCCATCCTCAAGCAAGCCGAAGCCGGCAGCCCTGTCCCGGAACTGTGCCGCGAGCACGGCATCAGCAACGCCACGTTCTACAAGTGGCGGGCTTTGTTGCGTAAATCAGGCTCGGCCAGCGTATAAGGCGTAGGTCTGGTAGCCTGAGCAGGATGAAACCAGCTCCACAGAAGTACCGCACGACCAACTGGAAGACATACGACGAAGCCCTCAAGGCCCGCGGTTCGCTGCTCATCTGGCTTGATCCAGTGATGAAGTGGCACGGCAGGCCAAGTGGCAAGCGCGGCCGTAGCCAGACGTTCAGCGACGAGGCGATCCAGTTCTGCCTGAGCATCAAGTGCCTGTTCAATTTACCACTACGCCAGGCCATGGGGATGACGCAAAGCCTGCTGCGCTTGGCCGGGCTCGATTGGCCGGTTCCAGACTACAGCACGGTCAGTCGGCGGCAAAAGACGCTGCAGGTACGCCCGCGTTGACCCAACGTGAGAACGCTTTGTAGACTGCCGGCCAGGGTGGGAATGTCGTGGGCAGTAGCCGCCAGGCACAGCCTGTACGCAAGACATATGGGACGTCGGTCAAGAACTAGACGACAAGGCCGAAAGCATGATTCGCGGCGAACACGCCTATCCGCTGTCCACTAGCGAGGTCAAGATTGTCGCCCTGGCCGTAGATTAAGCATGGCTTCGCCACCGTCCATCACGCCAAGAACAGGACGAAGCCAAGCTTGCGCAGTACTTCCCTTCGAAACGGCCACCGCCCAATGGGCGACACGTGAACATCATCGCTGGCCGCGCGGTACGTGGGGATGGCAGCTGCAGGGTATATGGCTACGTCAACCGGGAGGTGGCGTCGGCAGCGAGTAGGCTTGATCATTTCCTCTCGGAGCAAGGTGTCGAGCAGGATCAAAAAGTGACCATTGTTTCTGACGGCGCGGGCGAGTTTGGGAAAGCAGTCAACGGATCCAAGCGGCCGTTGACTCGCATCCTGGACTGGTTTCATATTGCGATGAAATTTCGCGCGATCGAACATTCTGTACTGAAGTTTCCAGACCTGATGGCGCCCAATGGGCACTCGGTAAAAGACGAAATCGCGTCGGCCAAATGGTTGACATGGCATGGTAAGGCTGCCGAAGCCGTCACGCGCATCAAGTGCATCCACGACATGATCGGGCTGACGCCCGAACCTCCGGCATACAATGCGTTGTGGTGGAATCTTCGCGGGACGTATTGGTACCTCGAAGCCAATCGCGAATACGTTGTCAATTACGGATGGCGATATCGGCGAGGCATGCCGATCAGCAGCAGTATCGCCGAGTCGGCAGTCAACGAAGTAGTGAGCCTGCGGTGCACTAAAAAGCGGCAGATGCGGTGGACCAATAAAGGGGCACACCTGCTCATCCAAGTTCGCGTCGCCGTCCTGAACGGCGAGCTGGAAATGCGAGACTTGCCCTTACCGCTCCGATCTCAAACAAAGCAAAAATCTGGAGAGCCTTGTCAACGTATGGGCTAGCGTTGCCTCCGGTTTTAACTGCACTCGGGCGCCGGCCAACTCCCGGGGCGTGTAGTATGGCAAGCTTCGCCAGCAAGCTCGTACGAACTCTCCCAGATGACCAGTTTCCCCATCACACCACAATCTACCTTTGCCGACATCTCCTGGCGAGGGCGCAGCATCGAACTCGAAACCGCATGGGTCGGGGAGGCCGCGTCCCGCTACCCGACTGTCGTCTTCCTGCACGAGGGCCTCGGGTCGGTGGCGCTCTGGAAAGACTTCCCCGAGCGCTTCTGCCGCGCCAACGGCCTGCGCGGCCTGGTGTTCTCGCGCTATGGCTACGGCCGCTCCACGCCGCGCCCGCTCCAGGAACCGCTCACTATGGACTTCATGCACTACGAAGCCGACCAGGTGCTGCCCGCCCTGCTGGCCCGCCTCGGCGTCCAGCGTCCCTGGCTGTTCGGGCACAGCGACGGCGCCTCGATCGCGCTGCTGCACGCCGCCCGCCATGGCGCGGAGCTGAGCGGGATCGTGGTAGCCGCTCCCCACATCATGGTCGAGGAAATCGGCCTGGCCTCGATCCGCCGCGCGCGCGAGGCCTATCTCGCCGGGTCCTTGCGCGAACGCCTGGCGCAGTACCATGGCGATGTCGACTCGACCTTCCGGGGCTGGAACGATATCTGGCTCGACCCGGCGCTCCGGGACTGGGACATCCGCAGCGAAGTGGCGAACATCGGCGTCCCGATACTGGCGATCCAGGGCGAGGACGACGAATACGGCACGCTCGAACAGGTGCGCGGCATCGCGCGCCTGGCGCCGCAGACGCAATTGATGATCCTGCCCGACTGCGGGCACTCGCCGCACCGCGACCAGGCCGGGCGCGTCATTGCCGAGGCCGGTCGCTTCATTGTCGGGCATTCGCGCGTGTGAGCGCAATCATCAATCAGTGTGATAGGACGCATAAACAAACATTATTAGAATAGATGGCCCATCCGCGTTAATCTCATGTCATACAAGCAGCGCATGGCGGCCACGGCCGCCGTTCCTGCATGACCCGAGGAGACGCACATGGAACTGGCGCAGGAAGGCTTCGATTACCTGATCGTGGGTGGAGGATCGGCGGGCTGCGTGCTCGCGCACCGCCTGTCGGCAGATCCTGACGTGCGTGTTGCCCTGATCGAAGCCGGCGTCGACACGCCGCCGGGCGCGGTGCCGGCGGAAATCCTCGACAGCTACCCGATGCCGCTGTTCTGCGGCGACCGCTTCATCTGGCCCGAACTCAAGGCGCGCGCCACCGCCGGCGCCGTACCCAAGGTCTACGAGCAGGGCCGCGTGATGGGCGGCGGCTCGAGCATCAACGTGCAGTCGGCCAACCGCGGCCTGCCGCGCGACTACGACGGCTGGGCGCGCGACGGCGTCGACGGCTGGGGCTGGAACGAGGTGCTGCCCTACTTCCGCAAGCTCGAGCGCGACCTCGACTTCCCCGATTCTCCCCTGCACGGCAACAGCGGCCCGGTGCCGATCCGCCGCATCATGCCCGACCGCTGGCCCCGCTTTTGCCACGCCTTCGCCGCCGGACTGCGCGAGGACGGCCTGCCTTACCTGGACGACCAGAACGCCGAATTCGGCGACGGCCTGTTCCCGGCGGCCTTCTCGAACATCGACGACCGCCGCGTCTCCACCGCCGCCGGCTATCTCGACCCGGCCACGCGTGCCCGGCCCAACCTGCGCATCCACGCCGGCATGCGGGTCGAGCACCTCGTCATGACGCAAGGCGCGGCGAGCGGCGTGATCGCCGTCGACGCGCGCGGCAACCGGGTGCGCTTCGACGCCCGCGAAGTCATCGTCTCGGCGGGCGCGCTGCAGTCGCCCGCGCTGCTGCAGCGCGCGGGGATCGGCGATGCGCACCTGCTGCGCGAACTCGGCGTGCCGGTGGTGGCCGACCGACCCGGCGTCGGCCGCAACCTGCAGGACCACCCCGCGCTCACCTTCTGCCACTTCCTGGCGCCGGAGTTCCGCATGCCGCTCGAACGCCGCCGCGCCAGCATGACGGCGGCACGTTTTTCCTCGCACCTGGACGGTTGCGAGACCGGCGACATGTACATGTCGAGCGCGACCCGCGCCGCCTGGCATGCGCTCGGCAACCGCCTGGGACTGTTCTTCCTGTGGTGTAACCGGCCGTTCTCGCGCGGGCATGTACGGATCCTGTCGTCCGACCCGTCGGCCGCGCCGGAAGTCGAACTGAACCTGCTGTCGGACGAGCGCGACCTGCAGCGCATGGCGATCGGCGTGCGCAGGCTGGCGGAGGTGCTGCAGCGCACGGACCTGCACCGCCACCCCGGCGACTTCTTCCCGGCCGCGTTCTCGCCGCGCATCAAGGCGCTCAGCCGCTTGAGCCCGGCCAACGCCCTGCTGACACGGGTGCTCGGCGCGGCGCTGGACACCCCGGCGCCGCTGCGGCGCTGGATCATCGAACGCTTCGTCACCGGTGGGCAGCGCATGGCGGCCCTGCTGGCCGACGAGGCAGCGCTGCACGCCTTCATCCGCAAAAGCGTGTTCGGGGTGTGGCACGCCAGCGGCACCTGCCGCATGGGCCCTGCGCATGACCGCCAGGCCGTCACCGATTCCGAGGGCCGCGTGTACGGCGTGGCGAACCTGCGCGTGGTGGACGCCTCGCTCATGCCGAGCCTGCCCTCGGCGAATACCAATATCCCCACCATCATGATGGCCGAAAAAATCGCCGACGCGATCCTGTCGCGCCGGCCCGGCGCCGGCATGCGGCAGCAGCCCGCGCTGGCCACAGATCCCTGACGCCGCGCAAGACGGCACAGAAACAGTTCGCAGTTGCACGGTGCCTCCGGCGCCGCGGCACTGCTCAATCCAAGGAGACGAAAATGGCTGTAGTCACAAATGAAACCGTATTCACGGACCGGGAGAACAACCGCCACACGCTCAGGGCGGTGATCGCCTCGTGCGTCGGCTGGTCGCTCGACCTGTACGACCTGTTCATCCTCCTGTTCGTCGCGCCGATCATCGGCCGGCTTTTCTTCCCGTCGGACAACGCGATGCTGTCGCTGGCGGCGGTGTATGCCTCGTTCGGGGTCACCGTGCTGATGCGGCCGCTGGGCTCGGCCCTGTTCGGCTCCTACGCCGACCGCAAGGGCCGCAAGGCTGCTATGATCGCTTCGATGATCGGTGTCGGCGTATCCACCGCGGCCTTCGGCCTGCTGCCGACCGTCGCCTCCATCGGCGTGGCCGCACCGATCCTGTTCATCATCCTGCGCCTGATCCAGGGCGTGTTCGTCGGCGGCGTGGTCGCCTCGACCCACACCATCGGCACCGAGTCGGTGGCGCCGCGCTGGCGCGGCGCGGTCTCCGGGCTGATCGGCGGCGGCGGCGCCGGCCTCGGCGCCCTGCTGGCTTCGGTGGTCTACTGGACCATGTCCGAGATCTTCCCGGGCAAGGCTTTCGACCAATGGGGCTGGCGCTGCATGTTCTTCACCGGCATCATCAGCGCCGTGCTCGGCATCACGATCTTCAGCAAGCTCGAAGAATCGCCCATGTTCAAGAAGATGCAGGAAGCCAAGGCCCGCAGCAAGGCAGCGGCAGCGCCCACCGCGCATCCGGTCCGCACCCTGTTCAGCGGCAAGTACCGCAGCATCCTGCTGGTGAACCTGCTGCTGACCATCGGCGGCGGCGCCGGCTACTACCTGACCTCGGGCTTCCTGCCCACCTACCTGAAAGTGGTGACCGGGACCCCGGCCACGACCGCCGGCTTCATCCTGATGCTGGCCAGCGTCAGCGTCATCGTCGCCTCCATCGCCGCCGGGCACCTGAGCACCTTGATCGGACGCAAGAAGGCCTTCATCTGGATCAGGATCGTGCGCCTGTTCCTGCTGCCGGCCATCGCCCTGACCATGCCGGGCGTGACCGATACGGTGACCTTGGCTGTCTACGTCATCGTCTTCAGCATGCTCGGCAGCGTGGGTTATGCGCCGATCCTGATCTTCCTGAACGAGCGCTTCCCGACGGCGATCCGCGCCACCGGCACCGGCCTCTCGTGGAACATCGGCTTCGCGATCGGCGGCCTGATGCCGACCTTCGTGTCGCTGAGCTCGCCAACGCCGACCGAGGTGCCGATGTCCCTGGCACTCTTCCTCGCCGGCATCAGCGTCCTGTTCCTGATCGGCGCCCTGATCGTGCCCGAAACGATGGGCAAGCTCGACGAGCCGCAATCCTGAACGCCCTACGAACATGAAGGAGAACACCATGCATGCAAAGGACCAGAAAATCCGCGAACGCTCCGCCCGCTTTCGGGATGACTACGTGGCTAGTACGCCTGGCTGGTACCGGGGCGAGATGCACCTTGGCTTCACCCTGCTGTTCACCGGCGGCGTGATTGCCTACTGCCTGTTCCAGATCGAGAATTCGCGCTGGCAGGACTGGCTGGTCGCGCTGCCGATCTTCCTGTTCGGTAACTGGGCCGAGTGGGCGGCGCACCGCTATCTGTTGCACCGCCCGAGCAAGTACTTCAACGCGGTCTACAAGCGCCACTGCGCGGTGCACCACCAGTTCTTCACCCACGTCACCCTCGAATACGACGGCCACAAGGAATGGCGCGCACTGCTGTTCCCGCCGTTCGCGCCCGTGATGTTCGTGCTGGCGGCGCTGCCGTTCGCGCTGCTGGTGGGCTGGCTCTGGTCCGCCAACGCCGGTTATATCGCGATGCTGACCATGGCCGGGTACTTCCTGATGTACGAGGCGCTGCACACCGCTTCGCACGTGGTCGACAGCCCCTTCCTCGACCGCCTGCCGCTGGTGAACACGGTGCGCCGCATGCACGTGATCCACCACCACCCGGAGCTGATGGCCACCCGCAACTTCAACCTGACCTTCCCGATCTGCGACGCCCTGTTCGGGACCAGCGACCTGAGGAAAGGGCTGTGGGGCACGCTGTTCCACGGCAGCGGGCACGCCACGATGGGCGAGGAAGAGCGCCGCGTCCTCGGCATCGACGAGGACGCGGCCGGGGCGGCCCAGGCGCAGCGAAAGCATCACAAAGTCTGATATTTCAGATCAATAAACATTATTTGTCGTGATGAAAATCGCTCCCTATACTGAATTTACCAACACAGACATCACGCCCGGGAGTCCGACAGCATGGAAATGAAGATCCCCTACGCCGCAGGTGAGCAACAAGCCCAGCCCTTCGTGGGCCGCCCGATGCGGCGCATCGAGGACGCCTCGCTCCTGACCGGACGCGGCCAGTACGGCGACGACGTCGGCGTCAAGCCGGGCACCCTGCACGCGGCGATCGTGCGCTCGCCGCATGCCCATGCGCTCCTGAACGGCATCGACAGCAGCCGCGCCGAAGCCGCATCGGGCGTGCGCGCCGTGCTGACCGGGCGCGACCTGTCTGCCTGGTCGAAACCCTTCGTGGTCGGCGTCAAGGCCCCGATGGAGATGTGGGCGCTGGCGGTGGACCGGGTGCGCTATGCCGGCGAACCGGTCGCGGTGGTCGTCGCGGACACGCGCTACCTGGCCGAGGACGCGGCCGACCTGCTGGTCGTCGATTACACCCAGCTCGACCCGGTGGTCTCGATCGAGGACGCGATCGGCCCCGACGCGCCGGTGCTGCACGAGGGGCACGGCAGCAACATTGCCAGCGACCGCAGCTTCCGCTACGGCGACCCGGAAACGGCCTTCGCCAGGGCCCCGCATACGGTGGAACTCACGGTGCACTACCCGCGCAACTCGTGCACCCCGATCGAAGGCGCGGTGGTGGTAGCCGACTACCTGTCGGAAGAAGAAGGCTACGACGTCGCCTCCAACTTCATGGGCCCGTTCTCGCTGCATACCGTGATGGCGCTGGCGCTGCGGGTGCCCGGCCACAAGCTGCGCCACCGCACCTTCCGCGATTCGGGCGGCAGCTTCGGCGTCAAGCACGCGGTGTTCCAGTACGCGGTCCTGATGTGCCTGGCCTCGCGCAAGGCCGGGGCTCCCGTCAAGTGGGTCGAGGACCGGCTCGAGCACCTGGGTGGCCTGACCTCGTCCACCAACCGCCTGTCCACCATCCGCGCCGCGGTGGAACGCGACGGCCGCATCACCGCCCTCTCGTACGACCAGTTCGACGACGTCGGCGGCTACCTGCGCGCGCCGGAACCGGCCACCTTCTACCGCATGCACGGCTGCCTGACCGGCGCCTACGCGATCCCGAACCTGGCGGTGCGCAATCGCGTGGTGCTGACCAACAAGACCCCGGCCGGCCTGGTGCGCGGCTTCGGCGGACCGCAAGTCTACTTCCAGCTCGAGCGGCTGATGCAGCGCATCGCGGTCGAACTGGGCATCGACCAGCTCGAACTCTACCGCCGCAACTTCATCCCGGCCGACGCCTTCCCCTACCAGGCGGCGGCCGGCGCCCTGATCGACTCGGGCAACTACGGCCGCGCGCTGGAGCTGATGGCGGACGAAGGCGGGCTGGCCGAGCTTTACGCGCGGCGCGAGCGCGCCCGCGCCGAAGGCCGGCTGTACGGCATCGGCTTCGCGGCCATCGTCGAACCATCGATCTCGAACATGGGCTACATCACCACCGTGCTGCCGAAGGAGGCGCGCGCCAAGGCGGGCCCGAAGAACGGCGCGATCGCCGCGGCCACGGTGGCCATCGACCCGCTCGGCGGTATCAACGTCACCATCGCCTCGGCCCCGGCCGGCCAGGGCCACCGCACCGTATGCTCCCAGGTCGTGGCAGACGTGCTGGGCGTGGAACCGGACCAGGTCGCGGTCAACGTCGAATTCGACACCCAGAAGGATGCCTGGTCGGTCGCGGCCGGCAACTACTCGAGCCGCTTTGCCGGGGCGGTCGCCGGCACCGTCCACCTGGCCGCCTGCAAGATCCGCGACAAGCTCGCGCTGGTGGCCGCGCCCCAGCTGGGCGTGGACGCCGTCGACGTCGTCTTCGCCGGCGGCAAGGTGCATGCGAAGGGCGATCCGTCGCGCTCCCTGCCCTTCCTGCGCCTGGCCGCCAGCCCGCACTGGGCCCCGGGCCTGCTGCCGCAAGGGGTCGAACCGGGCCTGCGCGAGACCGCCTTCTGGACCGCGCCGCAGCTCGGCGCGCCGGACGAGCAGGACCGCGTCAACACCTCGGCCGCCTATGGCTTCGCCTTCGACGTCTGCGCCCTCGAGATCGACCGCCACACCGGCCGCGTGCGCATCGACAAGTACATCACCACCCATGACGCCGGCAAGATCCTGAACCCGGCGCTGGCCGACGGCCAGATCCGCGGCGCCTTCGCGCAAGGCCTGGGCGCGGCGCTGATGGAGGAATTCCGCTACGGCGAGGACGGCAGCTTCCAGTCCGGCACCTTCGCCGACTACCTGGTGCCCACCACCTGCGAAGTGCCGGAGCCGCAGATCATCCACATGGAGACGCCCTCGCCCTTCACGCCGCTGGGCGCCAAGGGCCTCGGCGAGGGCAACAACATGAGCACACCGCCGTGCATCGGCAACGCGGTGGCCGACGCCCTCGGTGTGCGCGACGTCGAACTGCCGCTCACGCCCTCGAAGATCATCGACCTGATCGGCGCGGAGGAACCGCCGCCCTCGCCGGCCGTGCACCAGGCCCAGGCGGCGCAGGGAGCCGCTGCGCAAACCGCTTCCGGCGGCAAGGGCGGCAAGGCGCTCGCCGCGCGCGGCGAGGTGCTGCTCGACGCGCCGCCGGAAGCCGTGTTCAGGGTCTTGCTCGACCCGGTCGCGCTGGCCAAGGTCATCCCCGGCTGCAACGCGTTGGAACCGGCCGGCGAAAACCGCTACCGGGCCGACGTCAGCGTCGGCGTGGGGCTGATCAAGGCGCGCTATGCCGCTGAGGTGGCGCTGTCCGAACTCGATCCGCCGCGCAGCCTGCGCCTGGCCGGTTCCGGCCTGTCCTCGGTCGGCAGTGCGCGCGGCAGCGGCCTGGTCACGCTCGAGCCGTCCGGGGGCGGCACCGTGCTGCGCTACGATTACGCTGCCGAAGTGTCGGGCAAGGTGGCCGCCGTGGGCAGCCGCATGCTCGAGGGCGCCGCCAAGATCGTCCTGAACCAGCTGTTCGAGCAGCTCGGCCGCGAAGCCGGCGGCCGCGGGGCAATCGGCGCCGCTGCCGCGCCCGCACCGAAGCGCGGCCTGTGGGCCCGCCTGTTGGCCCTGTTTGGAGTGAAACGATGAAACCGCAAGCATTCGACTACGCCCGTCCCGACAGCGCCCACGAAGCCATCGCCCTGCTCGCCGAGGCCGGCGAGGACGCGCGCATCCTGGCCGGCGGCCAGTCGCTGATGGCCGTGCTGAACCTGCGCCTGGCCCAGCCAAGCGTCCTGATCGACATTTCCCGTGTTTCGGACCTGGACTACGTGCGCGCGAGTGACGGGCACCTGGCCATCGGCGCGGCCGCGACCCAGGGCAGCGTCGAGTGGCGCGCCACGCTGGCACAGGAGGTGCCGCTGCTGGCCCAGGCCTTCCCGCACATCTCGCACTTCCAGATCCGCAACCGCGGCACCGTGTGCGGCTCGATCGCCCACGCCGACCCGAGCGCCGAATTGCCGCTTGCCCTGCTGGCCCTCGGCGGCGAAGTGGTGCTGCGCAGCCGCCGCGGCGAGCGCAAGGTCGCCGCCGCCGATTTTTTCCAGGGCATGCTGATGACGGCCCGCGCGCCGGACGAACTGGTGGCGGAAGCGCGCTACCCGCTCGCCCAGCCGGGCCTGCGCTATGCCTTCGACGAGTTCTCCGGCCGCCATGGCGACTTTGCCGTGTGCGCGGTGGCGGCGGTGGTCGGCCCCGACAGCATCCGCCTGGCCGTCGGCGGCGTCTCGGACCGGCCGCGCCTGCGCACCTGGGGCCGGATCGGCGGCGCCGACCTGGACGCGGCGATCAACGATTTCGCCTGGGAGCTGGGCGCGAAGGACGACCACCACGCCTCGGCCAAGTTCAGGCGTCAACTGGTGCGCCACCTGGGGCGCACCGCGATCGAAAAGGCACTCTCATGAAGAACTACCGCAAAAGCGATGTCGTGCGCATCGAGCTGGTCCTGAACGGCCAGAAGCGAAGCGGCACCTGCGAGCCGCGCACCCTGCTGTCGGACTTCCTGCGCCAGGAACTGGGCGCCACCGGCACCCACGTCGGCTGCGAGCATGGCGTCTGCGGCGCCTGCACGGTTAACATCGATGGCGTCGCCGGGCGCTCGTGCATGACGCTGGCGGTGCAGGCCGAAGGCTGCCAGGTCGACACCGTCGAGGGCCTGAACCGGGACCGGGAAGGCCTGTCCGACCTGCAGGAAGCCTTCCGCCGCAACCACGCGCTGCAGTGCGGCTTCTGCACCGCCGGGATCATGATGTCCTGCACCGACTACCTGCGCCGCAACCCGGACCCGACCGAGCTGGAGGTGCGCGAGATGCTGTCGGGCCACCTGTGCCGCTGCACCGGCTACACCAACATCGTGAAGGCGGTGCTGGAAACCGCCGCCGAGCGCCTCGGCCGGCCGCACGGCGCCGGCCTGGCCCCGGATACGCCGGGCCACGCCGGCGTGGGCGACGCCGGACAGTCCAGGCTGGTCAACGCATAGATCAACCAAACAAGCAATCACCCGGAGGAGAACATCTTGCTGGATCTTGGACGCACATTCCTGCAAAGCGTCGAACGCAGCCCCCACGCGCTGGCGGTCGTCGACGGCGAGCAGCGCCTTACCTACACCGAGTGGTACGAGCGCATACAGTGCGCCGCGGCGGGGCTGTCCGCCCTTGGCCTCGAACGCGGCGACCACCTGCTGCTGGTGCTGCAGAACCGCATCGAGATGGCCACGCTGCACTGGGCCTGCCAGTTCCTCGGCGTGATCGCCACGCCGCTGAACTGGCGCGCCAAACCCGAGGAAGTCGAGTACTGCCTGCAAGATTCGGGCGCCCGGGCCATCGCCTATGAACCGGTCAGCGAAGCGGCGGTAGGCGGCAGCGCGGCCGCGGCCGCCCTGCCGCGCATCGCCGTCGGCGGCGCCGCGGGCGGCACCTTGGGGTTCCAGGAACTGCTCGCGCGCCGGCTTGACACGCCGATCCTCGCGGCGCAAGCTGACGACGTCTCGCTGATGCTGTACACCTCGGGCACCACCGGCAAGCCGAAGGGCGTGCCGCGCCGCCACCGCGCCGAGCGCGCCGGCGCCCTCGGCCACGTCGCGCAGAACCTGTACCGGCGCGGCGAGCGCACCCTCGGCGTCATGCCGCTGTACCACACGATGGGCGTGCGCTCGCTGCTGGCGATGGCGCTGATCGACGGCCTGTTCGTCTGCGTGCCGAAGTTCGACTGCGCCGCCGCCTTCCACTACATCGCGCAGGAGCGCGTGACCAACCTGTACCTGGTGCCGACGCTCTACCACGACATGCTGGCATGGCGCGAGAAGCACGGGGCGGACATCTCGTCGGTCACGAAGCTCGGCTTTGCCGGCGCGCCGATGCCGGACGGCCTGCTCAAGCGCCTGACCGACACCTTCAAGCCGGAGCTGTTCGTCAACCATTATGGCTCGTCCGAGGTCTACACCTTCGCCATCGACCAGGACGCGACCCGCAAGGCCGGCAGCGCCGGGCGCGCCGGCGTCAACACCCGCCTGCGGGTGGTGCCGCTGAACGCCGCGTCGCCCGAAGGCTCGGTCGCGCCAGGCGAGGAAGGCCAGATCATCTGCGACCTGAAGGGCGACGAGGCCTTCGAAGGCTACTGGCACCGTCCGGACGCCGACGCCAAGTCGATCCGCGACGGCTGGTACTTCACCGGCGACACCGGCTACCTGGACGAAGACGGCGACCTGTTCGTCACCGGCCGCATCGACGACATGATCATCAGCGGCGGCGAGAACATCTCCCCGGTCGACATCGAATCGGTACTGTCGCTGCACCCCGCGGTGGACGAGGTGGCGGTGGCCGGCCTGGCGGACGAACGCTGGGGCCAGAAGGTGGTCGCCTTCGTCAAGGCGCACGGCGAAGTGAGCCCGGAAGCGCTGAACGCGTACTGCCAGTCCTCCGACCTGCTGAACTTCAAGCGTCCGCGCGAGTACGTGTTCGTGCGCGAGATCCCGAAATCCCCGGTCGGCAAGATCCTGCGCCGCAAGCTGGTGACGGGCGAGTACGAAGCGATGCCGGCGCCGGGCAAACAGGAAGGGAGCCTGCAATGAAGGCCGACCTCACCTCGACCGCCAAGGCGCGCGACCTGCGCCATTGGCTGGCCCACCTGGAGGCGACCGGACGCCTGGCGGTGATCCGCGAGGGCGTGCCGCTCGAGCACCGGCTGGCGGCGATCGCCAAGCGCCTCGACGGCACCCAGGCGGCCTACTTCCCCCGGCCGGGCGGGCACGACATCCCAGTGGTGTCCGGCTTCGTCTCGCGCCGCGCCTGGATCGCCGAAGCGATGGGCGTGGAGCAGGCCGACCTGCTGGGCGCGTTCCGCGCGGCGGTCGAGCGTCCGCTGCCCTGGAGCGAGGTCGATGCCGGCGCTGCCGCCTGCCGCCAGGTCGTGCACCGCTTCGGCCAGGACGGCCAGGCCGACCTGCACGCCTTGCTGCCGATCCCGACCCACAGCGAGCATGACAACGGCCCCTACATCACGGCCGGGCTGGTGATCGCACGCAATCCCGTGACGGGCGTGCAGAACGTGTCGATCAACCGCATCCAGGTGCATGGCCGCGACCGCATGGCGGTCCTGATGCTGCCGCGCCACCTGCTGGCCTTCTACCAGGCGGCCGAAGCGAACGACCAGCCGCTCGACGTGGCGGTGGTGATCGGCGCCGATCCGCTCACCCTGCTCGCGTCGCAGGCGATCACGCCGATCGACCACGACGAGCTGGAAATCGCCGGCGCCCTGCACGGCGCGCCGCTGCCGGTGGTGAAGTGCCTCACCAGCGAGGTGCGCGTGCCGGCCAACGCCGAGATCGTCATCGAAGGCAAGCTGCTGCCCAAGCTGCGCGAGCCGGAAGGCCCGTTCGGCGAGTTCCCGAAGTATTACAGCGCCCAGGAAAACCGCGAAGTGATCGTGGTCGAGGCGGTCACCCACCGCCGCAACCCGATCTATCACACCATCGTGCCGGCCGAAATGGAGCACCTGCTGCTCGGGTCGATCCCGCGCGAGGCCACCATGCTGGCGCACCTGCAGCGCAGCTTCCCCGGTGTGCTCGACGTGCACCTGTCGGTGGGCGGCGTCGGCCGCTACCACCTGTACGTCAAGTTCCGCAAGCTGCGCGAAGGCGAGCCGCGCAACGTGATCCTTGGCGCCTTCGGCGCCCACTACGACATCAAGCAGGTCACCGTGGTCGACGAGGATGTCGACGTGCACGACCCGCAGCAGGTCGAATGGGCGGTAGCCACCCGCTTCCAGGCCGACCGCGACCTGATCGTCATTTCGGGCGCGCTGGGCTCGGTGCTCGACCCCTCGACCACGGTGGGTCAGGCGCCCGGCGTGGTGGCGCCGCCGCACCTGCAGGGCATCAGCGCCAAGATGGGACTGGACGCGACCAAGCCGGTGGCCTACGACGGCCATGTGTTCACCAAGGTGCGCATCCCGGGCGAGACCGAGATCGACCTCGACCAGGAAATCGTGCGCGGCGCCGCCATCGACTGGTCGGGCCAGGCTGCGGACGCAGCGGTGCGCACATGAGCACAACACCGAGCAAGCCACGCCTGGTCGTCGCCATCACCGGCGCCAGCGGCGCCATCTACGGCGTGCGCCTGCTGCAGGCGCTGCGCGCGTCCGGCGCCTGCGAGTCGCATCTGGTGATGTCCTCGTCCGGAGTCATGACGGCACAGCAGGAACTCGACCTGCGCCGCGGCGACATCGAGGCGCTCGCCGATGTCGTCCACAACGTCAAGGATATCGGCGCGACCATCGCCAGCGGTTCGTTCCGCTCCGCCGGCATGGTGGTGGCGCCCTGCTCGATGAAAACCCTGGCCAGCATCGCCCACGGCCTGGCGGACAACCTGGTTGCGCGCGCAGCCGACGTGATGCTCAAGGAACGGCGCCGCCTGGTGCTGGTCGCGCGCGAAACCCCGCTCAACCTCGCGCACCTGCGCAACATGACCAGCGTGACCGAGATGGGGGGCATCATCTTCCCGCCAGTGCCGGCCTTCTACACCCGGCCCGGCTCGCTCGACGAGCTGGTCGACCACACCGTCGGTCGCCTGCTCGACCTGTTCGACCTTCCCCACACCGGCCTCGTCAAGCGCTGGGAAGGCATGAGCAAGCAGACAACCGAACAACACACTCAATAACCATCAGGAGAACAGCATGACCCAACTGAACCACCCGGCACACCAGCAGCTCGAAAGCCTCCAGGGTTTCCGCGTCGAGATCGATGCGGAGCGCGAGCGCGCCGACATCGTCCTGTCGAACGGCCAGTTCAACATCATCTCGATGGCCCAGCGCGACCAGCTGCGCCTGGTGTTCGAGGCCCTCGACTTCGACGACCGCGTGCGCGTGATCGTGCTGCGCGCAGAAGGCCAGCACTTCTCCAGCGGCGGCGACATCAGGGGTTTCCTCGAAGCGAGCCCGGAGCACGTGTCCAAGCTCGCCTGGAACATCGCGGCGCCGGCGCGCTGCAGCAAACCGGTGATCGCCGCCAACCGCGGCTTCTGCTTCGGCGTGGGCTTCGAGATCTCGCTGGCCTGCGACTTCCGCCTCGTCACCGACACCACCTTCTACGCGCTGCCGGAGCAGAAGCTCGGCCAGATCCCGGGTTCCGGCGGCTCGGCCCGCCTGCAGAAGATGGTCGGCATCACCCGCACCAAGGACATCGTGATGCGCTCGCGCCGCATCCCCGGCAAGCAGGCCTACGACTGGGGCGTGGCCACCGAGTGCGTGCCCGACGCCGAACTGGAAGCGGCCACCGACCGCCTGGTCGATGAACTGCGCGCGTTCTCGCCGATCGCCCAGCGCACCGCCAAGAAGCTCCTGAACGACACCGAGGATTCGCCGCTGTCGATCGCGATCGAGCTCGAAGGCCACTGCTACAGCCGCCTGCGTTCGTCGAACGACTTCCGCGAAGGCGTCGAGGCCTTCCACGCGAAGCGTGCGCCGACCTTCAACGGCAGCTGAGCCCAGGCGGACGGTCCGGATGAACAACCTGAACGCACTGAACTACATCGATGGCCAGTGGCAAGGCGCCGCGCGCGGCGCCGCCGGCGAGAGCCGCAACCCGGCCGATGGCAGCGTGATCGGCAGCCATGCCGCCAGCGGCGTCGAGGACGCGCGGCTTGCCATCGCCAGCGCGCGCCGGGCCTTCGACACCTCGCTGTGGCCGCACGATGCGCGCCTGCGCCAGCTGGTGCTGCTGGAGTGGGCGGAGCGCCTGGAGAAGCGCCAGGATCTGGCCGCCCTGCTGACCCAGGAAAACGGCAAGGTGCTGGCGCAGTCGCGCGGCGAGCTGGCCGGCGCGATCTCGGAGATCCGCTATTACGCGGGCCTGACGCGCCACATTCCCGGCCACTTCATGGAAGTCGAACCGGGCGCCTACTCGGCCACGCTGCGCGAGGCGGCCGGCGTGGCGGGCCTGATCATCCCGTGGAACGCGCCGGTCGTGCTCCTGATCCGTTCGCTCGCCCCGGCGCTGGCCGCGGGCTGCACCACCGTCATCAAGCCGGCGCACCAGACCGCGCAGATCACCACGCAGGTGCTGCGCGAACTGGCGGCGGTCGAGTCGATGCCGCGCGGGGTGCTCAACCTGGTGCTGGAACGGGGCAGCGAGGTGGCGCAGGAGCTGGTCGCCTCGGACCAGGTCGACGTTCTGAGCTTCACCGGCTCGAACCTGACCGGCCAGCGCATCATGGCGGCGGCCGCGCCGACCATGAAGAAACTGTCGCTGGAACTGGGTGGCAAGTCGAGCTGCCTGGTGTTCCCCGACGCCGACATCAAAACGGTGGCGCAGCGCCTTGCCACGGCGGCGACGATCATCTCGGGTCAGCAGTGCACGGCCGCGCGCCGCGTGCTGGTGCATGCCTCCCGCTTCGACGAGATGAAACGCGCCCTGAAGGCGGCGCTGGAAGCGATCGTGGTGGCGCCGGGACACACCCCGGACGCGGGCATGGGGCCCCTGATCGACGGCCAGTCGCTGGAGCACGTCTCGGGCGAGGTCGAGCGCGCGCTCGCCATGTGTGACGAAGTCGTGCTGCGCGGCGGACGTGGCGGCGGCAGTCTCGCGAACGGCCACTTCCTGACGCCGACCCTGGTCGCGCACGCGGACAGCGGCGCCTTCTTCACGCAGGACGAAATCTTCGGCCCCTTCGTGGTGCTGGAAAAATTCGAGGACGAGAAGGAAGCGGTGGCGCGCGCCAACCACAGCGTGTTCGGCTTGTCCGCCAGCGTCTGGACGGCGGACGGCGACCGCGGCATGCGCATTGCGCGCGCGCTGCGCAATGGCACCGTCTGGATCAACGACCACAACCGCCTGTTCGCGGAAGCGGAAACCGGCGGCTACCGCCGCAGCGGCATCGGCCGCCTGCACGGCTACGAAGGGCTTGCCGACTTCCTCGAGACCAAGCACATCTTCCGCAACGCGGGCCTGGTGTAGGGACAACGGCACTGGCTCCGGCATCAACGACAACAACAGGAGACAAGATGACACGCGTAGCAGCAAAACGGCGCGGGATGACCGCGGCCGCAGCATGCCTTGCCGGCTTCCTTGCGATGCCGGCCTTCGCCCAGGGGAGCGTCACCGTGTACGGCATCGTCGACGCGGCCCTGGCCCGCATCAGCAATGCCGATGCGGCCGGCAACGCGGTCACCAAGATGCCGTCGCTGACCGGCAGCCTGCCCTCGCGCATCGGCTTTCGCGGCGAAGAAGCCCTGGGCGGCGGCCTGAGCGCCGTGTTTGCGCTGGAAGGCGGTTTTGGCCCGGACACCGGGATATCGGGACAAGGCGGCCGGCTGTTCGGCCGCCAGGCCTGGGTCGGCCTCAAGGGTGCGTGGGGCACGCTCCAGCTGGGAAGAGTCATGAACATGACCTACCACGGCACCGCCAGGAGCGACGTGCTCGGCCCCGCCCTGTTCTCGATCAGCAGCATCGACCTCTACCTGCCGAACGCGCGCAACGACAATGCGCTGGCCTACATGGGGAATGTCGGGGGCTGGACGGTCGGCGCCAGCTACAGCCTGGGGCGCGACACGGCGGCATCCGGCGGCCCCGCGGCGACCAACTGCCCGTGCGAGCTGGCAATCGACGACGACGCCTGCCGCCAGGTAACCGCCCTGCTCGGCTATGAAACCGGGGCGTTCGGCATCAACGCCACCTACGACCGGATGCGCGGCGGGCCGGGCGCGGCGAACGGCCTCACCAGCAGCGCGAATACCGACCGCCGGGTCGGCGTAAACGCCTAAGTGCTGCTCGGGCGCACCAAACTGGGCGGCGGCGTCATGGCCAGGTCCACCGGTGCGGCGCCTGGGACAACCGAGTCGGACCTGGTCTATCTCGGCGTGATCCACCCGCTCAGCGCCAGCCTGACGGTGGACGCACAGGTGGCGCGCAAGGCAGTCGACGCCTCGCCCGACGATACCAACATGATTGTCGCACGCCTCACCTACGCCCTCTCCAAGCGCACCGCCGTGTACGGCGCGGCCGGACGCATGGACAACAAGGGACAGGCGGCGATCGCCCTCGACGCGGGCGGAAGCGCGGCGCCGGGACAGGCGCAAAACGGCATCATGGCCGGGCTGAGGCACGCGTTCTGAGGGCCGGCCGGCGCCCGGCCGCTCCCGTTCCCCACATCCTCCCCTGAGGTAAGATACCTGTTTCGGACCTCACCACCCAGGTGCAGCATGCCCATGGACTTCCGCCAGATCCACTACTTCATTTCGTTGTACGAGGAAGGCACGGTCACCCGCGCCGCCCAGCGCCTGAACATCGTACAGCCGGCCCTGAGCATGCAGATCGCCAGGCTGGAAGAGCACATCGGCCAGAAACTGTTCGAGCGCAGCAAGCAGGGCATGGTGCCGACCGCCGCCGCGCGCCAGATGTACAGGCTATTCCTGTCGATCATGCGGGACTTCTCGAATGCCGAGGCCGAGATGCTCAGCAGCGAGGGCGCGATCCGCGGACACGTCAACATCGGCCTGATCGCATCGATCACCGAAGGGGTACTGGTGGATACCCTGAGCGAGTTCTCGAACAAATACCCCGAAGTCGGCGTGACCGTGAGCGACGGCTATACCAGCACGCTGACCGACTGGGTGGCGGGCGGGCGCCTGGATGCGGCGATCGTCAACAAGCCGCGCCGTCCGCTGGCGCTCGATGTCGAGCACATCGTTGACGAAGAAATGATCCTGATCACCAGCGCGAGCTCCTCGGCGAGCCTGCCGCAGAACCTTGCCTTGCGCCAGGTGCCGTCGCTCGGCCTGCCGCTCGTCCTGCCGAGCCGCGGCCATGGGCTGCGCAGCAACATCGACAGCTTCGCCGAGAGCGAAGACATCGAACTGACGGCGAAGTTCGAAATCGATTCCCTGGTCGCGGCCATCAACATGGTCGAACGTACCCAGGCGGCCAGCATCGTTCCGCGCATTGCAGTGCACCGGCAGCTGAGCGCCGGCACTCTGTGCGCCCACCCCTTCGTGTCGCCACGGCTGGTGCGGCGCGTGGTGAGCGTTTCACACCCGCGCCGCCCCCTGAACCCGGCGACCAAGCTGTTCATGTCGATGCTGGCGACGAACCTGCGCCTGCGCACTCCCGAGGCGCAGGCAAATAAAGATGCGCCAGATGACACGCAGGGGTTGCCTGAGGGTAATCAGGCCTGAGCCGGCGTCGTGCCTTCGATCTGTTCCGACTTGTGCAAAGGAGCCGGCGCGTCGGCGGCCCGGCGCAGCCATCATGGAAGCGTCGCCGCATCGCCGTCGGCGCAAGGGCAAGCTTGATCGAGTATCGCGTGGAAAAAGAAATTGCCTCCATCGACGTAGAGGAAAGTAAATTTGTCTGCAAATTCTGGAGGCCTCTCCCCTTGTCGGTCGACCGGCATCAACTTCCAGGTAGGACAGCGACGAATAGCCGGTGCCGAAATCGTCCACGGCCAGCTCCACGCCCATGGCCTTGATCTGGTGCAGCTTGTCGATCGTGCCCAGGATATCGGCGATGAAGGCACCCTCGGTGATCTCCAGTTCGAGGCGATGCGGCGGCAGGCCGGACAGCGCCAGCGCATACCGCACCTGGTCCACGAAATCGGGCTGGCGTAGCTGGACCACCGACACGTTGACGGCGATGCGCAGGTGCAGGCCGGCCCTGTCCCAGGCCACCGCCTGGCTGCAGGCCGTTCGCAGCACCCAGTTGCCCAGGGCGACGATGAAGCCGCTCTCCCCGGCCAGGTAGATGAACTCCTGGGTCGGCCCCCTGCCGATGCCCGGCCGCTCCCAGCGCTCCAGGGCTTCCGCCCCGACGATGCAGCCATCCCGGAGCGAGAGCTTGGGCTGGTAGTACAGGCGGAATTCTTCGTGTTCGATGGCTTGCCGCAGGGCGGTTTCCATGTCCAGCCGATGCTCGACCTAGCGCGCCATGGAACTGTCGAAGAACTGCCAGCCGTTGCGCCCGGCGGCCTTAGCGCGGTACAGGGCGGTGTCGGCGTTGCGCACCAGGGCCTGGTAATCCAGCCCGTCCTGTGGGAACAGGGCAATGCCCATGCTGAGCGTCAGGTACAGCTCGCGCCCCTCGACCGCGATCTTGCGCCGCAATGCTGTCCATATCGCCTACACTGCCCACGAGGCATGTCATGCATGGATGCACATGAAATCTCAGGGTTGCGTATGGATGAACGAGAAGATGACGAATCAACTGGCCGCCAGTTGGTTGCGCGGTAATCCCCCCATTTTTAGAGCGAGCTAAAAGTAGAGGTTAAGCGGCAAGAGCAAGTTTCTGTTGTGGTGTAATGCCGCCGAGTGCCATGTTGGGCCGGTCGTGATTGTAGGTCCACAGCCAGCGAGTGGCAAATTCCTGGATCTCGTCGAGCGTTTCAAAGAGGTGATGAGCCAGCCAATCGTACCGCACGGTCCTGTTGTAACGCTCCACGTAAGCGTTTTGCTGAGGCTGGCCGGGCTGAATAAAATCGATGCGGATTCCACGTCTGGCGGCCCAAGCCAAGGTCACGGCGCTGATGTACTCTGGACCGTTGTCACAACGGATCGCATCCGGTGTGCCGCGCCATTCGATAATTCGGTCCAGCGACCTGATGACGCGTTCGGATGGCAGCGAGAAGTCGACCTCGATACCCAAGCCTTCGCGGTTGAAGTCATCGATGACGTTGAACAGGCGGATGCTGCGTCCGTCGGCAAGCTGGTCATGCATGAAGTCCATGGACCAGCTCTGGTTGATCGCGGTCGGCACGGCCAGGGGCAGCGGCTTCTCGCGCACCAGTCGGTGGCGCGGCTTGATGCGCAGGTTCAGCTCGAGCTCACGATAAATCCGGTAAACCCTTTTGTGATTCCATTTGAAGCCTTTGACGTTGCGCAGGTACAGGAAGCATAGCCCGAAACCCCAGTTGCGCTGGTTGTTCGTCAATCGCACCAGCCAATCAGCGATGACGCTGTTTTCCGCGTCCAGCTTGGCCTTGTATCGGTAGCAGGTCTGGCTGATGCCAAACGCCCGGCACGCCAGGTTAATCGTGGCTGACCGCTGTGTCACGGCCCACTGCGCCATCTCTCGCCGCTGAGATGGCACTACTTTTGTCAACGCCTCTGCGACAATCTCGGCCTTTAGGCGCTCCTCGGCATACATCTTCTTCAGGCGCCGATTCTCGTCCTCGAGTTCCTTCATGCGTGCCATCAGCGACGCATCCATACCGCCGTACTTGGCGCACCACTTGTAGAACGTGACGTTGCTGATGCCGTGCTCGCGGCACAGCTCGGGTACGGGGCTGCCGGCTTCGGCTTGCTTGAGGATGGCGATGATCTGGCTGTCGGTAAAGCGGGACGTCTTCATGTAGAGCTTTCTGTTAAGTAGAAAATTCTACTTCTAAACGCGCTCTTTTTGTGGGGGGATTACCGTGGATGCGCACGCGCGTGTAATCGATGGCGTCGCGGAACAGCAGCGATGCCATGGCGATTTCGCCTGTGTAAGGGGGCGCCAGCGCTGCGCATGCAGGCGGCGAACAGGTACGGCATCCATCGGTTCTTTTGCAAAGTTAAGAGGCTTGGCAAGCTTAACTTAGATTGCTCGGATACCGTTTTGAACAGCTCCTTCGAGAGCATGACCGCGTCAAAGACGCCTTTCATCAAAAGTGTTGAGGCCCACCACTATCGACCCGTAAGCAGTCCTTGCCGATTCCATGAAGCGGTCGTTCAACGCCCGCGCCAAGCTACGACTCGCTGGCGCCGCCAGTGAGCCGTCGACTTGAGCGACTTGTCGGGCTTGCTCAGCCCGGCAGCTTTGCCGCAAGAAC
>Ga0209023_10001922_pt1 | contig 26905 bp, 25 predicted proteins | sample LakOneMetagenome_FD_187468 | JGI IMG/M metagenome (GOLD analysis project Ga0209023, IMG submission 187468) | Freshwater and sediment microbial communities from Lake Erie, Canada (SPAdes) (version 2) | ecosystem: Environmental > Aquatic > Freshwater > Lentic | place: Lake Erie, Canada...
CTCCTCCACGCCCGAACAGCTCGAAGGCATGATCAAGGATTCCGGCGCCAAGCTGCTTTTCCTCGACGCCACCACAGCCGACAGCCTGAAAAACGCGGGCGATGCAAACACGATCCGCATCTCGCTGGATGGGTCCGATTGCGGCAAGCCCTTCGCGGAATGGCTGGCGCCCGAAGGCGCGGCCGTCACGCCCGTCACGGTCGATCCCGCCGATCCCTTCAACATCATCTATTCCTCCGGCACGACCGGCATTCCGAAGGGAATCGTGCAATCGCACCGCATGCGATGGGCGCATGTGCAGCGCGCCAACGCCTTCCAGTACAACCGGACTGCGCTCACGCTGTTGTCCACGCCGCTTTATTCCAACACCACGCTCGTCTCGTTCTTCCCCACGCTCGCCGGTGGCGGCACGGTCGCGCTGATGAAGAAATTCGATGCGCACAAGTTCCTGGAGCTTGCATCGTCGCTGCACGCCACGCACGCGATGCTCGTGCCGGTGCAATATCATCGCATCATGTCGCAGCCGGATTTCGATTCTTACGACCTCTCGACCTTCCGCATGAAGTTCTGCACCTCGGCGCCCTTCTCCGGCGCCTTGAAGACCGACATTCTCAAGCGCTGGCCGGGCGGCCTCGTCGAATATTATGGCATGACCGAAGGCGGCGGCTCCTGCGTGCTCGTCGCGCATGAATTTCCTGACAAGGTCGACACGGTGGGCAAGCCCGGCGAAGGCCATGATATCCGGCTCATCGACGAGAACGGCGTCGAGGTCGGCCCCGGCGAAATCGGCGAGATCGTCGGCTGGTCCGGCGCGATCATGAACGGCTACCACAACCAGCCGGGCAAGACGGCCGAGGCGCAATGGATCGCGCCCGACGGCCGCATCTTCATCCGCACCGGGGACGTCGGCCGCTTCGATGAAGACGGCTTCATGAAGCTGATGGACCGCCGCAAGGACATGATCATTTCCGGCGGCTTCAACATCTATCCGAGCGATCTCGAAGGCATTCTCGCCAAGCACCCGGCCATCCTCGAATGCGCCGTCGTCGGCGTGCAATCGGTCGAATGGGGCGAGACGCCGCTGGCCTTCGCCGTGCTGCGGCCGGGCATGAATGCGAGCGCGGAGGAATTGCGCGAATTCGCCAACGCGAAGCTTGGCAAGACGCAGCGCATCTCGAAGGTGGAGCTCGTCGAAAGCCTGCCGCGCTCCGCGATCGGCAAGATCTTGAAGCGCGAGCTGCGCGACGAGTACGAGGCGAAGCGCGCGTGACCACGCCCTTCGAACACCACACTGACGTCGGCTGGTTCGACCTCGACGCCAACCGCCATATGAAGAACGTCGCCTATATGGAAAAGGCGGTCGACTGCCGGCTGCGCTTTTTCAATTCGCTGGGCGTTACGCCCGACGTCTTCGCGAAATGGAAGGTCGCCTTCGTCGTCGTCAGCGACCATACGACCTATAGCCGCGAGCTCTTTCTCGGCGACAGGATGCGCGTGCAGATGCTGTGCGGCGGCGTGAACGCCAAGGGCACGCGCTATCTCATCGTCAACCGCATCCTCACGCCTGAGGGAGAGCGCGTTTACGAGATTCGCTCGATGATCGTCTGGCTTGATACGCAGACGCGCAAGACCACGAAGCCGCCTGCCGAGCTCGCCGCCATCCTCGACGGCATCGCACGGACGGAGGATTACGCGGCGCTGTAGGCTGCGCCACCCTTCTCCCGCTTGCGGGAGAAGGTGTCATGCACAGTATGACGGATGAGGGGCGCGCCGCTTTGCCAACGCTTCAGGAAATCGCAGCGCCCTCACCCGACCCTGCTGCGCAGGGCCACCCTCTCCCGCTTCACGGGAGAGGGGAAAATGCCCCGCGCTTACTTCTGCTTGGCGATGATCTTGTCCTTGATGTCGTCGTAGACGTTCTGCGGCACAATGTTCTTCTGCACCAGTTCGTCCTTGCCCTTGAACGGGCGGCCCTTGACGATCGCCGCGGCGCGCGCGTCGCCGACGCCCTTCAGCGCCTTCAGCTGGTCGACGGTCGCCGTATTGATGTCGAGCAGTTCGACCTTCATCGCCGGCGCGGGCGCAGGCGTTGCGAGCTTCGGCGCGGCGGCGGCCGGCGGCGGCGCCTTGGGCGGCGTGCCGGTGGCGGGCTGCGTCGCCTGCGCGAAGGCGAGGCCCGGCGCGAGCGCCAGAGCGGCGGTCAGAACAAGCGCGCGAAAAGCAGTGCGCATGAGAATCTCCCCAGGTTTCCGGACGCCAGACCGGCCCCGGACCATCCGAGGCTCGCTGAAAGCGGCCGAAAGTCAACTGCGACAGGATCGCAGCGCGCCTCTTTTGATGCATCCAACCTGTACCGCAGGTGAACGGCGCTACAGGCCCGACCGGCGAGGCGCGACCCGCTATGCGGCTTCGCAATTCTGACATGCGAAACACGATTTAATCGCGCAATTGACCCGAAATGGCGGCAGGTGCAATGTCCTGCCCAACCAGAAACATGGAAATGCAAGGAGCAGGAATGTCCGAGGGCAAGTGCCTCACCGACAAGGTCGTGGTCGTTACGGGCGCGGGCCGTGGCATCGGACGCGCCATCGCGCTTCTGTGCGCGGCCGAAGGCGCGAAGGTCGTCGTCAACGATCTCGGCGGCTCGGCCGACGGCGAAGGCGGCGGCGACGCCCATCCGGCGGAACAGGTGGTCGAGGAAATCCGCAAGGCGGGCGGCAAGGCCGTCGCCAACACCGACTCGGTGGCAGACGCCGGCCCTGCGGCCAACATCATCAAGACCGCGATCGACTCCTTCGGCCGCATCGACTGCGTCATCAACAATGCGGGCATCCTGCGCGACCGCATCTTCCATCGCATGTCGATCGTCGACTTCGAGACGGTCATCAAGGTGCATCTGCTCGGCTCGTTCTACACGTCGCGCGCGGCGGCCAATTATTTCAAGGAGCAGAATTCCGGCTCCTTCGTGCACTTCACGTCGACCTCCGGCCTCGTCGGCAATTTCGGGCAGGCGAATTACGCCGCGGCGAAGCTCGGCATCGTCGGCCTCTCCAAGTCGATCGCGCTCGACATGCAGCGCTTCAACGTCCGCTCCAATTGCGTCTCGCCCTTCGCCTGGAGCCGCCTGATCGGCACCATTCCGACCGAGACCGAGGACGAGAAGGCGCGCGTCGCGAAGATTCAAGCCATGGGCCCTGAGAAGATCGCGCCGCTCTGCGGCTATCTCGCATCCGACCTGTCGGCCGACGTCACTGGCCAGATCTTCGCCGTGCGCATGAACGAAATCTATCTCATGAGCCAGTCGCGCCCGATCCGCAGCGTGCAGCGCTCGGACGGCTGGACGCCGCAGACCATCGCCAACCACGGCATGCCCGCGATGAAGGGCAGCTTCTTCAAGCTCGACCGCTCCGCCGACATTTTCACCTGGGACCCGGTGTAAGCGCCATGGCCAAGGGCATTCTGAGATACGGCGCTTACGTGCCGATGCGCCGTCTGCAGCGCAAGGCAATGGTGGCGGCCAATTCCTGGTTCAACGGTTCGCTGAAGTCGCAGGGCAAGGGCGAACGCGCCATGGCCAATTGGGACGAGGATTCCGTCACCATGGCGGTGGCCGCCGCGCGCGACTGCCTCGGCGATTTTGCGCGCGACCAATTGTCGGCGGTGCATCTGGCCTCGACCACCCTGCCCTTCGCCGATCGCCTCAATGCGGGCATCGTTGCCGGCGCGCTGAACCTCGCTGAAAACGTCGCGGGCCACGATCATTCCGCCAGCCAGCGCGCCGGCCTGTCCGCGCTCGCCGACGCCTTGAACGCGACAGGCGGCCCGGTGCTCGTGACGGCAGCTGAGAAGCGCCGCACCAAGGCCGCGAGCCCGCTCGAACTCTCCTCCGGCGATGGCGCCGCAGCGCTGCTTGTCGGCGAGGGCGACGTGGTCGCCGAACTCGTCGCACATGCCAATCGCACGGTCGATTTCGTCGATCATTATCGCGGCGATGGCGTCGCCTACGACTACACCTGGGAAGAGCGCTGGATTCGCGACGAGGGCTACAACAAGATCGTGCCGGCGACGTTGAAGGACCTATTCGCCAAGGCGGGCGTCACGGGCGCGGACATCGCGCATTTCTGCATGCCCTGCACGCTGGCCAAGGTCGCGGGCCCCATCGCCAAGAAGGCCGGCATTGCCGATACCGCTGTGCGCGACAATCTCGCCATGGTCTGCGGCGACACGGGCGCGGCGCATGCGCTGGTCATGTTCGCCCATGCGCTGGAAAGCGCGAAGCCGGGCGATCTCATCCTCGTTGTCGCCTTCGGCCAAGGCTGCGATGCGCTGCTGTTTCGCGCGACCGACAAGATTGCTTCTGCCAGGCCCGTGCGTGGGGTCTCCGGTTATCTCGCGCGAAAACGAGAAGAGACGAACTATCAAAAATTCCTGTCGTTCAACAACACGATCGAGATGGAGCGCGGCATGCGCTCCGAACTGGACAAGGCGACCGCGCTGTCGTCGCTCTATCGCAACCGCGCGACCATCACCGGCTTCGTCGGCGGCAAGTGCAATGTCTGCGGCACGCTGCAATTTCCCAAGACGAACATCTGCGTCAATCCGAACTGCAACGCCTTCCATAGCCAGGAGCCGCAGCCTTTTAGCGATCTGGAAGGCCGCATCATGAGCTATACGGCGGATAACCTCACCTATTCGGCAGATCCGCCGGCCTGCTACGGCATGGTGCAGTTCGACGCGGGCGGGCGCGTGATGATCGACTTCACCGACGTCACGCCCGACGACATCGACGTCGGCAAGAAGATGGACATGGTCTTCCGCGTCAAGGACTACGATGGGCAGCGCAATTTCACGCGCTACTTCTGGAAAGCGACGCCGGCGGACACCGCCGCAAAACAGGGAGCCTGACATGGCCCGCGGCATCAAGGACAAGGTCGCCATCCTCGGCATGGGTTGCTCGAAATTCGGCGAGCGCTGGGACAAGGAAGCCGACGACCTCATGGTCGAGGCTTTCGAGGAAGCGCTGAAGGACGCTGGGATCGAGAAGAACCAGATCGAGGCCGCCTGGTTCTCGACCGCGATCGAGGAGCAGCATGTCGGCAAGTCCGGCACGCCGCTCGCCGTCGCACTCCGCCTGCCGCAGATCGCCGTCACGCGCGTCGAGAATTTCTGCGCGTCGGGCACCGACGCGTTTCGCGGCGCGGTCTATGCGGTCGCTTCCGGCGCAACCGATATCGCGCTCGCGCTCGGCGTCGAGAAGCTGAAGGACACGGGCTACGGCGGCCTGCCGCAGCGCGGGCGCGGCGTGCTCAATTCGCAATGGTGGGCGAATGCCTCGGCGCCGGGCAATTTCGCGCAACTCGCCGCCGCCTATCGCGCCAAGCACGGCGCCTCGAAGGAAGATCTCAAGCGCGCCATCGCGCATATCTCGGTCAAGAGCCACGACAATGGATCGCGCAATCCCAAGGCGCATCTGCAGAACAAGGTGACGATGGAACAGGTGCTCGACGCGCCCATCGTCGCCGAGCCGCTCGGCCTGTTCGACTGCTGCGGCGTGTCGGACGGATCGGCCTGCGCCATCGTGACGACGCCCGAGATCGCCCGCAGCCTCGGCAAGACCGATATCATCTCGGTCAAGGCGCTGCAGCTCTCCGTGTCGAACGGCGTGGAGGCGCAGCATAATTCCTGGGACGGCTCCTATTTCGCGACCACGCGGGTCGCCTCCAAGAAAGCCTACCAGGAAGCCGGCATCGCCAATCCGCGTGAAGAGATCGATCTGATCGAAGTGCACGACTGCTTCTCGGTGACAGAACTCGTCACCATGGAAGACTTGCACATTTCGGCCGAAGGCCGCGCCATTCACGATGTGATGGACGGCTTTTACGACCACGACGGCAAGATCCCCTGCCAGATCGACGGCGGCCTCAAGTGCTTCGGCCATCCGATCGGCGCGTCGGGTCTGCGGATGATCTACGAAATGTATCTGCAACTACAGGGCAAGGCTGGCCCGCGCCAGCGCAAGGAGCTGCCGCGTCTCGGCCTCACGCATAATCTCGGCGGCTTCCCGCATCAGAACGTCTGCTCGATCTCGATCGTGGGCCGGCACGAGGGCTGAGCGCGACTTCCCAAACCCGCGCTCAAGCGCCATAGAGGGCGCTTGAGCAACGCCGACGATCCCTCCCTCTCCGAAGCAGGACTCGCGCCCGTCGCGAGAAAGCCCGTGCCTGTCTTCACGCAAGGCTCGACCCTGCGTCATGTCCTGAGCATGACCGCATCGGGCGCGGTCGGCCTCGTCGCCATCTTCATCGTCGACCTGCTGTCGCTGCTCTACGTCTCGCGTCTCGGCGACCATGTCCTGACGGCCTCCGTCGGCTTTGCCTCGCAGGTCATGTTCTTCGCCATGTCGGCCAATATCGCGATGGCGATCGCCATTTCGGCCACCGTCTCGCGCGCGCTCGGCGCCGGCAAGCGGCCTCGCGCGCAACGCTACGCTGCATCCGGGCTCGTGCATGTGGCGGGCGTCAGCATCCTCGTCTCGAGCCTGATGTTCATCTTCCGCGGTCAGTTGCTCGACCTCGTCGGCGCGCGCGGCGCGGCGCATGAGATCGCGTCGCGCTATCTGTCGATCACCCTGCCCTCCACATGCTTCATGGCGCTCGGCATGTCGCTGCAGGGGCTCGTGCGCGCGGTCGGCGATCCGCGCCGCGCCATGTATGTCACGCTGACAGGCGCCGTCGTCACGGCCGGGCTCGATCCGCTGCTGATCTTCGGCCTCGGCTTCGGCGTCTATGGCGCGGCCATCGCCACCGTCGTGTCGCGTCTGATCTTCACCCTCGTCGGCTCCTGGGGCGCGATCTATGTCCACGGCATCGTGGGCCGGCCCGAGCGCAAATGGGTACTGCGCGATCTCGCGCCCATCATGGCGATCGCCGCGCCCGCCATTCTCACCAATCTGGCGACGCCCGTCGGCAACACCTATGCGATGCGCGTCTTCGCGAGCTTCGGCGAAGAGACGGTCGCAGCCTTCGCCATCATCGACCGCATCGCGCCCGTCGCCTTCGGCGTCCTCTTTGCGCTCACCGGCTCCATCGGCCCGATCATCGGCCAGAATTTCGGCGCGGGCCTCTACGACCGCATCCGCCGCGCCATGCTGGACTGCTTCGTCGTGTCGGGCGCCTATGTGCTCGTCGTCTGGTTCCTGCTGTGGCTGGCGGGCCCAACAATCGTGAAAATCTTTGCCGCCGACGGCGGAACGCGCGATCTCGTGCTCTTCTTCTGCGCTGTCGGCTCGGCGGCATGGCTCGCGCTCGCGGGTCTCTTCGTCGCCAACGCGGCCTTCAACAATCTCGGCTTTCCCATCCTCGCGACGCTCTTCAACTGGGGCCGCGCGACGCTTGGCACCATTCCCTTCGTTACCTACGGCGCGCATCGCTGGGGACCGGAGGGCGGCTATGCCGGCATGATCGCCGGCGCCGCGCTGTTTGGCGCGGCGGCCGTGCTCACCTGTTTCTACGTGACGGCGAAGCTCGCGCGGCAGGGCCCGCCGAAGGTGTAAAACCGTAGCCCTAGTGCAGCACTTTCGCGCGCGCAAACAGCAGGCGATCTGCCGAGCGGACCCGCACTTCCAGAATGCGGTCCTGCCGCTCGACCAGCAGCGGAATGTCCACGCCGGCAGCGCCCTGCGCCCAGATGAGGCGCCAGACCTCGCCGAGCGAGGACGGCTTGTCGCCGGCCACCGCCAGCAAAATGTCGCCCACCTCGACGCCCGCCTGTTCCGCTGGCCCGTCGTCGGCGACGCCGGCGATCACGATGCGGTCGCCGATCTCCGTCGCATAGATGCCGAGCCAAGGACGCGGCGGCTTGTTCGGCCGCCCGAATTTCACGAGATCGTCGAGCACGGGCAACAGCAGGTCGATCGGGATCACCATGTTGAGGCTCTGGCTCTGCTTGCCGTCGCCCGCTTCCACCTGCAGCGACGCGATGCCCGCAAGACGCCCCTGTTCGTCGATTGCAGCAGCGCCGCCCCAGAACGGGTGCGCGGGCGCGGTCATGATCGCGTCGGAAATCCAGTATTCCCAATAGCCGGCAAATTGCTGGCGCGCCGTGCAGGTCGCCGCCAGCGTCGCCTCGCGCCCGCCCGAGCCTGCAATGATGAGGCTGTCGCCCGGCGCAACCTCCCGGCTCGAACCGAAAGGCAGCACCGGCAGATCGAGCGAGGACATCGCCTGCACCAGGCCAAAGCCCGTCTCCTGATCATAGGCCAGCGCATGGCCTGCGATCACGCGCCCGTCGATCGTGCGCAGCCAGACTTCCTGCGCCTCGATGATGAGATAGCCGACCGTAAGCACCAGGCCGGACTGGCGAATGACGACGCCATGTCCGAGCCGCTCGGTGCCGAGCGACTTGGCGGTGAAGGCGTCAGCCGGCGCGATCGCCTTCACGCTGACGATGCCCGCCAGCGCGCGTTCGAGATCGAAGCCGAGGTTCTTCTGCCGCGGCTGAAGTTCGAAAGGTATGGTCGGAATCCGCTCGGCCATGCGCCCTTTGCCTCAGCTCACAGGCGCTGAAAGCTGCGCGGCCATCATCTGATGCAGCATGTTCACAGCCTTCAGCGGCCGCACCATCACCTTGAAATGCGTGATGCGATTGTCGGCGTTCCAGGTGATGATATCGACGCCGTTGATCTTGATGCCGTTGACCTCGGTCGCGAATTCCAGAACGCCCGACGTCGGGCCGAACCATTCGCCGACATAGTGGAAATGCTCGTTGTTGAGCACGACGAGCGCGGATTCCAGATATTTCGTCGTGATCTTCTTGCCTGCCTGCGGCGTATGCACGACCGGCGATTCGAACACGACCTCGTCGGCCAGCAGCGCATCAAGCCCGCGCGCGTCGCGCGACTTGGCGAGCTCATGCCATTTCTCGATCGCCTGTGGCCTCATCTGCCTCTCCTACCAAACGCTCGCGCTCTCGGCCGGCGCGATTGCGTAAATGTCCGCCATCAATTCATACGAACGCTTGCGCGCCGCATGGTCGTATATGGGCGATGTTATCATGATTTCATCGGCCTGCGACGCTCCCGCCAGCTCATCGAGCCGCGCCCGCACCATGGCCGGCGTACCGACGAACAATTGCCGCCTGTGGCTCTGGACGGCGGCGCGTTCGCGGTCGGACATGGGCGCGGTGGCGGCCTCTTCCGGGCTCGGCAGCGGGCGATATTCGCCGCGCGACCGCCGCAGCCAGTTCAGATCGGCGCTGGACGCCAGCCGCTCGGCCTCGGCCTCGGTTTCCGCCGACACGACCGCAACCGCCAGAATGGCGTGCGGCTTCGTGCGCCATTGCGACGGCTGGAAATGCGCACGATAGGCGCGCAGCGCGGCGGTCGCGTCATAGCTCGCGAAATGATGCGCAAAGGCAAAGCCCATGCCGACCTGCGCTGACAATTCGGCGCTGTAGTCGCTGGAGCCGAGCAGAAAGATTGGCGGCAACCGCACGTCATTAGGCATGACCGCGATCTTCTTGAACGGATGGTTCGGCGGAAAGTCTCCGGTGTCCCATAGGATCAGTTCCTGAAAGCGCTCCAGAAAGTCCTGCTCAGGGTCCTGGTTCTGCGTCTGATGCCGCCGAAGCGCATAAGACGTCGTCTGGTCCGTACCGGGCGCGCGGCCGAGGCCGAGGTCGATGCGGCCGGGAAAAAAGGCTTCCAGCGTCCGGAATCGCTCCGCCACCATCAGCGGCGCATGGTTCGGCAGCATCACGCCGCCGGCGCCGACACGGATGCGCTGTGTTGCCGCAGCGATGCGCGCAATGATGACTTCCGGCGCGCTGGAGGCGACGGAAGCAAGGCTGTGATGTTCCGCGACCCAATAGCGCTGGTAGCCGAGCCGGTCGACATGGATGGCCAGATCGACGGAATTGGCGAGCGAGGCCGAGGGCGGCGTCGCCTCGGTCACGAAGGACAGGTCGAGGACGGACAGGACGGTCATGTGCGGGCGCTCCCGGCGCAATTTTGCTCGAATCTACTGGTCATGAACCACCGCGCAATGTAAGGCGCGATTTCGCAGGGCGGGCATGTGGCGATAGCACGACGGTTGATCAAGTGACCTTTTCCGAACAACAGGCGGCCGAAACGCGCTCGCGGCGTCTTGCAGAGACGACGACTGCGCTCGTCGTCATCGTCGCCGGCGCTGCGCTTCTGTTCGGCTCGGCCGCATATTACCGCTATCCGGCCTTCGCGGCGCGCTTTCTCGCGCGCGTGACCGGCAAGCCCGGCTTCCTGCCGGCGCCGAGCAGCGCGATCGAGCGGGTCGACCGCTCCAACTGGCCGCAGAGCGCATCGAAGATTCCGCCCGCGCTTCAGGCTCCACTTGCCGAGAGCAGCGAGATGATGCGGATCGACGAATTGCGTCAGCGCCCTGCCCTCATGCTGGATGGCGCGACGTTGATCTTCGACGCCGACAAGCCCGCACGGATCGCCGCATCGAAACTCACGCTGCGCGATTCGGCGCTGATCCTGCGCGGCGCCGATCTCGACATCGAGGTCGAGACACTGGTGATCGAGAACGGCGAAGTCCGCGCCTTTCCACCGAACGAGAAGCCGGCGGCGCAAGGCGCCGGCCGCGACGCCGGCAAGCTGCGCCTGCGCGTGCACGGCAAGATTTCCGGCGTGTTGCGCGTGGATCTCGGCGGTCAGACGGGCGCTGCGGGCGCAGCCGGCAGGCCGGGCACAGCAGGAGCGCCAGGCGCAAAGGGTGAAAACGCGGTCTCGGCGCCCGAGCGCTGCGTGAAACCTGCCGCCAATGGCGCGCCGGGCGGCCCCGGCGCCAAGGGCGGCGATGGCGGCGATGGGGCCAGCGGCGGCGCGGGCGGCCAGTTCACCCTGTTCGCCAAGGAGCCGTCCGAGGCGCGCAATCATGTCGAATTCGCAGCCAATGGCGGTCGTGGCGGCGCGGCTGGACCGGGCGGGCCCGGGGGCGAAGGCGGGACCGGCGGACCGGGCGGCGCGCCTGCGGGTCTGTGCATGGGCGACGGTCAGTTGGGCGCCCGCGGGCCGGCCGGCGCACCCGGCCAAGCCGGCAAGGCCGGCGCCGATGGCGCGGCTGGCGCCATGCGCACGCTCGGTCTCGACGACAAATCCTGACTCAGAACGTCTCCATCCACGGCCGCAGATCGAATTCGTGCGTCCAGGCGTTACGGGGCTGCGTGTGGACGGCCCAATAGGCGTCGGCGATGGCGTGCGGATCGAGAATGCCGTCGACTTCCTTCAGCTTGTAGCGCTCGGGAAAATTGTCGCGGATGAAGGCCGTGTCGATCGCGCCGTCGATGATGGGATGGACGACATGCACGCCCTTCGGCCCGAGTTCGCGCGCCATGCTCTGCGCCAGCGCGCGCAGCGCGAATTTGGCGCCGGCGAAAGCCGAGAATCCCGAGCCGCCACGCATGCTGGCGGTGGCGCCGGTGAAAATGATCGTGCCGCGTCCGCGCGCGACCATCGGCCGAGAAACCTCGCGGCCCATCAGGAAGCCCGAGAAAGCAGCCATTTCCCATACCTTGCGATAGACGCGCGACGTCGTCTCGCCGATCGGGAAGCGCACATTGGCGCCTATGTTGAAGATCGCCGCCTCGATTGGCCCGATGTCGCGCTCGATCTGCGCCACCAGTGCGATCATCTGCTCCTCGTCGCGCGCGTCGACGCCGAACGGCTGCGCCTCGAAACCCTCATCGCGGATCGCCGCCACCAGCGGCTCCAGCTTGTCGGCGTGACGGCGCACCGGGCAGGCGACCAGCCCCTCGCGCGCGAAACGCCGCGTGATCGCGCCGCCTGTCGCATCGCCTGCGCCAACCACCAGAACTGCCGCCTTGCCCATGCTCCGCTCCCACTTTCTTGTCTGTGGGGTTCAGCGTAGCATGAGATCGATGCAATTACAGATATCGGGAGAGAAACAGTGAAACGCGCGGAATTCTTCTTCGATTTCGGATCGCCCGCCTCCTATCTCGCCTCTACGCAGATGGACGGCATAGCCAAGCGTACGGGCGCCGAAATCGTCTGGCGGCCGATGCTGCTCGGCGGCGTGTTTAAGGCAACCGGCAACGCCTCGCCGGTGACCGTGCCCGCCAAGGGCAAATGGATGCTGTCCGACCTGCCGCGCTTCGCCAAACGCTACGGCGTGCCCTACAACCGCAACCCGTTTTTCCCGGTGAACACGCTGCTGATGATGCGCGGCGCCGCCGCCTATGAAGGCGCGCCGCAGTTCCGTCCCTATGTCGACGCCATGTTCAAGGCGATGTGGGTGGACGCCAAGAACATGAACGACATGCCGACCGCTGCCGGCGTGTTGAAGGCCGCGGGTTTCGATCCCGCCGAGTTCATGGCGAAAGCGGAATCGCAAGAGGCCAAGGACCGGCTGAAGGCGACGACGGAAGAAGCCGTCACGCGCGGCGTGTTCGGCGCGCCAACGACCTTCGTCGGCGAGGACATGTTCTTCGGTCAGGATCGTCTGGATTTTGTCGAGGAGGCGCTGCGCGCCGGTTGAGGCGTGAACGACAATGCATTGTCATCCCGTAAGGCCGAAGGCCGATCCGGGGTGGCAACACCCTATTCCCCCGCGGCAAGCTTCGCCGCAGCCTGCTTTTCAGCCCAGTACACATAAAGCTGTGCGAGCGCCGCCGAGGCGATCCGCGCGGCCGGGCTGTCGGCGCGGCTCGTCAGCATGACCGGACAGCGCGCGCCGAGCACGAGGCCGCCGTCTTCCGCGCCGGCCAGAAACACGAGCTGTTTCGCCAGAATATTGCCGGCTTCGAGATCGGGCACGATCAGCACGTCCGCCTGGCCCGCGACATCGGACACGATGCCTTTGGCCGCAACGGCGTCGATCGAAATGGCGTTGTCGAAGGCGAGCGGACCATCGAGCAACCCGCCGGAAATCTGACCGCGGTCGGCCATCTTGCAGAGTGCTGCGGCTTCCACTGTCGAGGGGATCTTCGGCGTCACCGTCTCGAGCGCAGAGAGGATCGCGACCTTCGGCGTCGCTATGCCGATGGCGCGCGCGAGATCGATCGCATTCTGCACGATGTCGCGCTTGGCCAGGAGATCGGGCGCGATATTCACCGCCGCATCGCTGACGAGGATCAGCTTGTCGTAGAGCGGCGCGTCGATGACGAAAATATGCGAGATGCGCCGTTCGGTCTTCAGGCCAAGCGTGTCGCGCACGATGGCCGCCATCACTTCGTCGGTATGCAGCGATCCCTTCATGATGGCCTGGCACCGGCCGCTGCGCACCAGATCGACCGCGCGTTCGGCAGCCGCGTGCGAATGCGGCGCATCTTCCAGCGCGAGGCCATCCAGCGACAGCCCCGCCGATTCGGCGGTCGCGACAATCTTGGCCTTCGGCCCGACGAGGATGGGCTCGATCATGCCCAGCGCACGCGCTTCGAGCGCGCCGCTGAGCGAAGCGGCGTCGCAGGGATGCACGACTGCGGCATTGATCGCGGGCATTTCGCGCGCGCGCTCGACGAGCGCCGCGAGACGGGGAAATTTGTTCAGCGCCAGCCAGCCGGCGTTAGGCGACATGTCCATGATGGCTCCGGGTTACGTGCCCCCAGATATACCCCGGACGCGTCGGCGCATTGATGCAGATGAAAGACTACATCCGCAGCGCGGCCTGCGCCGCGCCTGCGCTGTACCGGGCGACAGGCGCGGGGCCCGCGTGGCTGAGGAACCGTTCCACTTCCTCGCGCGAGCCGAAGATCAGCGGCGTATGCACATGCAGGCTGTCGGGCGTGATGTCGAGGATCGGCCGGTCGCCGTCGGTCGCCTCGCCGCCGGCCTGTTCGGCCAGGAAGGCGATGGGATTGGCCTCGTAAAGCAGCCGCAGGCGCCCGCGCACCTGCCCGCGCCGCGTGCCGCCAGGATACAGATACAACCCGCCGCGCGAAATGATGCGATAGGCCTCGCCGCAGAGCGCGCCGACCCAGCGCGTATTGAAATCGAGCGCGCGCGGCCCGTCGGCGCCGGCGATCAATTCCTCGACATAGCTGCGGACGCCATCGCTCCAGAAGCGCGCGTTCGAGCCGTTGACGGCATATTCGCGCGACGCTTTCGGCGTCGTCACTTTTGCGCGCGCCAGTGTGAAGCGCTGCGTCGTGCGGTCGAGCGTGAAGATCACGACGCCATCGCCCAGCGTCAGCATCAGGCTTGTATGCGGACCGAAGATGAAGAAGCCCGCCGCCAGTTGCATCCGGCCGGGTTGCCGGAAGGTCGCGACAGCGGAATCGAGCGCGGGCAGGATCGAAAAGATCAGGCCGACCGGCGCGTTCGCGTCGATATTGGTCGAGCCATCGAGCGGATCGACCGCGACCGCCACCGGCGAGCCGGGCACGATGTCGAGCGCGGACTCGCTTTCCTCGGACGCCAGATAGCGCACGGGGGCATGGCGCATGCGGTCGATCACTGTCTCTTCCGCGAGAATGTCGAGCCGTCGCTGCGCGTCGCCATCGGCATGGTGCGCGACGAGTTCGTGCATGTCGTCGGCCAGCGGCCCGCGCCCGATGGCGTCGCCAAGTGTGACGGCGGCTTCCGCGAGGCGTCCGATTGTGATGGCGATGGCGGCTTCGATCGGTCGGCCGCCCGCCCAGGCGTTGAGATAGGCGTGGAGGTTCATGGAATCAGCTCCTGCTGTCTCGGCAACGCGGGGATACGCGGACACGTACGCACCAGTCTGGCCGACCTTGCGGCGCAAGAATATTTGAAATATCTGCAATCCATATTCAGTTTTTCTGAAATGACCGATCATGCGTGGCGTCACCCTCAGACAATTGCGCGCCCTGCGCGCCATAGCCGACACTGGCTCGGTCACGGGGGCGGCGCGCGAACTTTTCGTCACGGCGCCCGCAATATCCATGCAAATCAGGCAGTTCGAGCAGATTGCCGGGCTCCCGTTGCTTGAGCGCACGGGCGACAAATTCGTGCTGACCGCGGCTGGCCGCGAGGCGCTGCGCGCCTGCCGCGCGGTCGATGCCGCTATCGACGAATTCGAGACGACGCTGGAGACGCTGCGCGGAGGTGTCGCAGGCCGCGTCAGCGTCGGGCTGGTCTCCACCGCCAAATATTTCGCCCCCCGTATGGTCGGCGCCTTCGCGAAATCCCATCCCGGCGTGAAGGTTTCGATGAGGGTCGGCAACCGCGAGGAAATGCTGCAGGGCCTGCGCGATTTCTCGATCGACATCGCCATCATGGGCCGCCCGCCTGAAGACCAGAGCTGTGCAGCGGATCCGATCGGCGATCATCCCCATCTCATCGTCGCCGAACCCGGACATCGGCTGGCGCGGCGCCGCCGCAAGATCGATCCCGCACTGCTGGCGAATGAGACATTCGTGGTGCGCGAGCAGGGATCGGGCACCCGCAGTCTGATGGAGCGCTTTCTCGAACAGGCGGGCGTTGCGCCGGCGTACGGACTGGAGATCGATTCCAACGAGACGATCAAACAGGCGGTGATGGCAGGGCTCGGCGTCGCCTTCATTTCTGCGCACACGGTCGCCGCCGAACTCGCCGACGGCCGCCTCGTGAAGCTCGATGTGCGCGGTCTTCCCGTGGTGCGCACCTGGTATGTGATGCGAAGGCTCGACCGGCGGCTTTTGCCCACCGTACGCGCCATGCAGGAATTCATCGTCGCCAATCGCGCGGACTTCCTCCCCGACGAGCCCTGATGCTAAGGAGTGCGGACGGCATTCTTGTAGGACAAACAAATCGATGAGCGAGCAGGCCGCCGCAGCCGCAAACAAGCCGTTCGATCCCGCCGTCGATGGCTGGAAGACGATGAAGGGTCCAGGCTTCTCCTCGCTCGTTGGCCCCATCTGGGCGAAACGCGACGGCGACAGCTGGCGTTACGCCTTTCTCGCCGAGGACAAGCACGAGAATCGGCAAGGCGCAGTGCACGGCGGCATGCTGATGACCTTCGCCGATCACGCCATCGGCTTCGTCGCCTGGGAGGCCGCAGGCCGCCGCAAATGCGTGACGATGCAGCTCGAAAACAAGTTTCTCGCCGCCGTGAAGAATGGCGACTTCGTGGAATGCGACACGGAAATCGTCCACTCCGCCAAGACAGTAATTTTCTTGCGCGGCGTCTTGAAGGTGAAGGGGCGGCCGGTGATGGCCGCCAACGGCATCTGGAAAGTAATCGAGTGACAGGATGGACCGCGCGCCTTCAGGCTCGCCTCGTTGAGAAGTGATGCGAGCCTGAAGGCGCGCGGTCCAATCTAGTTCCTATTACGCCACGCGCGCCAACGCGCCTCGACTGCGCGCCACTTCCGCGTCAACCACACAAGCGCCTTCTCGGCCCAGAGATAATCGATCGCAAGCACGGCAAGGCCGAGCGGGATCATCCAGAACCCGAGCACCGGCAGAAATCCGAACAGGCCCATGATGACGAGCGCGACGCCGACCGGCGGGCGCAGCCACTTCCATTTCGGATGCTTGATCCAGTCCGGTATCTGCATCCCCAACATATAGGCGCCGGCGGGCGAAACGTCAGGCCGGAACAGGCTGCGGCGCCACAGGCGCCCCGCGCGGCCGGAACAGAAGCGCGATCGCAACCGCCCCCCAGCCGATGCCAAACGAGCCGACATAGAGCCAGGCGTAGCTGCCATAGGCGTCGTAGATCCATCCGCCCGCAAGCGGGCCTGCCGCCATGCCGAGCGAGGAAATCATCGTCGCTGCGCCCATGACGCCGCCCATGATGCGCAACGGAAAACTCTCCCGGATCAGAACGGCGTAAAGCGGCATGACGCCGCCATAAGCCATGCCGAAGATAGCCGCGATCGCATAGAAATCGCCGAGCCGCGCCGCGAAGAAATAGGCGCCCGCCGCGCAGGCCTGGATCATCAGCCCGACAACCAGAGTCGGCTTCGCGCCGAACCGGTCGCCAGCCAGGCCGAAGATCAGGCGTCCGCCAAGACCCGCAAGCCCTTCCAGACTGTAGATCGAGACTGCCGCCATCGGCGCGATGCCGCAGGCGATCGCATAGCTGACCGTATGGAAGATCGGCCCGGCATGTGTCGCGCAGCAGCAGAAGAACGTGAGCGCGATCACGATGAATTGCGGTGTGCGGAGCGCCTCGCGCAAGGACATGCCGGCGGCAGGCGCATCAAGCGTTTCCCCCGCGTGCTGCGCCGGCGCCGCCCGGAACAGCAGCGCGGCCGGGATCATCAGAACCCACGCGACGACGCCAATGATCAGAAAGGAGGTGCGCCAATCGTAATTGGAGATCAGCCAGCGCGCGAAGGGCGAGAGCGTCATCGGCGCCATGCCCATGCCCGCCGACACCAGCGACACGGCAAGGCTGCGCTGCGTATCGAACCAGCCCGTCACCGTCGCCATGATCGGCGGAAAGATTGCGCCGACGCCCGCGCCGATCAGCACGCCGTAGACGATCTGGAACATCAGCAATCCGGAGGCGCGACTGGCCAGCATTGCGCCCAGCCCGAGCAGGATCGATCCCGCGAGCAACACCGGCCGCGGCCCGATGCGGTCGGACAGAGCGCCCCAGAAGAAACCCGCTGGACCCATCACCAGAAAGTTGATCGTCATCGCGCTGGATATGCCTGCGCGTGACCAGCCTGCGGCATCCGCCATCGGCTGCAGAAACACGGCGAGCGCGAACATCGTGCCCGCCGCCACGCAACCGAGCAGCCCGCCTGCGGCGACGATCATCCAGCGGTAATGGGGCATGAGGAACTCCGCCGCGCCTCAGGACGCACGGGCATCATGCCGCATGTTGATATCAACGCAAGAAGCTTTAATTGCGAGGCTTTCGCTGGCTGTTGATCTAGTGTGCTGCAGCGTTCAAGCGACATCGCTTCGCGCAAACCGCGGACAGCTGCAACGCGACGGGGGCAATGTTGCGAACAGGAATTCAATGGGTAGCGCGGGCGTTGCTCGCCTACGTCGGCTGGCTCGTCATCACGATGGGCGGCGGCCTTGTGGCGACGTCCGGCGGCAAGGCGTCGTTGAGCGATCTCGTGATTCACGGCGTTGGATTGCAGTTCGTCGGCGCCTGTCTCTTTCTGCTTGCGACAATCCGCTTCGCCGGATGGCCGACGCTGGGCTTCGTCGCCCCGGAACAGGCCGGCTGGTGGAAACTGCTCTGGCTGCCCACCCTGATGATCGCCGCTTTCGCTGGCCTCGCGGTCAAGACCGGTCTCCCCTCAGCATCCGTCATCCTCTTTGTCTTCATCAACACGGCGCTCGTCGGCTTCTCCGAAGAGACAATGTTCCGGGGCGTCTTGTTTCAGGGGTTCCGCAAGGCCATGCCGGTCTGGGCCGCGATTGCGCTGTCCACGATCCTTTTCGGCGCGGTCCACGTCCTGAACGGATTCGTGACAGGCGATTTCGCAGCGGCCAGCGTGCAGGCGATAGCGGCGGGCATGAGCGGGCTCATGTACATGGCCCTGCTGATCCGCACGGGTTCGCTCTGGCCGCCCATCGTCGTTCACGCGCTATGGGACTTCTGCATCTTTCTCAGTGTCAGCCAGGAAAGCGTGGCGCCTCGAGCGGCGCCCACGACACTGTCGGATTGGCTGTCGCATCTCGGCCTCGCACTGCCGAGTTTCCTCTACGGCTTGTTTCTCCTGCGGCGCATTTCGCAGAACGCGGTGACACAAGAGAAGTGATCAGAGACCCATCTGCCGCGCGGCCAGATCCTTCATGATCTCTTCCGCGCCGCCGCCGATCGCATTGACCTTCACCTCGCGGTAGATCCGCTCCACTTTCGTGCCGCGCATGAAACCCATGCCGCCGTGGATCTGCACGCCTTCGGACGCGCAGAAAGCCATGGTCTGCGTCGCCTGGTTCTTCAGCATCGCGATTTCGGCGGCCGGGCTTTCGCCGTTCTGCACGCGCCAAGCGAGTTGTTCGAGCCATGCCTGCGTCGCATTCACCTTCATCGCCATATCGACCAGCTTGTGCCGGATCACCTGCTGGTCCGCGAGGCGCCCGCCGAACACTTTGCGCTCGCGCGCCCACGCGATGCTCTCTTCGAGACAGACGCGCGAAAAGGCCGTGCAGGACGCAGCCATGCCAAGGCGTTCGGAGTTGAAATTGAGCATCACATAGCGGAAACCCTTGTTCTCCTCGCCGATCAGATTCTCGACCGGAACCTTCACGTCGTCGAAGAACAATTGCGCCGTATCGCTCGCCCACCAGCCCATTTTCTTGAGCGGCTGCTGCGTGAAGCCTTCCATGCCGCGCTCGATCAGCAGCAGCGACACGCCGCCCGCGCCCGGCCCGCCGGTGCGCACCGCGACCGTGTAGAAATCCGCGCGCACGCCCGACGTGATGAACATTTTCGAGCCGTTGACGATGTAATGATCGCCCTCGCGTTTCGCTGTCGTCTTCAGCTGCGCGACATCCGATCCGCCCGATGGTTCGGTGATCGCTAGCGCCGAAATCTTCTCGCCGCTGAGCACCAGCGGCAGCACGCGCTTCTTCATCGCCTCCGGCCCGACGGCGACGATCGGCGGCGAGCCGATCGAATGGCTCATCAGGCTCGCGGAAACGCCGCCGCACGCGGCGCGCGCCAGTTCCTGCGACAGCACGATGCGATGGAACTGGTCGCACGGCGAGCCGCCGAATTCTTCGGGATAGCCGAGCCCGATGATACCGACATCGGCCGCCTTCTTGTAGAGCTCGCGCGGAAAGCCGCCGGCCTCGTCCCATTCATCGACGAAAGGCGCGATTTCTTTGTCGACGAACCGGCGCACGGTCTCGCGGAACGCGTCGTGGCTTTCGTCGTAATAGAGGCTCTTGGTCATGCGCGGTGGGCCTTGCCCCCTCCCTTTCCCTCCCCCGCTCCGCGGGAGAGGGGACGGCAGACATTCATAATGCGCAGGTGAACGGTCACCCCGAGCCTGCTCCCTCTCCCGCGGAGCGGGGGAGGGGGTCGCGCCGCCTAAGCGCTCTCCGCCGCCAACGTCGCCAACACATGGCGCGTGGCGACCTGATCGCCTTCCTTCACCGATACGGTCTCCAGCACGCCGTCGCGTCCCGCGACAATCTCGTGCTGCATCTTCATCGCTTCGAGGATAACGACGCGCTGGCCCTTCTTCACCGTCTCGCCTGCTTGCGCGAGCACGGAGACGATGCGTCCGTTCATCGGCGCAACAAGCCGTCCGCCGCCATCGCGTTCGGCCGAAGCCTTGATCTCATGGGACGTCTCGCGCGTGGTCAGCCGTTCGCCGCCCGCCTCGAGATGCAGATTGGCGCCTTCGAAGGCATGGACAGCCGACGCCTGCACGCCGCCGATCGCATAGCGCACGCGGTTCGCATCGCGGGAGACAATGTCGAGATCGATGGTCTCGTCGCCGATCGCCACCCCGTACGAGGAGGCGCTGCGCGCAGTGAGTGAGACCGGCGTTTCCTTCTCGCCGATCGCGAGCTTCAGCGGCTTCGAATACACACCCGTCGAATCCCAGCCAGACACCAGCGGAGCCAGCTGGCGCGCGCTGCGCTCGTAGAGCAGCGCGGCGGCGAGCGCGAGCAGGCGTGCAGACGGCTGCTTCTCCGTCATGGCCGCGCTGTCGGCGGCGAAATGCGTCGGTATGAAACCCGTGGTCGTCTCGCCATTGACGAAGACTGGATGGCTGAGCAGCGCGACGAGAAAATCCTTGTTGTTCGGCAGGCCGAACAGGACCGTCTCCTGAAGCGCACGCACGAGCCGCCGCCGCGCTTCCTCGCGCGTGCGTCCATGCGCGATCACTTTCGCGATCATCGGATCGTAGAAAGGCGAAATCTCCTGGCCGGAACGAATGCCGTGGTCGACCCGCACGCCTTTGCCTGTGGCCGGCTCCCACTCGAACACCGTGCCGCTCTGCGGCAGGAAATTCTTTTCCGGCGATTCCGCATAGAGCCGCACTTCAATCGCGTGGCCGTCGAGCGCAATGTCCTCCTGCGCCAGCGGCAGCTTTTCGCCCGCCGCCACACGCAATTGCCATTCGACGAGATCGAGGCCCGTAATTTCTTCCGTCACGGGATGCTCGACCTGCAGGCGCGTGTTCATTTCCAGAAAATAGAATTCGCCGTCTGCGCCGAGCAGGAATTCCACCGTGCCCGCGCCACGATAGGAAATCGCCTTGGCCGCAGCGACGGCCGCCGCGCCCATCCTTTCCCGCAAGGCGGGCGAAACCGCAGGCGACGGCGCTTCCTCGATCACCTTCTGGTGGCGGCGCTGCGCCGAGCAATCGCGCTCGCCGAGATGAATCACATGGCCATGTGAATCGCCGAATACTTGTACTTCGACATGGCGCGCATCGACGACGGCGCGTTCGAGAATGAGTTCGCCCGAGGCGAAAGCGTTCTGCGCTTCCGACCGCGCGGTCGAGACGGCGTCGGCAAAATCCTCCATGCGCGTGACGAGGCGCATGCCGCGCCCGCCGCCGCCTGCCGCCGCCTTCACCATGATCGGGAAGCCGACGCGCTGCGCTTCCTTGGCGAGAACCTCCTCGCTCTGATCCGCGCCCTGATAACCGGGCACGCAAGGCACGCCCGCCTCGATCATCAGCCGCTTGGCGGCGGCCTTATTGCCCATCGCGCGGATAGCGTCCGGCGTCGGGCCGATGAAGACGAGCCCCGCATCCTGACACGCAGAGGCAAAGCCGTCGTTCTCGGACAGAAAGCCGTAGCCCGGATGCACGGCGTCGGCGCCGGTGCGCTTGGCCGCATCGATGATCGCCGCGACGTTGAGATAGGAGTCCGAAACCGGCGCCGGTCCAATCCGCGCGGCTTCATCCGCCTCACGCACATGCAGCGCATCGGCGTCGGCGTCCGAATAGACGGCGACGGTACGATAACCCATGTCGCGCGCCGTGCGCATGACCCGGCAGGCAATCTCGCCGCGATTGGCGATAAGGATCTTGGAGAAAGCCATCACGCCTTCGCTTTCTTGCGCTCGTCTTCCGGCGCAATGCCCAGCATTTTCGAAAGGATCATCAGCATGACCTCGTCGGCGCCGCCGCCGATCGAGGAGAGCCGCGAGTCGCGGTAGGAGCGGCTGACCGGCGTCTCGTTCATGAAGCCCATGCCGCCCCAATATTGCAGGCAGCTATCCGCCACTTCGCGGCCGAGGCGGCCCGCCTTCAGCTTCGCCATCGAAGCGAACTTGGTGACGTCCTGTCCTTCGAGCATCAATTCGCAGGCGCGGTAGCAGAGCGAGCGCAGCAGTTCGACTTCCGTCTGCAATTCCGCCAGTTTGAAATGCACGACCTGGTTGTGCAGCACCGGCTTGCCGAAAATCTGGCGCTGGCGCGTATAGTCGATCGTCGCCTGGATAATGCGTTCCTTGCCCTTCAGGCCCGACACGGCGCCCCACAGGCGTTCTTCCTGGAACTGCACCATCTGGTAGGCGAAGCCCTTGCCCTCTTCGCCGATGAGGTAGCGCTGCGGCACGCGCACATTGTCGAAATGCACCTGCGCCGTATCGGAGGAATGCATGCCCATCTTGTCGAGCTTGCGCGCGATCTCGACGCCCTTGGCCTTCATCGGCACGCAGATCAGCGACTTGTTGCGATGGACCGGGCCATCGGACGTGTTGGCGAGCAGGCAGATCCAGTCGGCCTGCGTGCCGTTGGTCGTCCACATCTTGCCGCCATTGATGACGTAGTCGCCGCCGTCCTTCTTTGCTGTCGTCTTCACCGACGCGACGTCGGACCCTGCGCCGACTTCGGACACGCCGAGGCAGGCGACATACTCGCCCGAAATCGACGGCGCGAGAAACTGCGCGCGCACCTCGTCATTGCCGAAACGCGCAAGCGCGGGCGTCGCCATATCCGTCTGCACGCCGATCGCCATCGGCACGCCGCCGCAATTGATCTGGCCGAGTTCTTCCGCAAACGCCATGGCATAGGAATAGTCGAGTCCCGAGCCGCCGAATTCGACCGGCTTGTTCAGGCCGAGAAAGCCGAGCTTGCCCATCTTCCCGAACAATTCATGCGCCGGAAAAATGCCCGCCTTCTCCCATTCGTCGACGAATGGGTTGATGTCGGACGCGATGAATTTCGAAATGCTGCGACGGATCTCGTCGTGTTCTTGCGTGAACTTCATCTTCCCATCCTCACATGCGCGCCACGCCGAAGGTCGTGTGGCGCAACGGCCTGACATCCGCCTCGCGGCAGATCGACAGGCAGAAGGCCAAGACCTTGCGTGTGTCGCGCGGATCGATCAGCCCGTCGTCCCACAGGCGCGCGGTGGCGTAGAGCGCGGTCGTCTCGCCCTGCATGCGGTCGGCAATGCCCTTTTCCATCGCGTCGAGCTTTTCGCGATCGATCGGCTTGCCTTCGCGCTTCAGCTTGCCCTCGGTCACGATCGACATGACCTTGGCCGCCTGCTCGGGCCCCATGACGGCGATGCGGTTGTTGGGCCAGGCGAAGATGAAGCGCGGATCGTAGCCGCGCCCGCACATGCCGTAATTGCCCGCGCCGAAAGAGGCGCCGATATGCAGCGTGATCTGCGGCACCGTGGCGTTGGCCACCGCCTGGATCATCTTCGACCCATGCTTGATGATGCCCGCCTGCTCGGCCTCGCGGCCGACCATGTAGCCGGTCGTGTTCTGCAGGTAGATGATCGGAATATTCGACTGGCAGCAGAGCTGGATGAATTGCGCCGCCTTGGTCGCGCCATCCGCGTCGATCGGCCCGTTGTTGCCGATGAAGCCGACCGTATGACCCTCGATCGCGCCATGGCCGCACACCGTGTGCACGCCGTAGAGATCCTTGAAACCAAGATATTCCGAATCGTCCACGATGCGCGCGATCACCTCGCGCACGTCGATCGGCTTGCGATAATCGACCGGCACGACGCCGGCGAGCTCCTGCGGGCTGTAGCGTGGCTCCTTGTAGGCGCGCGGCGCCAGCTTCTGGATCTGTTCGTTCCACGGCAGCATGGCCATGACTTCGCGCGCGATGCGAATGCCGTCGGCGTCGTCTTCGGCGACATATTCGCCGAGGCCGGACTTCGTCACATGCATATCGGCGCCGCCGAGCTCTTCATCCGTCGCGATCTCGCCGGTTGCCGCGCGCAGCAGCGGCGGGCCGGCGAGAAACACTTTCGCCTTGCCGCGCACCAGAATGTTGTAGTCGCTGAGACCCGGCAGATAGGCGCCACCCGCGGTCGACGAGCCATGCACCACAGTCACCTGCGGAATGCCGGCCGCCGACATGCGCGCCTGGTTGGCGAAGCTGCGACCGCCTTCGACAAACATTTCCGCCTGGAACAGCAGGTTGGCGCCGCCGGATTCCACCAGTCGCACCATCGGCAGCTTGTTTTCCAGAGCGATCTGTTGCGTGCGCAGTCCCTTCTTCACGCTCATCGGCGTCGACGTGCCGCCCTTGAAAGCGCTGTCGGACGCCGTGACCATGCAGCGGACGCCGGAGACATAGCCGATGCCGATGATGCCGCCGCCGCCGAATTCGTCGTGCATGCGCAGGCCGGCAAGCGTCGAAAGTTCAAGCCACGGCGCGCCGGGATCGAGCAGCAGCGCGAGCCGTTCGCGCGGCATGATCTGGCCGCGCTTGGTGAAGAGTTCGCGCTTGGTTTCGCCCGTCTCGCGGATCTTGTTTTCGAGCGCGCGGAATTCGTCGATCAGCCGCAGCATCTCTTCGCGATTGTTGCGGAAAGAGTCGGAATTGACGTCGATCTTGCTTTCAATGACCGGCATGGCGCCCCTGCGGCTTTGTCGCGGCAAGGATCAACGCTGCGCTTCAAGAGCGCGACGCCTCCCCCGACGCTGGCGATGGCTCTTGCGGCCACGCGCCTTTAATCCTCCAGTTAAATTTGAGGTTGCCTCAGAAATTTGGTACTGTCAATTGCCGCTGGACCAGCGCGGCGGGGGATCATGCCGGGACCGCAGCGCAGCGAACCCAAGCCAACAAGGTCGCTGAAGTCAGCGAAGACCGGCGCAAAACTGCGCGGCCAGCCGAGCGCTGTCGGCGTATGGGGCGAGCGCGAGGCCGGCATTCTCACTGTCGCGCAGGATCTCTTTCTCCGCAACGGCTACGAGAATACCAGCATGGCCGCAGTTGCCGCCGCAGCCGGCCTGTCGGAAGGCACGCTCTACAATTATTTCCGCAACAAGACCGACCTTGTCATTCGCGCTTGCCTCGCCGCGCTTGAGCGCCGCGTAGTGGCTGCGCAACAGGCCGTGAAGGATGCGACCAGCCTGCGCGAAGGCCTTGAGAAACTGATCGCGTTGCATCTCTCCGCCGTCATCGAGGACGACGAGAAATACCGTATCTGGCTGCGCGAAGTGCGCGGCGTGAAATCCTACCGCCGTTCCGCCGGGCGAGATGCGCTCGCGCGTTTCGCCAACCAGTTTCCGGCGCTGCTTGACAAGTTCGGGCACAGGGAAGAACCGGCCAGCGGACCGACGCGCGCGATGATGCGCGACATGGTGTTCGGCGGCTCCGAGCACATCGGCTTCACCGCCATGATCCAGAAGCGCGCCGATCGAATCGACGTGAACGCCACGGCAAAGGTGCTGGCGGGCGTCTATCTGCGCGGGTTTGGGTTGGAGTAACCGGACCGCGAGCCTTCAGGCTCGCATTCATGGCATCCAGTCGAATTTGTCGCCCGTCACTCAACCCTTGTTATACTCGTCGCATTCAAGTGCGAGCCTGAAGGCTCGCGGTCCAAATGAGGAAAACGCCATGACCAAGCGCCGCATCGGCCGCTCCGATCTTCACGTCCAGCCCTTCTGCTTCGGCGGCAATGTCTTCGGCTGGACCGCCAACGAATCCATGTCCTTCCGCCTGCTCGACGCCTTCGTCGATCACGGCTTCAACTTCATCGACACAGCCGACGTTTATTCAGTCTGGGTGGAAGGCCACAAGGGCGGCGAGTCCGAGACCGTGCTCGGCAACTGGTTCAAGCAGAGCGGCAAGCGGGACAAGATCGTGCTCGCCACCAAGGTCGGCTTCATCAAGGGGCTGAAGCCCGCCTACATCAAGCAGGCGGTCGAGGATTCGCTGAAGCGGCTTCAGACCGACCGCATCGATCTCTACCAGTCGCACAAGGACGATCCGGACACCGCGCAGTCCGAAACGCTCGGCGCCTATGCCGATCTCATCAGGGACGGCAAGGTGCGCGTCATCGGCGCCTCCAACTATTCGGCCGCGCGGCTCAAGGAAGCGCTCGACATTTCGGCGAAGAATAATCTGCCACGCTACGAATGCATGCAGCCCGAATACAATCTCATGGAGCGCAAGGTTTATGAGGGCGAGTTGCAGGACCTCTGCGTGAAGGAGGAACTCGGTGTCATCCCCTTCTTCTCGCTGGCTTCAGGCTTTCTCACCGGCAAATATCGCAGCGAGGCCGACCTTTCGAAGAGCGTGCGCGGCGCGCGCTCGGCCGGCAAATATCTCAAGACGACGACCGGCCCGAAAGTGCTGGTCGCGCTCGATCATGTAGCGGCTGCGCACAAGGCCACCTGCGCGCAGGTCGCGCTCGCCTGGATCATGGCGCGCAAGGGCCTCACCGCGCCGCTCGCCAGCGCGACGACGCCGGAGCAGCTCGAGGAATTGCTCGGCGCGGCGAAACTGTCGCTGAGCGCGGGCGACATTGCGGAGCTGGATGTGGCGAGCGCATGAGGTGGCGCGACTCCCCTCTCCCGCGGAGCGGGGGAGGGTGGCGAGCGCAGCGAGCCGGGAGGGGGCCAGACGCCGCTCAATTCCTTCGGGCGCCTCGCTACCCCTTGACCCCCTCCCTAACCCTCCCCCGCTACGCGGGAGAGGGGAAAGACTCGGCCTTACGTCCGCAGCGTCAGCCCGCCATCGGCCACCAGCCCGTGGCCCGTAATAAAATCCGCTTCGTCGCTCGCCAGCAGCAGCGCCGCGCGCGCCATGTCGATCGGCTGGCCAAGGCGGCGCA
>Ga0209023_10001923_pt1 | contig 26901 bp, 30 predicted proteins | sample LakOneMetagenome_FD_187468 | JGI IMG/M metagenome (GOLD analysis project Ga0209023, IMG submission 187468) | Freshwater and sediment microbial communities from Lake Erie, Canada (SPAdes) (version 2) | ecosystem: Environmental > Aquatic > Freshwater > Lentic | place: Lake Erie, Canada...
CGTCCGCGACGGTCGCGGGCGTCGGGGTGGTGGATGCCGGGACGGCGGTCGCGGGCATCGGCTCGGCGGCGAGGCGCAGAACGGCGGGGGTACCCGCGGGGGTGGTGGCGCCGTCGATGCCGCCGACCGCGAGGTCGGACAGGGTGGGGGCGGTCCCGGTGACGGGGGCCGTCGGCGCGGCCTTGGCGAGGTCGGGGGCCATGAAGCCGGCAGCGACGAGGCCGGCCAGCAGCGAGGCGTCCGCGCTGACGTCGGTGTCCGTGTCGGGGGCCAGGTCGTCGGTGGCGCCGACCGTCGGCTGGGTGGGGAGGTCGATCGCGGGCGTGCCGGTCGCGGGCGTGTCGGTCGTGGGGGTTCCGGTCGTCGGGGTTCCGGGGGTTGTGGTTCCGGTCGTCGGGGTGCCGGGGGTCGCGCCCTGCGGGAGCAGGGCCGCGAGCAGGGCGTCGATCGCGGCGGCGAAGCCGCCGTCGCCGGCCTGGGTCCCGGCACCGCCGGTGGTCCCGGTGGTCGTGCTGGCGGCGATGCCGCCGAGGGGAGCGAGGCTCATGCTGCTGATCCTCCGATCATGGCCATCACTGAGCGGACGTAGTTCTGGGTCTCGGGGTAGGGCGGGATGCCGTCGTACTTGAGGACGGCACCTGGCCCGGCGTTGTAGGCGGCCAGGGCGAGCTGGGTGCTGCCGAACTGGTCGAGGAGGTTGCTGAGCAGGTGGGCCGCGCCGTCGACCGCCTGGCTGGGGTCGAAGCTGTTGGTGACGCCGAGTCCGCGCGCGGTGGCGGGCATCAGCTGCATCAGGCCCTGGGCGCCCGCAGGACTGACGGCGGCGGCGTTGTAGCCCGACTCCTGCTTCGCCACCGCGGACAGCAGCAGCGGGGACACGCCGTACGACGCCCCGGCCTGGTTGAAGAGCTTGGCGTAGGGGGTGGAGCTGTCGACCGCTGCGGTGCGACCGGAGACCGCGCTGGTCTCGGGCACCATGCGGCGGATCGCCGTCGGGGTCTCATAGACGGGGGCGACCCGGACGGACAGGCCCGGGCGCGGCGCCTCGATCATCTGGCCGTCGCCGATGTAGATGCCCACGTGGTGCACGGGGGAGCCGAACGCCAGGACGTCGCCGGGCTTGGCGTCGGCCATGGAGGCCACCTTGGTGCCGACGGTGGCCTGGTCGCGCGAGACGCGAGGAAGGTCGATGCCCAGGTCCTTGTAGACGAGCTGGACCAGGCCCGAGCAGTCGAGACCCTTCTTGGGGTCGGTGCCGCCCCACACGTAGGGGATCCCGAGGTACTTCCGGGCGTCGGCGACGACGTCGGCACCGGTGACCCCGCCGGTGGTGGTGGTCGTGCTCGTGGTCTGGTTGTTGCGGGTGGCGCTGTCCAGCGAGCTGCTGAACGCGGCACCGTTGACGGAGTACGTCGGCTGGAGCAGCGACAGCTGCGACTGGATCTCGGCGATCCGCGAGGTCACGTCAGTGACGGTCACTGCGGCACCTCGCTGTTCTTCTTGGTGCGGCGGCGCAGCCAGAGCCGCGCGCCGACGTCGTCGAGCTCCTTGGCCTCGACCCGGTCGGCGGCCGCCGCCCGCTCGGCCGCGCGACGCTCGAGGAGCATCTCGACGGCGTTGAGGCGTGTCTTGTCGCTCTGCCAGTGCTCGCGAGCAGACTCGGCGACCACCCGCCCGGAGGCGATCTGCTGCTGGGCGGCGGTCAGCGCGGTGCTCAGCGAGGCCAGGGCCGCGCGGCCGGACTGGAAGTCCGCGGCACTGCCGATGACGAACGACGGGGCCTGCTCGATGCGGTCGAGGTAGCGGCGGGCGGCCTCCTCGCGCCGGCGCTGTTCCTGGAGGGCCAGCCGCAGTCCGTGCCGGCTGTCCTGCTCTCGCATCTCGCGGACGCGCGCAACGGCCTGGAGGCCTTCGTCGACCGGGCTCATGGGGTCACCAGCTCATGGAGGCGACGACGGGTGTCGTCGAGGGGGGTGAGGTCGTCGAGCGGCTGGCGCAGGAAGCCGTCGATCAGCGGCATCCGGGCGAGCGCCGCATCGGCGTCGGCGTCGGAACCGGAGACATAGGCGCCGATCTCGACCAGCTCGCGGACGTCGCGGTGGGCGGCCATCATGCGGCGCAGCCGGACGGCGTCCTCGCGCTGCTGCGGCAGGGTCACGGCCTGGCTCACCCGGGAGATGGACTCCAGGACGTCGATGCTCGGGAAGTGCCCGGCCGTCGCCAGCCGGCGGGAGAGGACGATGTGACCGTCCAGGATGGCGCGGGCGGTGTCGCCGACCGGGTCCTGGAGGTCGTCGCCCTCGACGAGCACCGTGTAGAGACCGGTGATCGAGCCCGAGGGCGAGGTGCCGGCCCGCTCGAGCAATCGGGGCATCAGAGCGAACACGCTCGGCGGGTAGCCGCGGGTGGCCGGGGGCTCGCCGGCGGACAGGCCGAGCTCGCGCTGGGCCATGGCCACGCGGGTGAGGCTGTCCATCATCAGCACGACGTGGCGGCCCGCGTCGCGGAAGTGCTCGGCGATACGGGTGGCCACGAAGGCGGCCCGGAGCCGCTCGACCGGGGGAGCGTCAGAGGTGGAGACCACGACGACCGACCGCGCCAGACCCTCGGGGCCAAGGTCGTTCTCGAGGAACTCGCGCACCTCGCGGCCGCGCTCGCCGACCAGCGCGATGACCGACACCTCGGCGTCGGTGCCGCGCGCCACCATCGACAGGAGCGTCGACTTGCCGACACCACTGCCGGCCATGATGCCGAGCCGCTGGCCGCGACCGAACGGCACGAGTGCGTCCAGCGCCCGCACGCCGGTGCCGAGCTGGTGGTCGATGCGCGGGCGGCTGAGAGCGGGCGGCGCCTGCTGGTCGACCTCGACCAGGGGCAGGTCGTCCAGGGAGGGGCCGCCATCGACGGGCCGGCCGAGGCCGTCGAGCACGCGTCCGCGCAGCTCGTCGCCCACGTGGATGCGCAGGGGCCCGCCGGTGTGGCGGACGTGGGCTCCGACCGTGAGGCCGCTCGTGACGCCCATCGGGAGGCAGACGAGACCCTGGGAGCCGCAGGCGGCGACCTCGACCAGGACCGGTTGGGAGCCGCCGACCTCGAGGAGGTCACCGATCGCGGCCTGAAGACCGGTGACGCGCAGGTGCAGCCCGACCAGCTCGGCGACCCGACCGAGCTGCTGCGGAGCGGCGGCCGCCAGGGCGCGCTGGCGGATGTCGAGTGTGATGGCGCTCATGCCAGCACCTCGCGCACGCGGTCCAGGGCGGAGGAGAGGCGCAGGTCCACGACGTGGTCGGCGGCCTCGACCACGGCGTCGGCGGGGCCGAGGGTGGTGTCGGCCACGATCCGGACACCCAGCTCGATCAGCGCCTCGGCCGCGGACGCGCTCATCGTCGACGGGGGCAGGTGGACGGCGACGAGGTTCTCGGTGTCGGGGATCGCCGCCATCACGCGGCTGACTGCGTTCGCTGCCGCCGCATCGTCGTCACCGAGCTCGCGTCCCAGGAGCTCGCGTACCACCTCGAAGGCGAGGTTGGTGCCGCGCTCGACCATGGAGGCCCGGGCGCTCTCGACCGCGTCGTGGAGCCGCTGGGTGGCCAGCTCCCACGCCGCGACGACCGCGCGGTGCTCGGCCTCGCGCCGCGCCTCGGCGTCGGCGATCGCGGCGGCCGTCTCGAGGGCGGTCTGCCGGGCCTCGGCCTCGGCCTTGCGGCGGCCCTCCGCCCATCCGGTCGCATAGCCCTGGGCCTGGGCGGCGGCGCGCACGTTGTCGGCCAGGTTGGCCAGGGTGTGCTCGGTGATGGGGTCGCCGAAGACGGTCCCGTCGCCGTAGCGCGTCCAGTCACCCGTGCGCAGCTCGTGGTGGTCCAGCGGGCGAGCACCGGCGGCGCCGCCGTTGCGGATGACCGCGCCCGAGGTTCGGCTACTCGACGAACTCATCGTCGCCGCCCCTTCGGATCATGATCTGGCCCTGTTCCTCGAGCTCGCGGATCGTGCGGATGATGGCCTGCTGGGCCTCCTCCACCTGGGTGAGGCGGACGGTGCCGAGCAGCTCGACCTCTTCGATGAGGTTCTCGGCGGCGCGGGCGGACAGGTTGTTGGTGATCTTGGCGCGGACGTTCTCCGGCACGCCCTTGAGGGCCAGCGCGAGCTGGGCGGTGTCGACGCTGCGCAGCACCAGCTGCACGGAGCGGTCCTCGATCGAGACGATGTCCTCGAACATGAACATCCGGCTCTTGACCTCTTCGGCCAGTGCGGTGTCGAGCGCCTCGAGGCCTTCGACGATCTGACGCTCGGTGGACCGGTCGGCGCGGTTGATGATGTTGACGAGCGGGTCGATGCCACCGACGCGCGACACGTCGCTGGGTTGGAGCATCGAGGAGAGCTTGCGCTCCAGGGTGCTCTCGACGATCCGGATGATCTCCGGTGCGGTGCGGTCCATCACGGCAATGCGGTGCGCGACCTGTGCCTGCAGGGCGGACGGGAGACCACCGAGCAGCAGCGACGCCTTGTCGGCGGTCATGTGGGCCAGGACGAGCGCGATCACCTGGGGGTGCTCGGCGGCGATGAAGGAACGCAGCTGGGCGGGGTCGGCCCGGTGCAGGAACTGGAAGGGCATCTGGATCGCGGCGGCGTTGAGGCGCTCGACGATCTCGGCGGCACGCTCGGGGCCGAGGGACTGCTCCAGCAGGTTCTTGGCGAAGTTGAGGCCACCCTGCGAGATGTGGGCTCGGGCGACCATCATCTCCCGGAACTCCCCGAGGACGTGCTCGGTCTCCGACGCACTGATCGCCTCCAGACGGGCGACCTCGGCGGTGACCGCCTCGACCTCGGCGTCGGACAAGTGGCTCAGCACGGACGCGGCGCGCTCCTTGCCGAGCTGGATGATCAGGATCGCCGCCTTGCGGACGCCTGCGCCGGTGATGGTCGCGGTGGTCATGCGCGATCGACCAGCCAGCCGCGCAGCAGGTTGGCGACGTCCTCAGGCTGCCGCTCCACGAGCGAGGCGAGCTCCTCGCGCATCGCGTCGGAGTCGTTGGCCTGCTGCTCGAGGGCGAGCAGTGCGGTGTTGGGCTCGTGCAGGGCGCCGCGGGCGGCGGCCTCCTCGCGGAGCTGCTCGACGACCAGGGTGGTGGCGGCCTGGCGGGCCTTGGCCTTCTTGCGTCCGCGCAGCCACATGATGAGCAGGATCAGCGCGGCCACGACGCCGATGCCGATGTTGCGGTAGAGCGTCAGCGTCTGGGCCTTCTTGTCGGCCGCGGCCGCCGCGTCGAGCTCCTTCTTGGCCGTCTCGGTCGCGGTCCGGTCGAAGGGCACTGCCGACACCATCACGGTGTCGCCGCGGTTGGGCTGGATGCCCACGGCGTTGCTGATGAGTGCGCGGATCTGGTTGGGCGGGACCTGCGTGGCCTGGGAGTCCAGCACGATGCCGATGTGCAGCGAGTTGATCCCGCCGGGCGCGACCTCGCGCTCCTCGACCGTGGTGTCGATGGCGTTGTCGGAGGTCTTGGTCGTCTTGTCGTACTTCGAGGCGCCGCCGGAGGTGGTGGTCGGGTCCATCTGGCCGTCCGGGCCGAGAACGCCGCCCACGCCGCTGCCGGCCGGGCCGACGTACTTCTCGGTCTGCTCGGACTGGGAGAGCGCCAGGCTCTTGGGGTCCTTGCTGTAGGTCGTGGTCTTGGTGATGGCCTTGTCGAAGTTGAGGTCCGCGGTCACCGTGACGCTGGAGTTGCCGGGGCCGATGACGCTGTCCAGCGTCGCCTGGATCCGGCTCTGCATGGAGGTCTGGAAGTCGGCGATCTCCTGGGTGCGGGTCCCGGCCATGCCGGCCTCGGTGGCGTCCGGGGTGAGCACCTTGCCGGTGGAGTCGGCCACGGTGACGTCCTCCGGGGACATGCCGTCGATGCTCGAGGCGACCAGGTGGACGATCGCCTGGACCTCCTCGGCCGACAGGGTGGTGCCGACGGGGCTCGAGACCAGGACGGACGCCGTCGCGGGGTCCTGCTGGTCGGAGAAGACCTGCTTGGCCGGCAGCGCCAGGTGCACCACGGCGGTGTCGACGTCGTCGAGCGCCTCGACGGTCTTGGAGAGCTCGCCCTCCATGGCCCGCTTGAAGTTGGTCTGCTCCTGGAACTCGCTGGTGGACAGGCTCTGGGTGTCGAGCAGCGAGTAGCCGGAGTCCGAGGACGCCGGGAGGCCGTCGCCGCTGAGCTGGATGCGGGTCGAGTAGACCTGGTCCTGCGGCACCATGATCGTGTCGCCGCCCGCGGCCAGCTCGTACTTCACGCCTTGGGCGTCGAGCTCCTGGACAATCGCGGAGGCGTCCTTGGAGGACAGGTTGGAGTAGAGCGGCGCGTAGTCGGGGGTTGTGACCCACTTGAAGACGAGGAACGCGGCCAGCAGCAGGGCACCGGTGCCCACGATCGAGACGACCTTCTGGCCCGCGGTGAAGTCGGTGAACGTCTTCTGGTACCGCGTGATGGTGGTGGTGACTCGGTCCTTCATCAGATCGGCATCCGCATGATCTCGGTGAACGCCTCGACGGCCTTGTTGCGCATCGCGACGGTCAGCTGGGTGGTGACCGCGGCCTCGGTGGCCGCGATGGTGTAGTCGTGGATGGCGGACAGGTCACCGGAGGCGGCCTGGACCGACAGCGTGTCGGCCTTGTCCTGCACACCTTCGAGGTGGTCGAGGCCCTTGATGACCAGGTCGCCGAAGCCCTGCCCGTCGGCGGCCTTGGCCGAAGCGCTGGTGCTCGCAGGGGCGAGGGTCGGGGCGACGTACGGCGTGAAGCCGACGCCCTCGATGCCGCTCACGCTCATCACGCACGTCCGATCTGTAGCGCTGCGTTGTAGTTGTCCTGGGCGTTCTTGGTGACCTGGACCGACGCCTGGAAGCCGCGCTGCGCCATGATCAGCTGGGTCATCTGGCTGGCGAGGTCGATGTCGGGCGCGCGGACATAGCCGTTCGCGTCGGCGAGCGGGTTGTCGGGGGCGTACTCGAGGCGGCCCTCGGGGTCGCCCTGGGCGATGCCGATGACCGCGACGCCGCCGTCGGTCCGGCTGCCCACGATCGGGGTGGTCGCCTGGTAGGCAGGGCCGGCGGTGCTGCGGATCGTGTTGACGTTCGCGATGTTGGCGGCCAGCGAGTCGAGCCAGGTCTGGTGGGCACCGAGCGAGGAGCCGGCGATGCGCAGGAGGTCGAAGGCGCCCATCACTGACCACCGACCGCGAACTTCACGAGGTTGAACCGGTCGCTGATCGCCCGGGTGAGCACCTGGTAGGTGTACTGCGACTGGACGGCCGCGAGGGTCTCCTTGCGCAGGTCCACGTTGTTGCCGTTGGCGCCGACCGGGGTGTTGGTGGGCGCGCTGGAGACGGTCAGCTCACTCGGGTCGAACTGACCGTCATCCAGCGCGGCGCGGAGGGAAGATTCGAAGTCAACGGACGTGGCCCGGAAGTTGGGCGTGTCGACGTTGGCGATGTTGTCGGCGATGACCTTCTGACGCAGCGCGACCCCGTCCAGGGCGGCACTGAGCACCTGCCCGACCGAGTCGAGAGCATCGAGGGACACTGGAGCCTCCGAGAAAGGCGGTTGGGCTGCCGGTCCCTCGGCAACGTAGTGAGCAATCCGTGCTCACCCTTACTGGTCGGCAGCTGGCCGACGAGCCTGAGGCTTTCTGGATTTCTTTGCTTTGGGGGCCTCAGGTCCCCCGGGTGGTGCCGTGGATCGAGGCTCAGATCAAGACGATCGAGAACCGTCCGGTGCCATAGCCCTGGATCTCGATCTTCATGTCCTCGCGCCGGCCGAGAGTGAGCGCCATCATCTGCAGGTGGCCGGGCATCTCGTCGCCGGCGGGGTGCACGGCGTAGAGCCGGACGTGCGGGGCGTTGTCGACGTTGAACAGCGAGGTGGCGATGTTGAGCACCTCACCGATGTTGTCCTTGATGTTGTCCGGAAGCACGCCGGCCTCGAGCGCGGCGGCGGCGCCGCCGGGCGGCACCAGGCCGATGGCGGCACCGAGGTAGGCCGACAGGGGCATGTCGAGCAGCAGCAGCGCGCGGATCTCGAGGGAGTCCTCGGTGTAGACCGCGATCGTCGCCGGGAAGTGGGGCGTGGGCGCGAACGGTGAGGTCGGACCCATGGTGATGTCGCGGTCGAGCATGCTCGTCAGCAGCTCGCGGATCTGCATCGGCGCAGGAAGATGGATGGTCGGTGCGTTGGCGTTCACGGTGATCCTCCGGTTCGGGAGTATGGCGCGGTTCACCCGGGAACCAGGTGGTGGTGGTCAGGTACGGATGTCGAGGTACGCCGGCCGGGCCGGCGTGGAGGTGAGGGTCGACCGCGGGGTGGCGGCCTGGCGCTGCTCGATGTTCTCGCGCAGGGCGGCGACCAGGGTCGCCTCGAGACGCTTCTGGCGTTCGAGGACCTCCTGGGCGCGCGGAAGCAGCTCGTGGGGGAGCGGCGGCACCCCGGTCGGCGGGGTGAACGCGTGGGGCGGCACTTCGTGCAGCGAGGCCTCGCTGTGGTCGAGGTCGCGCTCGAGGCGGTAGAGGATCTCCTCCCAGACGGCGACGTCGGAGGACCGGGTGGTCGTCATGACGCCGCCAGGGACTGCAGGGCCGCGTCACGCCAGGTGTCGGCGAGCTGGGTGGCCAGTTCGAGACACTCGCGGCTGGCCGCGGCGTCGCGGTGCACGTTGGCGTGGACGAGCTGGGAGTAGAGGTACTCATAGAGCGAGTCGAGGCCCTGGGCGCCGGCCCACAGGTCGGGGCGAAGGCTGGCTCGGAGCTCGAGCACGATCTCCTGGGCGTGCAGCAGGTGCGGGTGGGCGGCCGCCTGGTCGCCGAGGGTCTGCGCGTCGGCTGCCGTCCGGATGTCGCGCACCAAGCGCTCGCAGAGCATGACCAGCAGCTTGGCCGGGCTCGCGGTCGCGACGGACGCGTCGAGGTAGGCCGCAACTGCGTTGGGCGGGGTCATCACATGCTCCTTCGCTACTTGCTGCTGCTGCCGCTGTCCCAGCTGGGCAGCGAGTTGATCTGGCCGGTGAGCCAGCTGGACGTGGAGTTCAAGGTGGAGAGCGTGGTCTCCATGTTGGTGAACTGCTGGGTCAGCGCCGTACGGCGCAGCTCGAGCCGGTCGGTCCAGTTCTCGATCGACTCCTGGAGGGTCTTGATCGAGGAGTTGCGGCCCGTGATCGAGCTGGTGATCGTCCCGGTGGTCGAGTTGCTCGCCCCCTCGGCGACCGTGGCGAGCCGGTTGGCGTAGCCGGCGGTGCCGGTGGCCGTGAAGCGGGTCGCCAGCGCATCCGGGTTGGCCTTGAGCGCGGTGGCGAACTTGTCCTCGTCGAAGGTGAGCTTGCCGTAGCGGTCGGTCTGGATCCCGATGTCGGCCATCGTGGACCCGTCGGCCGGGTAGAGCGCGTTGAGCAGGTTGCTCCGCAGCTCGCGGAGGCTGCCCTCGTTGGACAGGGCGCCGGACTTCTTGGTCGTGGCGTCGTAGTTGGTCAGCGTGTCGATCTGGCTCACCAGCGCGTTGATCGCGGTGACCAGGCTCTTGACCTTGGTGGTCGCCGAGGTGCTGTCCGCGGAGACCGTGATGGTGCCGGTCTGGCCGACGGCGGCGCTGGCGATGGTGAAGTCGACGCCGGGCACGACGCCGGTGAAGGTGTTGGAGGCCGAGTGGATCGTGTCGCCGCCGATGGTGACCGAGGCGTCGACGCCCTGGGTCACGGCGGCGCCCCCGAGCAGGTCGGCTCCCGTGGAGTCGGTCAGGGTGAACGCCGCTGCGGCGCCGGTCGACGTGGCCTGGACGGAGAGCCGGTAGGTCCCGTTGTCGAGCTTGACCGTGGAGGCCTGAACGCCGGTGCCGGACGCGTTGAGCGCGGCTGCCAGGCCCTTGAGGGTGCCGTCCGTGGTCAGCGTGGTGGTGGTGGACCCGACGGTGAGCTTCACGTCGGTGCCGTTGGTGACGACGGTGTCGGTCAGGGCGGCGGTGTTGGTGTAGGTGAGCCGGTGGGCGACCGCGAGCGAGTTGACGGTCATGGTGACCCCGCCCTGGAGGGCGCCGGTGCTCGCGGTGGCGGTCAGCCCGGTGAGGCTGCTGGTGGCCGAGAAGACCTTCCAGCTGGAGGTCTTGGCCAGCTCCTTGGCCTGGGTGGCCAGGGCGGCGACCTGCGTGTTCAGCGACTGGAGGGTCGTGACCTGGGACTGCTCGGAGGTGAGCCGGGACTTGAGGCGGGTCTGGGGTGCCGCCTCCAGCGTCATCAGCTGGTCGATGATCGTCGCGGTGTCGAGACCGCTGGCGAGACCGCTGATACTGCTTGTCGCCGATGCCATCTCTACCTCCTCGTCGACCTCGTTCTCATGGTGTGTGCCGAAGGTATGTGTGGGCCGGCCGGGTGGACGCCTCGCGCCATTGTGACGTCCTCCCGGCCGGCCTGAGCTGAACCTGGCCCGAGGTCGGCACCTCGGGCCCCGCCCCCCTCACCAGGCGGCGGTCGGATCAGCGGTCTTGGTCAGCCCTTGAGCAGGGACAGCACGCTCTGCGGGGCCGAGTTGGCCTGTGCGAGCATCGCGGTGCCGGCCTGCGAGAGGATCTGGCTGCGGGTGTAGCTCATCATCTCCTGAGCCATGTCCGTGTCACGGATCCGGCTCTCCGACGCGGACAGGTTCTCGACCGCGACGTTGAGGTTGTTGATGGTGTGTTCGAACCGGTTCTGCACAGCACCGAGGTTCGCGCGGGCGGTCGAGATCGACGTGATCTGGGTGTCGATGGCGTCGATCGCCAGGCGGGCCTCAGCGGCCGTGTTGAACGAGATGCCGCCCGCAACCGCGGTGCCGGCAGCGCCGCCGGTACCCGGGGCCGTGGTGGCCAGGGTGCCGCCGTTGGTCGCCTGGACGACCAGCTCGTTGGTGTCGTTGACAGACGCCGAGAAGTTGGCCGCGAAGGCCGAGTCGCCGTTGAGCTTGTCAGCGACGTCCTGGACGCTGGTCAGGGAGCCCGCGGCACCCATGGCGACGGTCACGGAGGACACGACACCAGTGGTGCTGAAGGTCCAGTTGCCGGTCACGGCGGTGGGGGTGACAACGGCGTACTCGTTGCCGCCACCGGCGGTCAGGGCAGTCGCGACACCGGACACGTTGGCGGTGTCGAAGTTGAAGGAGATCACGTTGTCAGCAGACGCGGAGCCCGCGCCGACCTGGAAGTCCTTCGTGTGGGCGGTACCGTCGAGAAGCTTGGTCCCGTTGAAGTTCGTCGACCCGGCAATACGGGTCAGCTCACCCTGGAGCTGCGAAACCTCAGTCGCGATGGCCCCACGGGCCTGCGAGCTGTTGGTGTCGTTAGCAGCCTGCACAGACAGGTCGCGCATGCGCTGCAGGATCGAGTGAACCTCGGTGAGAGCACCTTCCGCGGTCTGGACGACCGAGATGCCGTCCTGAGCGTTGCGCACAGCAACCTTCAGGCCGCCGACCTGCGAGCGCAGGCCCTCGGAGATCGCCAGGCCGGCTGCGTCGTCGGCAGCACGGTTGATGCGGTAACCGCTGGACAGCTTCTCCAGCGACTTGGACATCTGGCCCTGGGTGACAGACAGGTTGCGGTAGCTGTTCAGAGCGTCGATGTTCTGGTTGATGCGCAGACCCATGGTGGTTCCCTCCTTGGAATCAGGTCTCTTTCCGGAACCCATCCTTGGGCTCTCTGACACCACAGTCGGCGTCGGGGAGACAGAGTTGAGAGGTTTCGGCGCGAGTGTTTCGGTGGACTGCTCGACGGCTGCCGCCGAGCCCGAGCTCGGCGGCAGCGCGTCGGCAACCGACGTGCGGGGTGCGGCCACCAGGACAGTGGCCAGAGTGGAGGCGGGTAGGGCGGAGGAGATCGTGGCGATCACGATCTGCCCTCCGGCTCATGCCGGTGACCCTCAGGCGGTGATGTCCAATGCCTCGGTCATCGGTCGGCGGCGCGTGATGGTGGCGTGGCGCGCGGCAACGGAGGCGAAGTAGGCCTCCCGCCGACGGTCGGCGGCACCGCCCGGGCGGGAGTGCACCGCGACCTGGTCAGGGTCGAAGGCCCGGTTGACGGCGTCGCGCAGCAGCACCATGGCCTCGGCGCGGAGCTGACTGATCCGGGACTCGGTGACGCCCAGCTCTGCCGCGATCTCGGCCATGGGGCGCTCGTTGAGGAAGTAGTCCTTGACGACGAGACGCAGCCGCTCGGGGAGCTCCTCGACGGCGGCGAGCAGATAGCCGAGCTGCTCGCGGTGCTCGATCTGGGGTCGGGCTCGCTGCCGACCAGGAGGTCGTCGAGCATGCCTTCGCGGGCGGCCTGGAGAGAGAGGACGGACGCGCGGGCGACGTCGGTGTCGTTGGCGATGACCTCGTCGAGCGGGACGCCAAGGGCCGAGGCGACCTCGGCGTTGGACGGCGACCGACCCATGGACGTGGCCAGCCGCGACCGGGTCTCGTCCAGGTCACGTGCGCGCCGGCGGACGGAGCGAGAGGCCCAGTCGACCGAGCGCAGCTCGTCGAGCAGGGCGCCGCGGATGCGGGTGGCCGCATAGCGGGAGAACGGGACGCCGCGCTCGGCGTCGTAGGCCTGTCCGGCCTGGACGAGCGCCGTCATGCCGGCGGAGACGAGGTCGTCGCGGTTCACGTGCGAGGGAACCCGGCCGAGCATCTCGCGGACCAGGTGTCCCACGAGCGGGATGTTGTCCGTGATGAGCTTGTCGACCTCGGCCTTGGACCGGCGGTCGGAGAAGGAGGCCGCAGTCCCCATCCCCTCGTCGTGCTCGGAGTCCGAGAACGAGGCCGATGGCGCGGTCAAGACGTTGGTTTCTTGCATCCCCGAGAAAGTCACGTAACGAAAGTGCGCGTTTTTACCGACGTTCCGAGGCGAGATTGGCGGTTTCCACCCCGATTGGTCACCCCGCCCGGGACCTTGGTCCTAGGGCCGCATGACCTGCGTGGCTAGATCTCTTCGGGAGAAGGCCCTCAGGTGGACGTTTTGCTGCCGATGAGGGGATGTAAGAACTCGGGTCGACTGCAGAGGTGACCGAAGGGCGGAGTATCGATGGAGAGGCTGTCGCTGATCCTGTGGCGGGAGCGGGACCTGCTGGAGACATTGCTGTTCAAGCTGGAAGAAGAGCAGCTGCTCCTGGCCAACGGGCGCACCCGGTGGCTCATGCGTGCCACACAGGAGGTCGAGGCGGTGCTGCAGAGCATCCGCGAGACCGAGATCCTGCGATCGGTGGCGGCCGACGAGGCTGCCGCCGCGATGGGCCTGGGCGCGAGCCCGAGCCTGCGTGCGCTTGCGGACGCGGTCGGTGAGCCCTGGCACACCATCCTGGCCGAGCACCGTGACGCCTTCGTCAAGATCACCCAGGAGATCAGCTCCCTGGCCGACGCCAACCGCGAGCTGGTCACCGCCGGCTACCGTTCTGCGCGCGAGACCCTCCTCAGTCTCGGTGACACCGCCTCCGGCTACGGCCAGGACGGCACCGCCGTGACCGAGTCCCCCCGCCACCTCCTGGTGGACAGGAGCCTGTGACATGACGGGCACGTTCTCGTCGTTCCAGACGTCGCTCAGCGCCCTGCGCTACAACCAGCTCGTGATGGACGTCGCGAGCGGGAACATCGCGAACGTGGGCACCGACGGCTATGCCCGCCGTCGGGTCACCGCCGAGTCGCTCGGAGCCGCGACCACCCCCGCGATCTGGTCGCGGGCGCAGTGGGAGGGCAACGGCGTACGCGTCTCCGGGCTGCAGCGGCTCGTGGACCCGATGCTGGACTCTCGGGCGCGTCGTGAGCACGGGCTGCAGTCCTACTTCGACCTGCGCCAGACGGTCCTCGAACGCGTCGAGACCGGCTTCGGCGAGCCGGGGGACCAGGGTGTCTCTGCGGCCATGTCGACGTTCCGGACGAGCTGGCACGACCTGGCGAACGCCCCGTCCTCGACGGCCACCCGCGCCTCCGTGGTGACCGCTGCCGGGACGCTGGTCGACTCGATCAACGCCCAGGCCCGCAACATCTCCACCGAGCAGTCCGAGCAACGGCAGAACCTGCTCGGCACGGTTTCGGAGATCAACACCCTGGCCGGCGATCTCGCCAACGCCAACAAGGCGATCGCGAACGCCAACATGAACGGGAGCGACCCCAACGTCCTCCTCGACCAGCGTGACCAGATCGCCCTGCGGCTCTCGGAGCTCACCGGGGGCGTGGGAACGATCCGCAGCGATGGCGGCATGGACATGTCGGTCAATGGCGTGGCTCTGGTGACCGGCCAGGTCGCCGGCACTTTCGAGATCGCGGCCGGGGTCACCCCGACCGGTGGCGCCGATGGCAACCCGGTGTCGTTCCAGATCACCGACACCTCCGGCACCACCGCCGTGAGCGGCGGGATGAAGGGTGAAGCGGGCGCGATCACCGACCTGCTCAATGTCACCCTGCCCGACTACCTCGCCGACCTCGGCGCCGTGGCCAAGTCACTCGCGGACACGGTCAACGCCCAGCACCAGGCGGGCTACGACAAGGCCGGCGTGGCGGGGGTCGCCCTGTTCACCTACAACGCCGCCGACCCGGCCTCGACGCTGGCCCTTGCGTTCACCGACCCCGACCTCCTCGCGGCCTCGTCGCTCCCGGGCGGCGTCGTCGACGGCGGAAACGCCGACACCCTGGCCGGACTCACGTCGTTCGAAGGCGACTATCAGCGCCTGGTGTCGACGTTCGGCACCCAGGTTGCCTCGAGTGCGCGTCAGGCCGCGAGCCAGCTGACGCTGACCAACCAGGTCGACGGGTCCCGCGAGCAGCTCTCCGGCGTGAGTATCGACGAGGAGATGGTCTCGATCATGCAGGGACAGCGTGCCTATGAGGCGGCCTCCCGAGTGATGACCACCCTCGACGACGTGCTCGACACCCTGATCAACAGGATGGGAGTCGGCTGATGATCACCCGTGTCACGCAGCAGATGATGTCCCAGCGGTCGCTGGACGGGCTCCAGCTGGGTCTCACCCGGCTGGCCAAGATCCAGGAGCACCTCTCCACCGGCAAGGTCATCAACCGGGTCTCCGACGCTCCGGCCGATGCCACGGCCGCGATGCGCCTGCGCTCCGCGGTCGCGGTCCAGAAGCAGTACGCCCGCAACGCCGACGACGGCGCGACCTGGCTCGCCCAGGCCGACGTGGCTCTCCAAGACGCCACCGACCTGGTCCGGCGGGCCCGCGAGCTCGGGCTCCAGGGCGCGAGCAGCGGCTCAATGAGCCAGCAGGGTCGCGAGGCGCTGGCGGCGGAGGTCGACCAGCTGCGGCAGGGCCTGATCTCGACGGCCAACACCACCTATCTCGACCGCCCGGTCTTCGGCGGGGTCACGGCCGGCACCCAGGCCTACGACGCGACCACGGGCGCCTACATCGGCGTCAACCAGCCCGTCCTGCGGTCTGTGGCCGACGGCGTCAAGGTCCGGGTCGACGTCGACGGCCAGGCCACGTTCGCCTCTTCAGGGACCTCGGCCTTCGACGACCTGACGGCGCTGTCCACCGCGCTCCGGGCCAATGACACGGTGGCGATGCGCACCCAGGTGGACGCGCTCAAGGTGCACCTGGACGCGATCAGCACCGTCCAGTCCGACGTCGGGGCTCGCGCCAAGCGCATCGACCTGGCGAACGTGTCCGCCGGCGACGCGCAGATGGCCCTGAGCACGCGGCTGTCGAACCTCGAGAACACCGACCTCGCCCAAGCGACCGTGGACCTCAACCTGCAACAGGTCGCCTACCAGTCCGCCCTCGCAGCCACGGCGCGGGTCATGCAACCGAGCCTGGTGGACTTCCTGTCATGAGCGTGGCGTCCCCGACCTCCCCGGACCACACCTGCGATGATCTTCCTGCGATGAGTGACCACAGCGAAACCCCCGAACCGGGCGCCCCGCGGCTCGACATACCGGACCTGCCGGTCATCGAGATGGTCCAGCCCATGCCCGGCTTCGACGACGAGCGACGGTTCACCCTGGTCAAGCTCGACGACGACGGGATGCTCTGCGCCCTCACCTGCCTCGACTCGGACCTGCGTTTCCTGGTCGTCTCTCCGACGCCGTTCTTCCCGGACTATGCCCCCGAGATCGACGACGACGTGGCCCAGCGGCTCGAGCTGATGACCGCCGACGACGCGCTCGTGCTCCTCGTGCTCACGGCCGGTGAGTCACTCGCCAGCAGCACGGCCAACCTGATCGCCCCCATCGTGGTCAACCGCAACACCTATCGAGCCGCCCAGGTCGTGCTGGACCACCAGGACCTCCCGCTCGCGGCGCCGCTGGCCGGTTGACCGTGCCCCGGCGGGACCGTCCGTCAGCCGGAATCCGCGCGGCCGATGCCGGCCCACTTCCGGGTCGTTGCAGCGGCGACTCGTGAGGAGCAGGTAGCGTGCTGTCCGTGCTCGTTCTCAGTCGTCGCGTCGGTGAGGCGATCGTCGTCGGTGGCGACGTGACCGTCACCGTGCTCGAGGTGCGCGGTGACATCGTGCGCATCGGCATCGACGCGCCGCGATCGGTGGCCGTCCACCGGGCCGAGCTGCTGGCCGAGGTGCGCAGCACCAACGAGGCCGCTGCCTCCCCGGCCGAGGCCGCCGTGGCGTCGCTGACCCAGGAGATCCGCAACCGCCAGTGACGCCCCGCCGCGGCGGTGGTGTTGCGGAGGTGGTCAGTCGCCGTCGCCCATCCGGGCGGCGAGCAGCGCCGCCTGGGTGCGGCGGGTGACGCCCAGCTTGCCGAGGATCGACGTGACGTGGTTCTTGACCGTCTTCTCGGCCAGCGACAGCTCGTCGCCGATCTGGCGGTTGGTCATCCCCTGGGCGACCAGGGTGAGCACCTTGTGCTCGGACGGGGTGAGCTCGTCCATGCCGGGGATCTGGTGACCGTGGCGGTCGCTGCGCTCGGACATCCGCAGCACCAGGCCGGGGTCGATGAGCGAATGCCCGCTTGCCACGAGGCGTACGGCGTTGACCAGCGCGTCGAGTGAGATCCACTTGAGCACGTAGCCGCTGGCGCCGGCCATGGCGGCGGCGAACATCGCGGTGCCGTCGTCGTGGCTGGTGAGCATCAGGCCCTTGATCTCGGGATCGCGCTCGTGGACCTCACGAAGGACCTCGATGCCGGATCCGTCGGGGAGGCGTACGTCGAGCACGGCCACGTCGGGCTTGGCGGCGAGGATCGCCTCGGCTGCGCCGGCGGCGACGTCCCACTGGCCGACCACGGTCAGGTCGGGCTCGCACTCGAGGACGGCTCGGACGCCTTCGCGAGTCACCGCGAAGTCGTCGACCAGGAACACCCGAGTTGCGCCCACGGCCTCATTCAAGCAAAGCCGTCGCGCTGGGGTGGGAGAACCGGAGAAGAGGTGCGGGAATAGCCGGAGCTGACATATGGTTGTCCACGACAACCATATTTGTCGAGATCACCGAGCGACTGGAAGTGCCTTCGTGACCGCCGCAGAGACCCGTCCCACCAGCACCGTGGCCACCGAGCCGCCCGGCCAGATGAGCCACCACGAGGTGCTCGAGGCCCTCACCGGCCTGCTGCTCGCGATGTTCGTCGCCATGCTCTCCAGCACCGTCGTCACCAACGCGCTGCCCCGCATCATCAGCGACCTCAAGGGCAGCCAGACCGGCTACACCTGGGTCGTGGTCGCGACCCTGCTGGCCATGACCGCCACGACGCCGATCTGGGGCAAGCTGGCCGACCTGATGAGCAAGAAGGTGCTCGTCCAGAGCGCGCTCGTCATCTATTCCATCGGATCGCTCATCGCGGCCTTAGCCCCGTCGATGTCGGTCCTCATCGGAGCCCGTGTCGTCCAGGGCCTCGGTGTGGGTGGGCTCACCGCCCTCGTCCAGGTCGTCATCGCGAGCATGGTGTCGCCCCGGGAGCGGGGCCGCTACTCGGGCTACATCGGCGCGGTCTTCGCCCTCGCCACGGTGTCGGGCCCGCTGATCGGAGGGCTGCTCGTCGACACCGTCGGGTGGCGCTCCTGCTTCTATGTCGGGCTTCCGGTCGCCGCCCTGGCGTTCGTCGTACTCCAGAAGACGCTGCACCTGCCCGTGGTCAAGCGCGAGGTCCACATCGACTACTTCGGCGCGACCCTGATCGTCGGCGGCGTGAGCCTCCTGCTCGTGTGGGTGTCGCTCGCGGGCAACCAGTTCGCGTGGGCGTCGGTGACCAGCTACCTGCTCGTCGGTGCCGGTGTCCTCGTGCTCGCGCTCGCCGTGCTCGTCGAGGCCCGGTTCGCCCGGGAGCCGGTCATCCCGCTGCGGCTGTTCCGTGACCGCACCACGGCCCTGGCCACCGCCGCGTCCGTGATGATCGGCGTCGCGATGTTCGGGGCGGCCGTCTATCTCAGCCAGTACTTCCAGCTCGCGCGCGGCATGACGCCGACGCACGCCGGCCTGATGTCGATCTGCATGGTGGGTGGGCTGCTCGTGTCGAGCATCGTGTCGGGCCGCGCCATCACTCGCAGCGGCCGCTGGAAGCGGTGGCTGATCGGCGGCATGGTCCTGGTCATCGCCGGCCTCGCGACCCTCGGCACCATCGACGAGTCGACTCCCTTGGTGCTCGTCGGGTCCTTCATGGCGATCCTCGGCCTCGGGCTCGGCGCCACGATGCAGAACCTGGTGCTCGCGGTCCAGAACAACACGGCGCAGGCCGACATGGGTGCGGCCAGCTCGGTCGTCACGTTCTTCCGCTCGATCGGCGGGTCCGTGGGGGTCTCGGTGCTGGGCGCAGCGCTCAGCCACCGCGTCGCCACCACCGTCGCCGACGGGTTGACGGCGATGGGCATCTCCGCCGGTTCGGCCGGCGACAGCCATGCCATCCCGGACCTCGCCGCGCTGCCCGCGCCCGTTCGTCAGCTCTTCGAGCACGCCTTCGGTGACGCCACCGGGCGCCTCTTCCTGATGGCGTTGCCCTTCGCCGTCGTCGCGTTCGGCTGCCTGCTGTTCATCCGCGAGGTGCCGTTGCGGCAGACGATCCTCCACGAGGAGGAGCTGGACTCGGTGGTCGCCGCCGAGCTCGGTGTCGACCAGCCGGGAGGCGTCCGATGACTCCTGCTGAGGGTTCGTCCGCAGGCGCCGGGTCGGCGGTGGCCACCGCTCGCGCCGACCTGCTCGTCGGGCTCGAGACGGAGGTGGGGGTGCTCATCCGGCGGGTCAAGCGGGTGATCGCCGAGCGTGCGGAGGTCGTGCACCCCGACCTCGCGCCGGCGTCGTACCTGCTGCTCACGTTCCTGGCCGAGCAGGGGCCGGTCCGCGCTTCGGCGCTGGTCGACCGCTTCCACGTCGACAAGGGCGCGATCAGCCGCCAGGTCCAGCACCTCGAGGAGCTCGGCCTCGTCGAGCGGCACCCCGACCCCGACGACGGCCGGGCGTCCTTGCTCGGAGCGAACGCCGACGCGCGCCGCCGGCTCGAGGCCGTCACCGTCGAGCGGCGCCGCTTCCTCGACGCGCGCCTCGGCGACTGGGACGACGCCGACCTGGAGTCGTTCGTGGCCGCGCTCGGTCGCTACAACCGTGCGCTGGAGAGGCCGTCGACCTGAGGCCACGCCTCGTCGATTGGACGCAAACCGCAGGGTTGCGGCCCGAAATCCTGCGGTTTTGGGCCAAACCGCACTGGGGCCGGGCCGGGGGACAAGCGGACCCGATCAGTCCCGCCAGAGCCACACGGCGTCATCGGGGGCAAGGACCGAGCCGTCGAGGGGACGGCTACTGACCAACACCTCGCCGGGAGGCAGCTCGACCGTGCGCGTGCCGCAGTTGACGACCACCGTGAGGGGGCCGCGGGTGAACGCGAAGGCCCCGGGCGCGAGGTCGAGCAGCTCCACCTCGGCGCCGGCGTCCTCGACATGGCTGCGGCGGAGGGCGAGCGCGCGCCGGTAGAGCTCGAGCGTCGAGCCCGGGTCGCCGGTCTGCGCGGCCACCGACAGCGGGGCCCAGTCGTCGGGCTGGGGCAGCCACGGCTGGCCGCTCCCCGGGCCGAAGTCGTACGGCGGCCGGTCGCCGCCCCACGGAATCGGGATCCGGCAGCCGTCGCGACCGGGGACGCCCGAGCGCAGCCAGACCGGGTCCTGACGGTGCTCGGGGGCGACGTCGATCTGGGCGAGCCCGAGCTCCTCGCCCTGATAGACGTAGGCCGACCCCGGCAGGGCCAGCATCGCCAGCATGGCGGCGCGGGCCCGGGCGAGGCCGCGCTCGCCGCCGCCGTACCTGGTCACCGTGCGCATCACGTCGTGGTTGTTGAGCACCCAGGTGGGTGCGGCGCCGACGGGACGCAGGGCGTCGAAGGTCGACGTCACGACCTCGGCGAAGGACGCCGCCGACCAGGGGGCGACCAGCCACGCGAAGTTGAAGGACTGGCTGAGCTCGTCGCCGCGGACATAGCGGGCCATCGACTCGGCGCTCTTGGTCCAGGCCTCGGCCACCAGCATCCGGTCGCCGGGATACTCCGCGAGGACGCGGTGCCAGTGTCGGTAGACGTCGTGGACCTCGGGCTGGTCCCACATCGGCTCGTCGGCCTCGTGGACGTCCTCGAGGCCACCGTCCTCGGTGAGGGCCGCCGACCGGGGCTCGTCGTCGCCGCGCACCTGGTCGCGCAGGCCCTCCTCCTTGAACAGCGAGTGGGCGACGTCGATCCGGAACCCGTCGACGCCGCGGTCCAGCCAGAACCGCAGGATGTCCTCGAAGGCGTCCCCGACCTCGGGGTCGCGCCAGTTGAGGTCGGGCTGGGTGCTGTCGAAGAGGTGGAGGTACCACTGCCCGGGGACCCCGTCGGCCTCCACGACCCGTTGCCAGGCCGGGCCGCCGAACACCGAGAGCCAGTTGTTGGGCGGCTCGTCCCCGCCCGGCCCGCGCCCGTCGCGGAACAGGTAGCGCTCGCGCTCCCGACTGCCGGGTCCGGCCGCCAGCGCCGCCTGGAACCAGGCGTGCTCGGAGGAGGTGTGGTTGGGCACCAGGTCGACCACGACTCGAAGGTCGAGGTCGTGGGTCTTGGCGATCAGCGCGTCGGCGTCCGTGAGCGTCCCGAACCGCGGGTCGACGTCGGTGTAGTCCGCGACGTCGTAGCCGTGGTCGTGCTGTGGTGAGGTGTAGAACGGCGTGATCCAGAGCGCGTCGACCCCCAGGTCACGCAGGTAGGGGAGCCGGGCGGTGATACCGGGCAGGTCCCCCAGCCCGTCGCCGTCGCCGTCGGCGAAGCTGCGCACATAGATCTGGTAGAAGACGGCCTGGAGCCACCAGGGGCGGGCCGGGTCGTTGAGGTCGCGCACCGAGCGATCCTACGGGGCGGGGGTAGGTCGACCCGGGGTCGTCGACCCGCGCGAGACGCTCAGTTGAAGTCGTCCGGGTTGATCGTGAACCACACGTGCGCTGCAGCGGCCAGCAGCCGCCCGTCGCCGGCATAGAGGCCGCTCGAGGTCAGGGTCTTGCGGCCCTGGGTCGCCAGCCAGCGCCCGACGACGACCTGGGTCTCGCCGACCCGCGGAGGCTCGTGGACGACGGCCGTCATCCGCCCGAGCACCATCGGCCGCTCGTCGATGTCGCTGGCCCAGCCGCTCACGCAGTCGAGCGCGGCCCACGTCACGGCGTGTGCCGCCTGATCGGGAGCGTCGGGGTCGGCCAGACTGGGGTGCGGCGTCCACGTCGCGGCGGCGACCGGCGGCTCGTCGCTCACCATCCCCGGGAAGATGCGCAGCCCATCGCCCTCCGACCGCCCGGTCCCGCACACGAAGCACGTCGGGAAGGGATGGCCGACCAGGCCGGCGTACGACGCCTCTGCGGCCGCGGCGACCTCGAGCGACACCGCCGCCGGCGCCTCGGGCGCGGACCCGACCCGGCGCCCCTCCGCGATCGTGACCCCGTCCTGCGTCACCACCACGACACCGTCGGACTCGTCGACCGACAGGGGCACGTCGAGCGGCGGCGGTCTGCGCAGGGTGACCTCGACGGGCGCGCCCGTGTCCACGAGGGCGGCCACGGCGCCGGAGGTCCAGCCGCCGTTGCCGGACTGGGCCGGCCCCCGGAAGCGTCCCGGCACGACCAGCTGGCTCATCCGCGGATCCTCTCGAAGCGGGCCAAGGCCTCCCGGCGCTCGGCCGCGTGGTCGATGACGGGGGCAGGGTACCCCTCCACGGCGCCCGGCTCGTGGGGGTCGGCGCAGTCGGCCAGCTCGGGCACCCAGCGGCGGACATAGGCCGCGTCAGGGTCGAAGCTGCGGCCCTGCGTGGTCGGGTTGAAGACCCGGAAGTACGGCGCCGCGTCGGTGCCGGAGCCCGCGACCCACTGCCAGCCGTGCTGGTTGGAGGCCAGGTCGCCGTCGATGAGGTGCTGCATGAAGTGGCGGGCGCCGTGCTGCCACTCCAGGTGCAGGTCCTTGACCAGGAAGCTGGCGACGATCATCCGGACCCGGTTGTGCATCCAGCCGGTGGCCAGGAGCTGCCGCATCCCGGCGTCGACGATGGGGAAGCCGGTCCGGCCCTCCTTCCAGGCCTCGAGCAGGGGCCCGGGGTCGTCGTACTCCATGCCGGAGAACTCGGGCCGGAGGTAGTCGCGGGCGGTGTGCGGGTGATGGAAGAGCACGTCGGCATAGAACTCACGCCAGGCGAGCTCGGAGCGGAAGGTCGCGGCGCCCGGGCCGTGGTGCCGACCCAGGTCCGCGAGGAGCGTCCGGGGGTGGATCTCGCCCCAGCGCAGCGCGGGGGAGAGCCGGGAGGTGCTGTCGAGGTCGGGCCGGTTGCGGTCGTCGGCGTAGTCGCCGAGCTGCTCTGCCGCGAACTCGCGCCACCGCGCGCGCGCCGCCTCCTCGCCGACGGGTGGGGGGCGCAGGCCGTCGGGCCAGTCGGCGGCCGGGAGGTCCTCGCCCTCCCGATGGCGCAGCCACTCGCCCCCGGTCGGCGCGGCGACCGGGCCTCGCCAGCCGTGGTCGGCCCAGGCCTTGGAGAACGGCGTGAAGACCCGGTAGGGGTCGCCGGCCTGGTTGAGCACCCGGCCGGGGGCGACGGCGTACGGCGACCCGGTGCGGACCAGCTCGATGCCCTCCGCGGCGAGGGTCTCTTCGACCGCCTCGTCACGGCGTCGGCCGTAGGGGGCGTAGTCGGCGGCGGCGTGGACGCGGTCGGCGCCTACCGCCCGGGCGGCCTCGACGATGCGGCGCCGGGGATCGCCCTCGGTGACGCTCAGGGAGCCGCCGATGCTGCGCAGCCCGGCGTCCAGGGAACGCAGGGACGCGGCGAGATAGGCCCGGCGGGGTGCTCCGGAGGCACGCCACAGTCGCGGATCCACCACGAAGAGCGGCAGGACGGGACCGTCCTCGAGTGCGAGCCGCAGCGCCGGGTTGTCGCCGAGGCGCAGGTCGCGGCGGAACCACAGGAGCGAGGTCACCCGCCCCACTGTGCCACGCAGCCGAGGGGGGTCGTGCCCCGTGACGTGCAATACGTCACAATGTGCTGGTGAGCGACCTCATCGACACCACAGAGATGTACCTCCGCACCATCTATGAGCTGGTGGAGGAGGGCATCACCCCCCTGCGCGCGAGGATCGCGGAGAGGCTCCACCAGTCCGGCCCGACCGTCTCCCAGACGGTGGCGCGCATGGAGCGCGACGGGCTCGTGACGGTCGAGGGCGACCGCCACCTGGAGCTGACCGATGAGGGCACCCGGCTCGCGACCCGGGTGATGCGCAAGCATCGGCTCGCCGAGCGACTGCTGGTCGACGTGATCGGCCTGGAGTGGGAGCACGTGCACGCGGAGGCCTGCCGCTGGGAGCACGTGATGTCGGAGGCGGTCGAGAAGCGGCTCCTCGAGATCCTCGAGAACCCTGCGGAGTCCCCCTACGGCAACCCGATCCCGGGTCTCGACGAGCTCGGTCACGAGCCGGGTGAGGACTTCATGGAGGGCGTCGAGCCGCTCTCCCGCCTCGCCCGCACCGAGGAGGCGATGATGGTGATCCGCCGGATCGCCGAGGAGCTCCAGAAGGACGAGCGCCTGATGGGCACCCTGCGCCGCATCGGCGCGTTGCCGGACCGGACCGTCTCGGTGGTCGCCACCGAGGACGGCATCATGATCGCGTCCGGGGGCGAGTCCGCCGAGATCGACTTCGAGGTCGCCGACCACATCTTCGCCACCTCGAGCCGCTGACCCTCGCCGCGCCTCGGGGCGGTCGGTCGCTCACACGACGGTGAGGTCGAAGTCGCCGTACGCCGCCAGCACGTCGGCATAGTGCTGGCGCTGGTCGGCCGTCGGCTCGACGAGCGGCAGGGTGCTGGGCCGTACGCCGTGATGGCGGAAGCCGATCACCTTCACGCGCATGCGCGGGTCCACCGCGGCGAGCCAGCGACCCGTCGCTGCCAGCAGGTCGTCGGCGTCGTTCACTCCGGGGAGCATCAGGAGCCGAACCTCGTGGAGCCGCCCGAGGGGGGCCAGGTGCGAGATGGACGCGAGGACACGATCGTTGGGCTGGCCCGTCATCCGGTGGTGGATCTCGGGGTCGAGGCACTTGAGGTCCACCATGACCCCGTCGGTGAGCGGGACCAGCCGGGCCCACACCTCGCGCGTCGTGTCGCCGTTGGTGTCGATGAAGCAGGTCAGCCGGGCGGTCGTCGGGTCGGTACGGATCGCGGAGAACAGCTCGGCCACGAACCCCGGCTGCTGGGTCGCCTCGCCGCCACTCACGGTCACCCCTGACAGGAACGGGGCCGCGAGCCGGATCCGTCCGAGCAGATCGGCCACCGTCCGCGTGCGCGCCTTGGGGGTCGAGTCGTGCGGGCAGGCCACGAGGCAGGCATCCCCACCGGCGCAGAGTCGCTCGTCCCAGCGCATGACGCCGAGGTCGAAGGTCAGCGCTCCGCTCGGGCACACCGGGACGCAGGCCCCGCAGTCGATGCAGGGCTGGATCGTGTAGGGGTTGTGGCAGGCGATGCAGTCGAACGAGCAGCCCTGGAGGAACACGACGAACCGGTTGCCCGGGCCGTCGACCCACGAGAACTCGATGGTGTCGGTGACCAGGCCGGTGGCGTCGGGACCCGAGCCGGCGGCGGGGGTGGTCATGCCTCCGGGATCGTCCCGGCAGCCAGCTCGCGTGCGCCGACCCGCTTGACGTTGCGCTGGGTCAGGTGGAAGTTGCGCTCGGCCCCGGCCGCCAGGAAGTCGCTGCCGTGGCGGGCACCGACCTGGTCGATGTCGACGAGGTCGCACTTGCGAACGAGGTAGCCGGTGATCCGGATGAACTCGTTGGAGTCGAGGTTGAACGTGTAGTCGCGCATCCCCACCGTGAAGGCGCCGCGGATGATGTCGACCATCGCCTGGGGGTTGCGGACGGCCGTCTCGTCGACGTGGAAGATGTCGCTGACACCCGACGCGAACAGCTTGTGGTGGGGGGCGCACACGCTGATGTGCTCGCGCATGCCCGGCTCCTCGCCGACCGGGATGCGGGTCCCCGCGGTGACGCCCTGGTCGAGGTCGATGCCGCTCTGGGAGTGGAGGTAGGCCCGCCCGCCGCCACCCTCGCAGTAGGGCAGCGGCCTGGCCGCTACCAGCTCGGCGACGCGCTCGACGATGCGGTAGCCGGCCTGGTTGGCGACCTCGTCATGGCCGTAGCGTGCGTCGAGCCCCTCGTGGGCCATCAGCAGGTTGACGGCCTCGGCCAGGCCGAAGACGCCGAACATCGCGGAGAACCGGTCGAGGGAGATCAGCCCCTCGGTGACCAGCCAGTGGTGGTCATAGAAGCGCTGCTGCTCCACGAGCGAGCGGATCCGGGCCTCCATCAGCTCGGCGGTGAGCTCGACGTAGGACGGCAGCGTGGTCGCGAGGAACTCCTCGACGCCGCCCTCGTGGCGCAGCGCCACCTCCTTGAGGTTGATCCGCGACAGCGTGTGGGAGCCGCCGCCGACCTTGAGCGAGTTGTAGCAGCTGACCGAGGCGTAGTCCTCGCCGTGGTCGCCGACCATCATCGGGTGGTTGACGAAGTGCGGCTTGCCGGTCTCGAACACCGTGCGGACGCCGTCCTCGATCAGGCTGTCGGGGGTCCGCTCGGGGTCGACCTTGAGGGTGATGTTGGGGACCACCTGGCGCAGTGAGCGCTCGACGCGGAAGATCGCGCGAGCGGTCCGGCTGTCCTCGGGGCCGAGGTCGGTGTGGGTGAAGGCGTCGGGGAGCAGCCGGTCGATCCGGATCCAGAAGCGGCGCAGCTCGGTGTCGAGCTCGTCATCGCTGATCTCGTCGGTGACGTAGGGGGCGAGCAGCTTGTCGAGGTCGCCGAGGTAGACGGGATAGGTCGTCACCGACGGCACGTGCCCATAGACGATCGTGAGGAACGACAGCGCCTCGGCCAGGGTGGTCGGCGGCTCGAGCTCGAGGAACGCGCTGCCGTTGCGCAGGGCCACGCCGTAGTCGGGCAGCACGTAGCGCGGGGCATAGGGTCGGTTGCCCTCGTACATATCGCAGATGACCCGCTTGTCGAGCGCCTCGCGGCACGCGGGAGACAGGTCCGGGTAGGGCATCGCGTTGACGGCGAGGGCAGCAAGCTGGCGCAGCCGCTGGTCATAGGTCAGCGTCGGTGAGGTCAACACGGCCTCGACCTGCGCGCGGAACTCGGTCATCTCCACGGTGCTGAATCTACGCCTGCGCGAAGCCCCGTGTGGGGGTGAGGCGCACCTTGCCGAGGTCGGTGAGGAACTCGCTGCAGCCGGTCTCGAGGCGGTACGTCGCCAGGGGGTCGCCGCGGGTGGCGCCCCGGTTGACGATCACGACCGGGGTGCCCAGGGCGGCTGCCCGCTTCACGAACCGCAACCCGCTCATCACCGTGAGCGACGAGCCGACGACGAGGAGGACCCCGCCGACCTCGGGAAGGTCGTCGACCGTGGCGTAGCAGCGCTCGACCCGGTCGGGCGGCACGT
>Ga0209023_10001924_pt1 | contig 26898 bp, 25 predicted proteins | sample LakOneMetagenome_FD_187468 | JGI IMG/M metagenome (GOLD analysis project Ga0209023, IMG submission 187468) | Freshwater and sediment microbial communities from Lake Erie, Canada (SPAdes) (version 2) | ecosystem: Environmental > Aquatic > Freshwater > Lentic | place: Lake Erie, Canada...
TAGGGAGGCTTGCAGGGCGGCCAGCATCTGGGCGTTGTCGTCGGCATTGCCGACCGTCAGGCGCAGGCAGTTGGCCAGCAGTGGGTGCATTGTAGAAACGTTCTTGACGAGGACCTTGCGGTTTTTCATCCCGTCATAGGCCTTGGCGGAATCCCCCACGCGGATGAGGATCATGTTGGCCTCGCTGTCCCAGCATTTTTCGATGCCGGGCATCTGGCGCAGGGCCGCCAGGACCTTGGTGCGCTCGGCGCGGATCTCGGCGGCCTGCTCGGCGAACACCTCGGCGTGCTCCAGGGCGAACAGCGCGGCCTCGCAGTTGAGCACGCTCACGTTGTAGGGCGGGCGCACCTTGTCGATCTCGCTCACAAACGCAGCGGGCCCGATGAGGTAGCCCAGGCGCACGCCCGCCAGGCCGAACTTGCTGAGCGTGCGCATCAGCAGCACGTGGGCATTGCGCGCGGGCTCGGCCCGCATGCGGTCGATGAAGGTGCGGCTGGCAAACGGCTGGTAGGCCTCGTCCATGACCACGATGCCGCCCTGCGCGCCCACGGCGTCGATGATGCGCTGCACCGCGCCCTCGTCCCACAGCGTGGCCGTGGGGTTGTTGGGGTAGGCGATGTAGGTGATGGCGGGGTTGTGCTGCGCGATGGCGGCCAGCATGGCGGGTTCGTCCAGCTCGAAGTCGGGCGTGAGCGGCACGCCAACAAAATCCAGGCCCTGCAGCTGCGCCGACAGCGGGTACATCACAAAGCCCGGCATGGGCGCGAGCATGGTGGCACGCTGGCCCGTGCCGGGCTGCGCGCAGGCCAGGGCCAGCAAGGTGATGAGTTCGTCCGATCCGTTGCCCAGCACGATGCCGTAGCCCTCGGGCAGGCCGGCGTATTGGGCCAGCGCCGCCTTCAGGTCCAGCAGGCGGTCGCCGGGGTAGCGGTTGAGCGCCAGCGCACCCAGGCGCTGGCCCAGCGCGGCCTGCAGGTGCGCGGGCAGGCGAAACGGGTTCTCCATCGCGTCCATCTTGAGCATGCCGGTGGACGGCTGCACGCCGTACGCGTGCATGGCGCGCACGTCGGCGCGGATGCGGGCCAGGGCCTGGAGCGGTGAAGATGGAGCAGCGTTGGTCATTCGGCGGTGTCCAGTTCGTTGGGGGTGGTGAGAAACGGATTGATGGGGCGCACGGCGTCCAGCGGCTGGTCGTGCGGCAGCGTCTCGGTCAGCAGGTAGCGGCAGCCCTGCTGGTGGGCGGACGAGAGGATGAGCGCATCCCAGTAGCCCAGGCGGTAGCGGTCCTGCAGGTCCCAGGCGCCGTCCACCGTGTAGGAGTCGAGGTGCGGCGGCAGCCACACGCGCAGGCGGCGCACCTGGGCGCGCACCTGCTGCAGTACCTGCGGGCCGTCAAAACGCTGGATCGCCTGGTTGTACAGCTCGTTGAGCACCTGCGAGCTGATGCGGCCACTGCGGGTCTGCCAGCAAAAGTTCATCCACTCGCGGGCACGCGCCTGGCGGTCGGCATCGCGGTCGTCCACGCTGGCCAGCAAAATTTCAGTGTCGACAAAGATGGGGACGGTGCTCATGCGTATTGCACCGTTCAGCGCAGAAACAAGGTCTCGCGGGGCACGTAGGGCCCGGTGGACGCGCCCCAGGATTCAAAGCCCAGCGCCTCGCGCATCGCCTGGGCGTAGGCGTCTTCCTGGCGCATCTTTTCGGCCAGCCACTCACCGAGCAGGCGCGACACGCTGCTGCCGCGCTTGGCGGCTTCCACGCGCACCCATTCGGCAACGGTGTCGTCCATGGTCACGGTGACGTTTTTCATGCGGTCGATATTACACGAAGTTCGTGCACCACGAAGTTCGTGTATTTAATTTGCCTTGTGCCGTTGGACTACGCCGCTTGCCGCTGGCTCTGCAGCATCTGCGTGGCCATGTCGCCCACAGTGCGCAGCGCCTGCAGGTGGGCGGGCGACCAGTCGCCCCCCACACCGATGCGCAGGCAGTTGCGAAACCGTCCGCTGGTGCTGAACACCGTGCCCGGCGCGATCAGGATCTTCTGGTCCAGGCAGGCCTCGTGCAATTGCACCGAATCGAGCCCCTTGGGCAGCTCCAGCCACATCAGCAGGCCGCCGGGCGGATCGCTCACCCGAGTGCCCTGCGGAAAGTGCGATGCGATCACCCGGCGCGCCTCGTCCATGCGCGCCGCCACGCCCGCGCGCAGCTGGCGCATGGCGGCGGCGTGGCCGGCCTGGGTGATGAGGTCGGCCAGCGCCAGCTCCAGCACGGCCGACTGGCCGCCCGCCTGCAGGTCCTTGATGCCGCGCACCTTCTCGCTCCAGCGCCCGGCCTCCAGCCAGCCCAGGCGCAGGCCCGGCGCCAGCGTCTTCGAGAACGAGTCGCACAGCATCACGTGGCCCGTGGTGTCGTACGACTTGACGGTGCGGCGCATCTCGTCGACCTCCACCAGGTCGTTGTAGATCGCGTCCTCGATGACTGCCATGTCGTGCCGCGCCGCCATCTGCGCCAGGCGCTTGCGCTCGGCCTGCGGCATGCAGCTGCCCAGCGGGTTGCTGAGCGTGGGGACAATCATCACGGCCTTGACCGGCTGGGTGTCCAGCGCCAGCTGCAGCGCATCCAGCGACAAACCGTGGCGCGGGTGCGTGGGGATCTCCAGGGCGCGCAGGTGCAGGCCCTGCAGCACCTCCAGAAACGAAAAATGCGTGGGCGACTCCAGCGCCACCACGTCGCCCGGCTGGGTCACGGCACGCAGGCACAGCGCGATGGAGTCCATGCAGCCGCCGGTGATCACGATGTTCTCGGGGTCCAGGCTGCAGCCCATGCCGACGGCGTAGCGCGCCAGGGCGCGGCGCGCATCCTCGTGCCCGGCCGACGTGGGGTAGGTGCACAGCAGATTGCGGTGGCGCTGCGCTGCGCGCACCACTGCGCGGCGCACGCGGTCGGGGTTGAACAGCTCGAAGCCCGGCGTGCCGCTGCTGAAGGAGATCATGTCCTCGGGCTGGTTGCGCCCCAGGATGCGCTGGCCCAGCCAGTCCACAGACACCTCGCGCGGGCGGCGCATGGGGCGCGGCGTGCTGGGCTCGGGCAGGCTCACGGGCCGCGCCGCCACGAAGAAGCCCGAGCGCGGGCGCGCAGTGACAAGCCGCGCATCTTCGAGCCAGTGGTAGGCCTGTACCACCGTGGTCTGCGCCACGCCGTGCTGGCGGACCAGCTCGCGGACCGACGGCAGCTTTTCGCCGCGCGCCAGCGTGCCATTGCGGATCAGCTGCGCGAGCTGCTCGGCGATCTGAAGGTAGAGCGGGGGTGCGTCATCGGTGGAGGCCATGGCTGCATTCTGTACTGGCAGCCGCAAAAACAGCCAGTACAGAGCAAGTGCACCCTGTACAGTACAGATGACCAGTACAGCCTATCTGTACTGGATCAGATCGTGCGAGCCTGTCCGTGGCGCCGCGCGGAGCCTGGCCGCACAGTGAAGGCATGAACACGCTGCACCACACCCCCACCCCGCCGTCGCCCACGCTGCCCGCCCAGCTTGCGGTGCCACTCACCCTGCAATGGAAGCGCCAGCCGCTTCCGCCACTACAGGCCGTCCAGGTGCTGGACTTCCGCGCGGGCGACATCGCCCTGCTCGAAGTCGAACAAGGCCGCGTCTGGGTGACCTGCGACGGTCTGCTGGAAGACTATTTTCTGGAGGCCGGCCAGCGCCTGTCGTTCGCAGGCCCGGTGCGGCTGCGGGTGAGCGCCGAAGGCAGCCGGCCCGCGCGGCTGAACTGGGCGAAGCACCGTGCGGTGCAAGAAGCTGCGTATCCGCCTGCGCCCGCGGTAGCACCCCAGGCCTTGGGCGTGGTGCTGCACGCCGGCAGCGCGGCGGTTGGGGCGAGTGGGGCGAGTGGGGCCCTGCCCCAGGGCCCGGTCGGCGCTGTCAGCGCGGCTTGAGCGGGGTCTTCAGGCGCATCTCGGCCGCCTGTGCGTGGGCCTGCAGGCCCTCGCCGTAGGCCAGCTCGGCCGCGATGGTGCCCAGCACCTGGGCGCCCGCCTCGCTCACCTCGATGAGGCTGCTGCGCTTTTGGAAGTCGTACACGCCCAAGGGCGACGAAAAGCGGGCCGTGCCGCTGGTGGGCAGCACGTGGTTGGGGCCCGCGCAGTAGTCGCCCAGGGACTCGCTGGTGTAGGCCCCAAGGAAGATCGCGCCGGCGTGGCGCAGCAGCGGCTCCCAGCGGTGCGGGTCGGTAGAGCTCACTTCCAGATGCTCGGGTGCGATGCGGTTGCTGATCGCGCAGGCTTCTTCCATGTCCTTGGTGAGGATCAGCGCGCCCCGGCCGTTGAGGCTCTTGGCGATGATCTCGGCGCGCGGCATGGTGGGCAGCAGGCGGTCGATCTCGCACTGCACGGCGGCGATGTAGGCCGCGTCGGGGCACAGCAGGATGCTCTGGGCCAGCTCGTCGTGTTCGGCCTGGCTGAAGAGGTCCATCGCCACCCAGTCGGGCGGCGTGCTGCCGTCGGCCAGCACCAGGATTTCGCTCGGGCCCGCGATCATGTCGATGCCCACCGTGCCGAACACGCGCTTCTTGGCGCTGGCCACGTAGGCGTTGCCGGGGCCGGTGATCTTGTCGACCTTCGGAATCGTGGCCGTGCCGTAGGCCAGCGCGGCCACGGCCTGCGCACCACCGATGGTGAAGGCGCGCGTGACGCCCGCCACGTAAGCGGCCGCCAGCACCAGGTCGTTGCGCTCGCCCTTGTCGGATGCAAGCTGCGCGCCCGATCCACCCGTGGCCACGCTGCCGCGCACGGGCGTGGGCACGACCATGATGATTTCCTGCACCCCCGCCACATGGGCCGGGATGGCGTTCATCAGCAGGCTGGAGGGGTACGCGGCCTTGCCACCGGGCACGTAGATGCCCACGCGGTCCAGCGGCGTGACCTTCTGGCCGAGCAAGGTGCCGTCTTCGTCGCGGTAGCTCCAGCTTTCGCCCGAGGCTTTTTTCTGGGCTTCGTGGTAACTGCGCACGCGCTTGGCGGCGGCCTGCAGCGCGTCGCGCTGGGCCTGCGGAATGGCGTCGAACGCGGCCTTGAAGTCGGCCTGGGTCAGCTCCAGCGCCGTCATGTCGGGGGCCGAGAGGCCGTCGAACCGGGCGGTGTAATCCAGGACGGCGGCATCGCCACGCTTTTGCACATCGGCCAGGATGTCGGCCACGCGCTGCTCGATGGCGGCGTCGGTGTCGGCAGACCAGTGCAGGCGCTGCTGAAATTTTTGCTCAAAATCGGCTTCAGCCGTTGACAGGTAAGCGGGGGCAGCTATTGATTTCATAGTCATTCTTCAGTCGGTGGCCTCGTCCGGCTGTCAAGGTGGATTTGTCTCGCCAGCGGTGCGACTTTTGCGGGGCAGCACGGTGCGCTCGAACGGAGCGGATTTGAATCGCCGCTCCAGCGTCCCTTGCCCTGCACCGCACGCAGACGCAGGTAGCACTCACGTTTCTCGGGGCGCTGCTCTTGGCCCAGGATGATGAGGTGGCGCGTCCAGGGCAATTGTGTCAGCAGCGCTGACACAATTTCGCGGGCAGGATAGCCCTCGTAGAAATGCCGCATTCTGAACAGGTTGCGGCGGGTGAACCCTCGCAGCCCCGGCTGCGTCTGCGCCAGATAGCCCGCCAGCTCAGCCACCACCCCATCGCCCCACTCGGCCGCAGCGAACTTGTGGCTGATGCGCTTGCCGATCTGCCAGTACAGCTCGACCAGCAGGGTGTTGACCGCCTGTACGGCCTGCTGCCGGCTGGCGGCGATCAGGCGCGCGATGTCGGCGAAATCGGCGGGCTGCGGGACGCTGCTCGTCACGGCGCTGGGCGGCGGCAAGGTCAGTCCTTGGGAATGGCACCCGCAAACGCATCGATGATGCGCCGCAGCGGCGCCTGCTTGAGCTTGAGCGCGGCCTGGTTCACAACCAGGTAGGAGCTGATGTCCATGATGCGTTCGACCTCCACCAGGTGGTTGGCCTTGAGCGTGTTGCCGGTGGACACCAGATCGACGATGGCATCGGCCAGGCCGATAAGCGGGGCGAGTTCCATGCTGCCGTACAGCTTGACCATGTCCACGTGCACACCCTTGCTCGCAAAGAAGTCGCGGGCGATGCTGGTGTATTTGGTGGCCACCTTCAGGCGCGAGCCCTGTTTGACGGCGCGCTCGTAGTCGAAGTCGCTGCGCACGGCCACGCTCACGCGGCACTTGGCGATGCGCAAATCGAGCGGCTGGTACAGGCCCTGGCCGCCGTGCTCGATCAGGGTGTCCTTGCCGGTCACGCCGATGTCGGCACCGCCGTATTCCACATAGGTGGGCACATCGGTGGCGCGCACCAGCACCACGCGCACGTCGGGCTGGTTGGTGGTCAGGATGAGCTTGCGAGATTTTTCGGGGTCTTCCAGAACCTCGATGCCGGCAGCGGCCAACAACGGCAGGGTTTCGTCGAAGATGCGGCCCTTGGAAAGCGCCAGGGTAATCATGCTGCTGCTCATGCTGTGATCCGTTCAATTTGGGCGCCGATGCCGCGCAGTTTGGCTTCCATGCAGTCGTAGCCACGGTCCAGGTGGTAGATGCGGTCCACCATGGTTTCGCCGTCGGCCACCAGGCCCGCGATGACGAGGCTGGCCGACGCGCGCAGGTCGGTGGCCATCACGGTGGCGCCCGACAGGCGGCTGGATGTGGTGCTCAGGCCTTCGATGATGGCGACCTTGCCGTCGGTCTGGATCTTGGCGCCCAGGCGCACCAGTTCGTCCACGTGCATGAAGCGGTTCTCGAAGATGGTTTCGGTCACCGTGGCCGTGCCCTGCGCGATGCAGTTGAGCGCCATGAACTGGGCCTGCATGTCGGTCGGAAAGCCCGGGTATTCGGTGGTGCGGAACCCCTGGGCCTTGAGCGTGGCGCCGCCTGCGCTCCTCACGCGGATGCCGCCGTCCACGGCCTGCACTTCCACGCCGGCTTCGCGCAGCTTTTCAATGACCGCGTCCAAGTGGTCGGCGCGGCCATGGCGCAGCGTGACGTCACCGCCCGTGGCGGCCACCGCGCACAGGAAGGTACCGGCCTCGATGCGGTCGGCCACCACGCGGTGGGTGCAGCCGCGCAGCTTGTCGACACCCTGGATGCGGATGCGGCTGGTGCCGTGGCCTTCGATCTGCGCGCCCATGGCGATCAGCATCTCGGCCAGGTCGATGATCTCGGGCTCCTGCGCGGCGTTCTCGAGTACCGTTTCACCCTCGGCCAACGCAGCGGCCATGAGGAAGTTTTCGGTGCCGGTCACGGTGACCATGTCGGTGGTGATGCGCGCACCCTTCAGGCGCGTCCAACCGGCGGGCAGCTTGGCGATCATGTAGCCGTGTTCGACCACGATCTCGGCGCCCATGGCCGTGAGGCCCTTGATGTGCTGGTCCACCGGCCGCGAGCCGATGGCGCAGCCGCCGGGCAGCGAGACCGTGGCCTCGCCAAAGCGCGCCAGCAGCGGGCCCAGGGCCAGGACGGAGGCGCGCATGGTCTTGACCAGTTCGTACGGTGCCTCGGGCGTGCTCAGTGCACTGGCGTCGATGAGCACGGTGCCGTCATCCGAGCGGCTGGCCGTGACGCCCATGTTGCGGATCAGCGTGAGCATGGTTGCCACGTCCTGCAATTGCGGCACGTTCAGCAGGGTCACCGGCTCGGCGGTCAGCAGCGCCGCACACAGCTCGGGCAGCGTGGCGTTCTTGGCGCCGGAGACCAGCACCTCGCCCTGCAGGCTGCGTCCACCGCGGATCAGGAGTTTGTCCATCTCGAAAAGAACCAGAAATAGGGGTAAAAAATGCCGCTACCGCGCTCTCAGCAAGCGGTAGCAGCTATAAAAATCATAGCTACCGAGATTATTTCGGCTGCGCAGCCCACTCGGTGGGCGTGAAGGTCTTCATCGACAGCGCATGCACCTCGTCGGTCTGCATTTTGGCGCCCAGCGTGGCGTACACCCGCTGGTGGCGCTGGATGGAGCGCTTGCCTTCGAACTCGGCCGAGACGATGGTGGCGTACCAGTGGCGGCCATCGCCTTCGAGCGTGATGTGGTCGCAGGCCAGGCCGGCGGTGATGATGTTCTGGAGTTCTTCTGCGGTCATGTCATGGGTCCGTTGCTGGGGGTAGCGCTCACGCCGCTGAAACACGCACGGCGCACGCGAGAAGCGACTCAGGGGGATGGACGCTAGTTTCTGATTTTGTAGCCGGTGCGCAGCAGGTGCACCGCCAGCGCGCTCACCAACAGCCAGGCGATGCCCACGATGCTCAGGCTCAGCCAGGGCGAGGTATCGCTCTGGCCGAAGAAGCCGTAGCGAAAGCCGTCGATCATGTAGAAGAACGGGTTCAGGTGGCTCACCGTCTGCCAGAAGGGCGGCAGCGACTGGATGGAATAGAACACGCCCGACAGGAAGGTCATGGGCACGATGATGAAGTTCTGGAACGCGGCCATCTGGTCGAACTTGTCGGCCCACAGGCCCGCCAGCAGCCCCAGGGTGGCCAGCAGCGCCGCACCCAGAAAGGCGAACGCCAGGATCCACAGCGGCGCCGCGAATTCGGGCCGCGCAAACGCCAGCGTGACGATGAACACCCCCAGCCCCACCGCCAGCCCGCGCACGATGGACGAGCCCACGTACGCGCAAAACCACGCCCAGTGCGACAGCGGCGTGAGCAGCACAAACACCAGGCTGCCCATGATCTTGCTCTGGATGATGCTCGACGAGCTGTTGGCAAACGCGTTCTGCAGCACGCTCATCATCACGAGGCCGGGCACCAGAAACGCGGTGTAGCTGATGCGGTCGTAGACCTTGACGTGGTCTTCGAGCACATGGCCGAAGATCAGCAGGTACAGCACGGCGGTGAGCACCGGGGCGGCCACGGTCTGGAAGCTGACCTTCCAGAAACGAAGCACCTCTTTATAAAACAGGGTTTGCCAGCCGGTCATATCGCGATCTTGTCCAGGGAAATATTCGATGCGGATGTTCCCGACATGACCTGCAAAAACACGTCCTCCAGGTCAGGCCTGCGGATCTCCATGTCGTTCACATCCACGCCCGCCATGCGCAGCGCGGCCAGATGGCTTTCGATCTCGGCGGCGTCGTGCGCGGGCAGTTGCACAATGCGGCCCGTGACACGCGCCACGGTGGCCAGCGATGGCGGCAGCACAGCGTCGGTCTTGAACTGCAGCACGCTGCCCGAGGCCGCCTGCAGCAGCTCGCTGGTGCGGTTGAGCGCCACGATCTGGCCGGTCTTGAGCATCGCGATGCGCCCGCACAGTGCCTCGGCTTCTTCGAGGTAGTGCGTGGTCAGCAGCACGGTGTGGCCTTCCTTGTTCAAGCGGGCCACGAAGTGCCAGAGCGTCTGGCGCAGCTCGACGTCCACACCGGCTGTGGGCTCGTCCAGCACAATGATCGGCGGCTTGTGCACCAGCGCCTGCGCCACCAGCACGCGGCGCTTCATGCCGCCCGAGAGCTGGCGCAGGTTGGAGTTGGCCTTGTCGGTGAGGCCCAGGTTTTCGAGCAGTTCGTCGATCCAGGCATCGTTGTTCTTCACGCCGAAGTAGCCCGACTGGATGCGCAGCGATTCGCGCACGTTGAAGAACGGGTCGAACACCAGCTCTTGCGGCACGATGCCGAGCTTGCGGCGTGCGTCGGCATAGTCGGCCTGCACATCGCTGCCCTGCACCAGCACCCTCCCCTGGCTGGCGCGGGCCAGGCCCGCCAGGATGCTGATGAGGGTGGTCTTGCCTGCGCCGTTGGGGCCCAGAAGGCCGAAGAACTCGCCCTCCTGGATATCCAGGCTGACGTTGTTCAGCGCCTGGAAAGGGCCCTTGGGCGTGGAGAAGGTCTTGGAGACGGCTTGGAATGAGACTGCGGGCATGGAGCCCCTGATTTTACGGCCTAGCCCCGAACTGCGCCCGCGTGGGGCCGCGCCAGAGACGCCGCGGCCGCGCGACGCGGCATGGCGGCACCGCAGGATCAGGACGCCGGAGTGAGCAAGGTGCCCACGCCGTACAGGCCCGCCATGCCCCGCAGCGCGGTGGGCAAGCCCTGCACGGAAAACGTCTTGCGCATCGCCAGTGCCTCGCGGCGGCATTCAAGCAGCACCGCCAGCGCCGACGTATCGAACACGGTGAGCGCATTCGCATCGACCACCACGCCGGGCTCGCGGTGCACCTTCAGGCCCTGCAGCAGCATGTGCAGGCAGGCCGTGGCCTGGCGGTGGGTGAGTTCGGCGGGCAGGACGAGCATCTCAGCAGCCCCCGACATCCAGCATCACCCACAGCTTGGGGCATGGGCGCGGCTTACGCGAGTGCACCCGTGGATCTGGCTTTGCCAGGCCACCGGGTGCGTCCCCCTCCCGCGTAGCGAGAGAGGGGCTGAATGCCGCGGCTCCAAGCCTGCCTGCGCAGGCTTGGACGGCAACGAAGAGCGGTCGCCTCTGGTGAACGCACCGAGGCGCGAAGCGACTCAGGGGGAGCATCACTTACTTACCAGCGTTGCTCTTGTTGCGAGCGACCAAGGTTTCGATCAGGCCATCGACGCCCTTGGCATTGATCTCCTGCGCGAACTGGCCGCGGTAGGTTTCCACCAGCCACACGCCCAGCACGTTCAGGTTGTAGATCTTCCAGCCGGCGCCGTCGCCGGGGGTCTTCTCCAGGCGGTAGTCGAGCTGGATGGGGTCGCCACGGCCGACGATCTCGGTGCGCACCAGCACGTCCTTGTCGGCGGCGTCGGCGCGCAGGGGCTTGACCTGGATGGTCTGGTCATTCACCTGGGCCAGGGCACCGGCATAGGTGCGCACCAGCAGGACCTTGAACTCGTCCTGCAGGCGTTTTTGCTGCTCGGGCGTGGCCTGGCGCCAGCCGGGGCCCACGGCGGCCGCGGTCATGCGGCGGAAGTTCACGTTGGGCATCACGGTCTTGTCGACCAGCGCGATGATCTTGGAGAGGTCGCCGCCCTGGATGGCCTTGTCGGACTTCACGGTGGTGAGCACGTCGGCCGACAGGCGCTTGATCAGCGCATCGGGCGCTTCGTCCGCCGCCAGCGCAGCGAAGGGCAGGCCCAGTGCGGCCACAGCGGTCAGGCACAAGGCGGCTTGGCCCAGGGTGCGTCGGTTCATCATGATGGTGTCTACTTTCTTATCGAAGGCTGCGGGCGCCGGTGGCGCCCTGCATTCATTTCATTGTGGGCGGAGCACGAAGGCCGCGTGCGTCGCCCGGGTTGCGGGTTGCAAGCAAGTGCAACGAAGCCCCGCGGCGCTCTGGCTATCAGCGCGGAGGCTCTTCCGGCAGCACGCCGTCGTTGCCGTTGCGCTCTTCCTTGTCGTCGCCACCCACCGCCGTGCTCACCAGCTGCTGGCTGCGCACCTGCAGGAACACGTCGCGGGTGAAGCTGTATTTGTCCAGCGCGGCGCTGTCGAGCACCGAGCCTGCACGCAGCAGGTTGGCGCGCACGTCCACGGCGCGCAAGGCGTACAGCGAGTTGCGGGCCGACACCGGGTCGACATAGCTGACCACGTTGCCCTTCATGTCCACAGGCAGCGCCAGGGTGTCACGCACGGTCGATGGGCCCAGGATGGGCAGCACCAGGTACGGGCCCGTGTCCACACCCCAGTAACCGAGCGTGAGGCCGAAGTCCTGCTTGTAGCGGTCGATGCCCAGCTCGCTGGCAATGTCCAGCACGCCGCCCAGGCCCATGAGGGTGTTCACGTTGAACCGCATGAAGGTGGACGCAGCCGCCTCGCCGCGCAGCTGCAGCACGTTGTTCACGAACGACCACACATCGCCGATGTTGGCGAAGAAGTTGCTCACCCCGGTGCGCACCGGGGCGGGCGTGACGTCCTTGTACGCAATGGCCACGGGCTTGAGCACCAGGGCGTCGACCTGCTCGTTGAAGTTGGTCATGCTGCGGTTGTACGACTCGAACGGATCGCGCGGGTCGGGGTTGGCCACGGTGGCGCAGCCGGTCAGCAGCGCCGCGCTCAGCATGAAGGCCAGCCACGCGGCAGCGCGGGCGGCGGGTTGGGAAAATTGGGTCATCGTCGTCATTTCTTGTCACCTGCCCCTGCGGGCTTGCTGTTGCCGCCGTCTTCGGCCTTGTTGTAGAGGAATTGTCCGATCAGGTTTTCGAGCACCACGGCGGACTGCGTGGAGGTGACCATGTCGCCGGCCACCAGGTTCTTTTCGTCAGCACCGGCCTGGATGCCGATGTACTGCTCACCCAGCAGACCGCTGGTGAGGATCTTGAGCGAGCTGTCCTTGGGGAAAGCGTAGCGGTTTTCCATGGCCAGCGTCACGCGGGCCTGGTAGGTCTTGTCGTCGAACGTGATGGACTCCACGCGCCCCACCACCACGCCGGCGCTGCGCACCGCAGCCTGGGGCTTGAGGCCGCCGATGTTGTCAAAGCGTGCGCTGATGCGGTAGCCGGACTGAAAGTTCAGGCTCAGCAGATTGGCCGCCTGCAGCGCCAGAAACACCAGCGCCACAGTGCCCAGCATGACGAACAGCCCGACCCAGAGGTCGTTTTTGGATGGTTGCATTGTTTGATTCCTCTTTGCCTGCTGCTGTGCCGGCCTCAGATACTGAACATCAGGGCAGTGAGGATGAAGTCCAGTGCCAGCACGGCCAGGGACGCCATCACCACAGTGCGCGTGGTGGCGCGCGCCACACCCTCGGGCGTAGGCTTGGCCGCAAAGCCCTGCAGCAGTGCCACGAAGGTGACCGTGACGCCGAACACCACGCTCTTGATCACGCCGTTGCCCACGTCGCGCCACACATCCACGCCGCCCTGCATCTGGCTCCAGAACGCGCCATGGTCCACGCCGATCATGACCACACCGACCACCCAGCCACCGATCACGCCCACGGCGCTGAACACCGCCGCCAGCAGGGGCATGGTGATCACCCCGGCCCAAAAGCGCGGCGCGAGGATGCGGCGCACCGGGTCGACCGCCATCATCTCCATCGCGCTGAGCTGCTCGCCCGCGCGCATGAGGCCGATCTCGGCGGTCAGCGATGTGCCCGCCCGGCCCGCAAAGAGCAAAGCCGTGACCACCGGGCCCAGCTCGCGCACCAGCGACAGCGCCACCAACAGGCCCAGCGCCTCGGACGAGCCGTAGCGCTGCAGCGTGTAGTAGCCCTGCAGGCCCAGCACAAAGCCCACGAACAGGCCGGACACCGAAATGATGGCCAGTGAATAGTTGCCCAGGAAGTGGATCTGGTCGCGCACCAGCGCAGGCCGCATGAAGGCGGCGCCGCCCAGCTGCAGCAGCCGCGCGAACAGGCGCGCGGCCATGCCGATGTCGGCCAGCTTCTGGCGCACGGCAAAACCCACGTCGGACGGCTTGTACCAGCTCACAGCACCTTGCCTCCGAGCGGGCCAAAGTCTTCTTCGGCAGAGGGCCCCGCATAGTGGAAAGGCACAGGCCCTGTGGGCAGCGCGTTCACGAACTGGTGCACCAGCGGGTCGGTGCTGGCGCGCACTTCATCGGGCGTGCCCTGCGCGGCCACCACGCCAGCGCCCAGGATGATCACGTGGTCGGCCAGGCGAAAAGTCTCTTCCAGATCGTGCGAGACGATGATGCTGGTCAGACCCATGGCGTCGTTGAGCTGGCGGATGAGCTGCGCGGCGGTGCCCAGCGAGATCGGGTCGAGGCCCGCAAACGGTTCGTCGTACATGACGAGCTCCGGGTCCAGCGCAATGGCACGCGCCAGCGCCACGCGCCGTGCCATGCCGCCCGATATCTGACTGGGCATGAGGTCGCGCGCGCCGCGCAGGCCCACAGCGTGCAGCTTCATCAGCACCACGTCGCGGATCAGTGTTTCAGCCAGGTCGGTGTGCTCGCGCAGCGGGAACGCCACGTTCTCGAACACCGACAGGTCGGTGAACAACGCCCCGAACTGGAACAGCATGCCCATGCGCCGGCGCGCGGCATACAGGCCGGCCGCGTCGAGCCCGCCCACGTCCTGCCCGTCGAACAGCACCTGGCCACTTTGTGCCTTCTGCTGCCCACCGATCAGGCGCAGCACCGTCGTCTTGCCGCCACCCGAGGCGCCCATCAGTGCCGTGACCTTGCCGCGCGGCACGGACAGCGTCACGTCGCGCAGGATCGTGCGGTCACCGTACGAAAACGTGACGTTGCGCAATTCGGCAAGAAAAGGGGACTCGGGCATGCAGCGAAAAAGGGACGGATCTCAACGATCCACGGCTGGCCGGAGCCAGGAAACAGGGCGAGGTGACTGCTGCGATGGTAGCCGAAGACTTAAACATACATTCATGAATGTTTGCTATTGAAGTCCCCGGCGTGCGGGTGGCGAACCTCGCTCATAGGTATTCGCCCCCTACCGACACAGCCCCCGATTGTGCCAAGAAAGGCGAAACCGGGTGGGGGCCCGGCTTGCGCGGCAGGAAATGCGGGCTGGATGGCTGAAACGGGTGGCGTGGGAGCAACGGGGGCCCTGCTTTGGCCCTTGATTCAGGGGCACGTTCGGTCCGTGCCTGCGCCAAGGCTGTTGAGGGAGCATTTAGACGCTTCTTTGCCCCTGCCGGGGTTTGTCCGTTCCTGTTCTCGCCTTGCAAGTGCACCAGCCTCTGCCCCTCCCCTCCTGGCTGGCCGGTTGACTGACTGGATAGCTAGCTGGCTGGCCTACGAATCCCACGGCGCCGAGCCTTCTTGTGCAGCCTTCCCATGAAAAACGGCGCCAGATGGCGCCGTTTTTTATGGGACGGAGGCCTGTGCAAAGCAGGCTTTGAGCGGTGGACCGCTCAGCGGGGCAGGTCCGAATAACCCATCAGGAACTCGTCCACAGCCCGTGCCGCCTGGCGGCCTTCGCGGATTGCCCACACCACCAGCGACTGGCCGCGGCGGATGTCGCCAGCGGCGAAAACCTTGGGCACGTTGGTGACATAACCGCCGTCGAACTCGGTGGTGGCGCGTGCGTTGCCGCGGGCGTCCTTGTCCACGCCAAAGGCTTCGAGCACGGCAGCCACCGGGCTCACAAAGCCCATGGCCAGCAGCACCAGGTCGGCCTTGAGCACCGTCTCGGAGCCCGCCACCTCGACCATCTTGCCGTCCTTCCACTCCACGCGCACGGTCTTCAGACCCGTGACCTTGCCTTTTTCGCCGATGAACTCCTTGGTGGAGATGGCGAACTCGCGCTCACAGCCTTCGTCGTGGCTGGAGCTGGTGCGCAACTTGATCGGCCAGTAGGGCCAGGTCATGGGGCGGTTTTCTTCGGCGGGCGGCTGGGGCATCAGCTCGAACTGCGTGACGCTGACGGCGCCGTGGCGGTTGCTGGTGCCCACGCAGTCGCTGCCGGTGTCGCCGCCACCGATCACGATGACGTGCTTGCCATCAGCGCGCAGCTGGCCCTTGAGCTTGTCGCCCGCGTTGATCTTGTTCTGCTGGGGCAGGAACTCCATCGCGAAGTGGATACCGTCCAGGTCGCGGCCGGGCACGGGCAGGTCGCGCGACTGCTCGGCGCCACCGGTCAGCACCACGGCGTCAAAGTCCTTTTGCAGTTGCTCGGGCGTGATGGTTTCCTTGGCCCAGTTGGTGACCTTGGAGTCCTTGCCCAGGCCGTCCTTGGCAGCACCGATGAACACGCTGGTGCGGATGGTCACGCCTTCGGCTTCCATCTGCTTGGCGCGGCGGTCGATGTGCGACTTTTCCATCTTGAAGTCAGGGATGCCGTAGCGCAGCAGCCCGCCGATGCGGTCGTTCTTCTCGAACAGCGTGACGCTGTGGCCGGCGCGCGCCAGCTGCTGCGCCGCCGCCATGCCCGCAGGGCCGGAGCCCACCACGGCGACCTTTTTGCCGGTCTGGTGCTTGGCGGGGCGCGGCTGCACCCAGCCTTCTTCCCAGGCGCGGTCGATGATCGCGTGCTCGATGGACTTGATGCCCACGGCGTCGTCGTTCACGTTCAGCACGCAGGCAGCCTCGCAGGGCGCGGGGCAGATGCGGCCGGTGAACTCGGGGAAGTTGTTGGTGCTGTGCAGCACCGCGATCGCGCTCTTCCAGTCCTGCTGGTACACCAGGTCGTTGAAGTCCGGAATGATGTTGTTGACGGGGCAGCCGCTGTTGCAGAACGGCGTGCCGCAGTCCATGCAGCGCGCACCCTGGATCTTGGCCTGCGAGTCATCGAGGCCGATGACGAATTCCTTGTAGTGTTTCAGGCGCTCGCCGACGGGCTTGTAGCCCTCTTCGATGCGCTCGAATTCCATGAAGCCGGTGGTCTTTCCCATGACGGTGTCCTTGAATCTTGTGTCTATGAACGGTGTACGTGTCGGTCGCAGCGCGCCTTACTTGGCGGGCACCGCTACCTTTTCAGGAGCTGCTACCGCAGGGGTAGCGGGCTCTTCCAGCACTTTTCGTTCATAAATCTCAGCCAGTGCGCGCTTGTACTCGGTCGGGAAGACCTTGACGAACTTGCCACGCGATGCGGCCCAGTTGTCCAGCAGTTCGCGGGCACGCTTGCTGCCGGTCCAGCGGTTATGGTCTTCCAGCAGCTTCTTGAGCTGCGCTTCGTCGCTCTGGCCACCGTGCCAGATGGCGCGCGGCATGGTCGCTTCTTGTTCAGCCGCCGGCAGGATGCGCTCCAGCGTGACCATGGACATGTTGCAGCGCGTGTCGAACTGGCCGTCTTCGTCATAGACGTACGCCACGCCGCCGCTCATGCCCGCCGCAAAGTTGCGGCCGGTCTTGCCGAGCACCACCACAGTGCCGCCGGTCATGTATTCGCAGCCATGGTCACCCGTGCCTTCGACCACCGCAGTGGCACCCGACAGGCGCACGGCAAAGCGTTCGCCGGCCACGCCGCTGAAGAAGGCCTCACCCGTGGTAGCGCCGTACATCACCGTGTTGCCCACGATGGTGTTGCGCACGGATTCACCGCGGAAGTCGATGCTGGGGCGCACGATGACGCGGCCGCCCGACAGGCCCTTGCCGGTGTAGTCGTTGGCGTCGCCGATCAGGTACAACGTGATGCCGCGCGTGAGGAACGCACCGAACGACTGCCCGCCCGTGCCTTCCAGCTGGATGCGGATGGTGTCGTCCGGCAGGCCTTCGGGGTGCACGCGCGTCACGGCGCCGGAGAGCATGGCGCCCACTGAGCGGTTCACGTTGCGGGCCACCTCGATGAACTGCACGCGCTCGCCCTTTTCGATGGCAGGCTTGCTGCGCTCGATGAGCTTGCGGTCGAGGGTGTTGGTGATGTTGTGGTCCTGCACGTCCACGTGGTAGCGCGGCACATCGGCGGGCACATTGGGCTGGGCGAACAGGCGGCCGAAGTCCAGGCCGCGTGCCTTCCAGTGGGCGATGCCGGAGCGCGTGTCGAGCAGGTCGGAGCGGCCGATCAGGTCGTCGAACTTCTTGATGCCCAGCTGCGCCATGATCTGGCGCACTTCTTCGGCGATGAAAAAGAAGTAGTTGACCACGTGCTCGGGCTTGCCCGAGAACTTCTTGCGCAGCTCGGGGTCCTGCGTGGCCACGCCCACCGGGCACGTGTTCAGGTGGCACTTGCGCATCATGATGCAGCCCTCGACCACCAGCGGTGCGGTGGCGAAGCCGAACTCGTCGGCGCCCAGCAACGCGCCGATGGCGACGTCGCGGCCGGTCTTCATCTGGCCGTCGGCCTGCACGCGCACACGGCCGCGCAGGCGGTTGAGCACCAGGGTCTGCTGGGTTTCGGCCAGGCCGATTTCCCACGGGCCGCCCGCGTGCTTGATGGACGACCAGGGCGATGCACCCGTGCCGCCGTCATGGCCGGCGATCACGATGTGGTCGCTCTTGCACTTGGTGACGCCCGCGGCGATGGTGCCCACACCCACTTCGGACACCAGCTTAGTGCTGATGGTGGCGTGCGGTGCCACGTTCTTCAGATCGTGGATGAGCTGGGCCAGGTCTTCGATGGAGTAGATGTCGTGGTGCGGCGGCGGCGAGATCAGGCCCACGCCCGGCACGCTGTGGCGCAGCTTGCCGATGTAGTTGGACACCTTGCCACCCGGCAGCTGGCCGCCTTCGCCGGGCTTGGCGCCCTGGGCCATCTTGATCTGGATCTGGTCGGCCGACGACAGGTATTCGGCCGTGACGCCGAAGCGGCCCGACGCGACCTGCTTGATCTTCGAGCGCAGCGAGTCGCCGTCCTGCAGGGGCAGGTCGACCTCGACGTTGGCCGCGCCGATCACGCTCTTCAAGGTATCGCCCTGCTTGATCGGGATGCCCTTGAGTTCGTTGCGGTAGCGCGCAGCGTCTTCGCCGCCTTCGCCGGTGTTGCTCTTGCCGCCGATGCGGTTCATGGCCACGGCCAGCGTGGCGTGTGCCTCGGTGGAGATGGAGCCCAGCGACATGGCGCCGGTGGCAAAGCGCTTGACGATGTCCTTGGCGGGCTCGACCTCGTCGATGGAGATGGCCTTGGCGGGGTCGATCTTGAACTCGAACAGGCCGCGCAGCGTGAGGTGGCGCTTGCTCTGGTCGTTGATGATTTGGGCGTATTCCTTGTACGTGTTCCAGTTGTTGGCACGCGTGCTGTGCTGCAGCTTGGCGATCGCGTCGGGCGTCCACATGTGGTCTTCGCCACGGGTGCGCCAGGCGTACTCGCCGCCAGCGTCCAGCATGGTTTCGAGCACGGGGTCGTCGCTGAAGGCGGCCTTGTGCATGCGGATGGCTTCTTCGGCGATCTCGAACACGCCGATGCCTTCCACGCGGCTGGCGGTGCCGGTGAAGTACTTGCCCACGGTGTCGGTGTTCAGGCCGATGGCCTCGAACAGCTGCGCGCCGCAGTAGGACATGTAGGTGCTCACGCCCATCTTGGACATGATCTTGGACAGGCCCTTGCCGATGGCCTTGACGTAGTTGTAGATGGCCTTGTCCGGCGACAGGTCGCCTGCCAGACCAGAGTGCATCTCGGTCAGGGTTTCCATGGCGAGGTAGGGGTGCACCGCCTCTGCGCCGTAGCCGCCCAGCACGGCGAAATGGTGCACTTCACGCGCGGTACCGGTCTCGACCACCAGGCCGGCGGTGGTGCGCAGGCCTGCGCCCACCAGGTGCTGGTGGATGGCCGACAGGGCCAGCAGCGCGGGGATGGCCACCTGGGTGGCGCTCACGGCGCGGTCGCTGACGATGAGGATGTTGGCGCCGCCCTTGATGGCATCCACCGCTTGCGCGCACAGCGACGCGAGCTTGGCTTCCACGCCTTCACGGCCCCAGCTCAGCGGGTAGGTGATGTCGATGGTCGCGCTCTTGAACTTGCCCTGCGTGTACTTTTCGATGTTGCGCAGCTTGGCCATGTCGGCAAAGTCGAGCACGGGCTGGCTCACTTCCAGGCGCATCGGCGGGTTGACCTGGTTGATGTCCAGCAGGTTGGGCTTGGGCCCGATGAAGGACACCAGCGACATCACGATGGCTTCGCGGATCGGGTCGATGGGCGGGTTCGTCACCTGCGCGAACAACTGCTTGAAGTAGTTGTACAGCGGCTTGTTCTTGCCCGAGAGCACGGCCAGGGGGCTGTCGTTGCCCATGGAGCCGATGCCTTCTTCACCGTTCTTGGCCATGGGGGCCATCAAGAATTTGATGTCTTCCTGGGTGTAGCCAAAGGCCTGTTGGCGGTCGAGCAGCGGCAGGGGCGCGGCATCGGGGGTGGACGCAGTGTCGGTCCCCACGCTGTCGAGCTTGATGCGCAGGTTCTCGATCCACTGCTTGTAGGGCTTGGTGTTGACGACATTGGCTTTCAGCTCATCGTCGTCGATCATGCGGCCTTGTTCCAGGTCGATCAGGAACATCTTGCCGGGCTGCAGGCGCCACTTGCGCACGATCTTGTTCTCAGGGATGGGCAGCACGCCGGATTCCGAGCCCATGATGACCAGGTCGTCATCGGTGATGCAGTAGCGCGAGGGGCGCAGGCCGTTGCGGTCCAGCGTGGCGCCGATCTGGCGGCCGTCGGTGAAGACGATGGACGCGGGGCCGTCCCAGGGCTCAAGCATGGCTGCGTGGTATTCATAGAAGGCGCGGCGGCGCTCGTCCATGGTGGTGTGCTGTTCCCACGGCTCGGGGATCATCATCATCACGGCCTGGCTGATGGGGTAGCCGGCCATGGTCAGCAGTTCGAGGCAGTTGTCGAACGTGGCGGTGTCGGACTGGTCGGCAAAGCTGATGGGGTAGAGCTTTTGCAGGTCTGCGGCCAGCACGGGCGAGGCCATCACGCCTTCGCGCGCCTTCATCCAGTTGTAGTTGCCCTTGACGGTGTTGATTTCACCGTTGTGCGCCACGTAGCGGTACGGGTGGGCCAGGGGCCATTCGGGGAAGGTGTTGGTGGAGAAACGCTGGTGCACCAGGCCGATGGCCGAGATGCAGCGCTCGTCGGACAGGTCCTTGTAGTACACGCCCACCTGGTCGGCCAGCAGCAGGCCCTTGTAGACCACGGTGCGGCTGGACATGCTGGGAACGTAGTATTCCTTGCTGTGCTTGAGCTTGAGGTTCTGGATGGCGGCGCTGGCCGTCTTGCGGATCACGTACAGCTTGCGCTCCAGCGCGTCCTGCACGATCACGTCGTTGCCGCGGCCGATGAAGACCTGGCGCAGGATGGGCTCCTTCTTGCGCACGGTGGGCGACATGGGCATGTCGAGGTTGACCGGCACATCGCGCCAGCCCAGCAGCACCTGGCCTTCGGCCTTGATCGCGCGCTCCATCTCCTGCTCGCAGGCCAGGCGGGAGGCGTGTTCCTTGGGCAGGAAGATCATGCCCACGCCGTATTCGCCGGCGGCGGGCAGCGTGACGCCCAGCTTGGCCATCTCTTCACGGTAGAGCGCGTCGGGGATCTGGATCAGGATGCCCGCGCCGTCGCCCATCAGCGGGTCGGCACCCACCGCACCACGGTGATCGATGTTTTCCAGGATCTTGAGGGCCTGGGTCACGATGTCGTGGCGCTTCACACCCTTGATGTGGGCAACGAAGCCGAGCCCGCAGGCGTCGTGTTCGTTACCGGATGAATACAAACCGTGTTGTTGCAGATGCTCGATCTCGGCGGCCGTCGTGGTCATGGCGCACTCCTCATGTTTTCGCAGGGAGTTGGAGATTAGTGCATTGCAACATGCGTTGCAAGCATATTAATTGGGGTCAGATTCCATATTATTGTCCGACTAAAAGAATACGGAATTTAATGGGGACAAATCAAAAATCATAGCTATCAGCACACACCCGTCAAGCGGCAGCGCCTATTTTTGTTCAAAAATTAGCGGCAACACGGGCCGCCCGGGCTTCCTCCGACTCAACCGGCGCGGCGTCTGCTTTTGCAGTTCGGTCACAAATTCCGCGTCGCCCAGGGCCCAACCACTGAGGGCCGAGGCGGTCAATGCCGCCTGCTCCTGCGAACTGATGCCCGCCTGCACCGCCGCACCGTAGGCAGCCTCTCGCGCGAACGGGGTGTTACCCAGCGCCCAGTACAGCGCGTGCGGGGTCAGCAAGCGGTCTACCCGCAAGCCCAGCCAGTGCGCATGGCTGGACCACGGGTAGTCCGCCGCCTGGACCACGGCACCTGCCCGCACCGGGTTCAGGTCGAGGTACACCATGCAGGGCAGCAGATAACGCTCTGGCTGCAGCACCGTGGAGCGGTAACGCCCTTCCCACAGCGTGCCCGTACGGTCATGCCGTCGGTTGAAATACTGCACATAGCGGCGCCCTACCGCCTGCATCATCTGCGGCAGGCCGTCTGCGGTGGAAGGCGTGGCCACCAAGTGGAAGTGGTTGTCCATGAGCACATAGGCATGGACGGCGACCGCGTGGCGCTGCGCGTTATCGGCCAGCAAGGCGAGCATGGTCTCGAAGTCTTCGCGGTCCACGAAGATCGGCTGGCGGTTGTTGCCGCGCTGGATGACGTGGTGCAGATGACCCGGCAGGGTCAGGCGCGGCAGGCGGGCCATAGAGAGCTCTCGGGTGGTTGTTGGGGTTGTCCGACACGCGAGCGTACCGCGGGACGACACGGCCGGCTGCGGTGAGCACCGACCATGCGGGCAGACCAACAACACGGAGAAGACGCATGTCCTTTGCGCTTTACATGATCGGCTTCCTGATCTTCCTGGCCGGGCTGATCTGGGCGGCGGTGACTGCAGGGGTACCCCAGCTCTACATTGGCATCGGCGCAATGATTCTGCTGGGCATCGGCATCTTCAGTGCAGTCAGCAAGACGCGCTCCAAAGACCCACCACAGACCTGACCGGCAGCGCCGCCACCGGGCCAGACCCTGCGGCAGCGCAGGCTGCGCCCACTACGTGGTGGGCAAGCCCGGGTAGCGCAAATCTTCCATGGCCTGGAGGCCGAATTCTTGCAGCAGGGCGCGCAGGCGCTCTGCTGCGCTGCGCTTTTTCTGGCCGGTGTAGCGCGCGATGATGAGTTCGTTCTTCATGCTGTGCTCCCACCCCACCAGTTCCGTCACCGTGACCTGATAGCCGTTGGCCTCCAGGTACAGGCACCGCAGCACGTTGGTGACCTGGCTGCCCACCTCGCGCGTGTGCAGCGGATGGCGCCACAGCTCGGCCAGCGGCGTGCGAGTGAGCTGCAGCGCCTTGCCTTGGCGCAGGCATGCGGCCATCTCGGCCTGGCAGCAAGGCACCAGCACCATCGCCCGTGCCCTCTTCTGCAGTCCAAACGCGATGGCGTCGTCGGTGGCGATATCGCAGGCGTGCAACGCGGTGACCACATCGATCTGCGGCGGCAGTTCATTCGCATCGGTGGATTCAGCCACCGACAGGTTGAGGAACGACATGCGTTCAAAGTCCAACTTGTGCGCCAGCGCTCGGGATTTGTCGACCAACTCCGCGCGCGTCTCCACCCCATAAATGTGCCCGCGACCCAATGCCTTGAAATACAGGTCGTACAGGATGAACCCCAAGTAGGACTTGCCCGCCCCGTGGTCGGCCAGCGTGGGGCCCTGGTCGCTGCCGGACAGCTCGCCCAGCAGGGGTTCGATGAAGTTGAACAGGTGGTACACCTGCTTGAGCTTGCGCCGGGAGTCCTGGTTCAACCGCCCTTCCCGGGTCAGGATGTGCAGCTCCTTGAGCAACTCCACGGACTGCCCGGGCCGCAACTCGGAGAGTTCCGACGCTTGCGCTGCGGCATGCGATGCCGCCTTGCCGTGAGTGTTCTTTTTGCCAACTGCCTTACCACCCGGCACTTGCGGTGCTGCTGCGCTGTGACCCATTGCTTGATCCTTGTTCTTCATGGCGCAACCGCGCGCGTCGCTGTGTTGACACCACCACCACCGTCACCATCGCCAGGCCCCACGCCCAGCTCTGCCCAGCCCTTGGTGCCCAGTGCTTCCAAAACCTCCATGTTGCGCTCGAAGATGCTTTCCGCTTCGGGAAACACCTCGACCGCACGGTCGATGCTCTCCTCGCGCAGCAAGTGCAGCGTGGGGTATGGAGACCGGTTGGTGCAATTGGTGACGTCGTCCGCATCCGTCCCGGCAAATTGGAATTGGGGATGGAAGCTTGCGATTTGCACGGTGCCGGCCAGTTCCATCTCTTCGAGCAGCGCGTCCGCCTGGCCCAGGAAATCATTGAAATCGAGAAAATCCTGCAGGCAGTGCGCCAGGATGAGTAGCGATGTGTCGCGCTCTTGCACCGGCGTTGCCACCAATGCTGCCAGCTCTTCGCGCAGCAGCTCGAGGACCTCGTCAGCGTGGAGCGTCAGCGCCACGGCGTAGTGGATTTGGCCTTTGACGTGCACTCCCTTGGCAAAGGGGCACAGGTTGAGGCCGATGACCGCACGCTCCAGCCAGCGCACAGTGTCTTGGACGAATGAGGAAGAGGCAGCGGGATCTGAAGATCGCGCCGCAGTGGAAGCAAGAGGAAGCGTCATGAAAAAGCCAGCGGCGCGAGGTATGCGTCGATTTTACGTGCGTGGCCTTTGGACACCGCTGGGGTGGGCACCGCCGCCGTGTATTGAGGCGGCTGAGCAACGAGTGGCCGAAACTTCTTTGCCTCGACTGCGGCCCTGCCGAAGGACCATGCCCGAATGCTGCACAAGCGGCGGATCGGAGGCCGCCGCAGCGGCGCGGCCGCTCACTCAACCAGAAGCCGCAGCCCAGTGAGTCGCTCGTGCTCACGCGCCGCAAAACGGTCCGTCATGCCCGCAATGAAATCGGCCACAGCCCGCGCCCGCAGAGGCCCCTGGTCCATGGAGGCCTGCTCTGCGAATGCGGCCTTCATCTCTTGCGGCGCTGCGGTGTACGCCGCAAAAAGCTCTCGCACCACCTGCTGCGCACGCCCGGTGGTTTCCATCACCTGGGGGTGCCGGTACAGATTCTTGAAGAGAAACCGCTTGAGCACCTGCGAACGCTCGCGCATGGTGTCGCTGAACATCACCAGGGCTGGCGCACGGCGCACGGCATCCACAGTCTCCGGCGCGCATCGCGCGATGGCAGCTTGCGTGGTGTCGATCACGTCATACACCTGGTCACTCAACATGCGGCGTATGGCTTCATAGAGAAGCCGGCGCTGGCTGGACGGCTGCCCCAGACCCGGATGATCGGCCAGCGCCGCCACGCGGTACTGCTCGAACAAGGGCACCTCCTGCAACTGGGCCATGGATATCAACCCAGACCGCACACCATCATCGATGTCGTGGGCGTTGTAGGCAATCTCGTCCGCAAGATTGCACAACTGCGCCTCCAGGCTCGGCTGCTCGCGGCGCAGAAACCGCGCTCCGACCCCGTTGGGCTCTGCGGCTTCCAGCTGCTCGGCATGTACGCGCGAGCAATGTTTGAGCACGCCCTCCCGTGTTTCGAACGTGAGGTTCAGTCCGTCGTACAGCGGGTATCGCTCTTCGAGCTTGTCCACCACCCGCAAGCTTTGCAGGTTATGCTCGAAGCCACCGTGATCCACCATGCAGGCATGCAGTGCGTCTTGGCCGGCATGGCCGAACGGCGTGTGGCCCAAGTCGTGCGCCAGAGAGATCGCCTCGACCAGGTCTTCATTGATACGCAGTGACCGTGCGATGGAGCGGCCGAGTTGCGCGACCTCCAGAGAATGCGTCAGACGCGTGCGGAACAGGTCGCCTTCGTGGTTCAGGAACACCTGCGTCTTGTAGACCAGGCGCCGGAACGCGGTGGAATGCACGATGCGGTCGCGGTCGCGTTGATAGTCGGTGCGCGTGGGGGCGGGGTGTTCGGGATGGCGACGTCCACGGGTGAGTGTGGGGTCGCAAGCGTAAGGGGCCAAGGAGGACATAGGGTGAGGCTGTGACCGACGGTCTGAATCTTTGGATCTATCGCCAGCCACCGTACGCTGTCTCGGTCACAGGGCGCAGCAATCATCGATCACGGAACGCACCATCGCGTCCGGGGCTGCGCGCACCGCGGCGCGGCCGGGACCATCAATCACGACAAATCGAATTTCTCCACCCTCAGCCTTCTTGTCGACGCGCATGAGCTGCAAGTACCGACCGGCGTTGTCGCTGGCATCTAGCACCGCGCCCCGCACAGGCAGGCCCGCTCGCACGATCAGTGCCGTGAGCCGCTGCACGAAGGCAGCATCCACCAGCCCCAAGCGATGCGACAGCTCAGCCGCCATCACCATGCCGGCACCGACGCCTTCGCCGTGCAACCACGCGCCATAGCCCATGCCGGCCTCGATCGCGTGGCCAAACGTGTGGCCAAAATTCAGAATCGCGCGCAAGCCAGACTCGCGTTCGTCCTGCCCGACCACCCAGGCCTTGATCTCGCAGCTGCGGCACACTGCATGGGCCAAAGCGGCACGGTCCCGCGCCATCAATGCATCGATATTGGCCTCGAGCCAGTCCATGAATTCCATGTCGGCAATCGGCCCATACTTGATCACCTCTGCCAGCCCGGCACTCAACTCACGGGCAGGCAGAGTGTCCAGAACATCCAAGTCGCACACCACCAACTGCGGCTGATAGAACGCGCCGATCATGTTCTTGCCCAGTGGATGGTTGATGGCCGTCTTTCCACCGACGGAAGAATCCACCTGTGCTAGCAACGTGGTCGGTACCTGTACGAAAGGCACGCCACGCATGTAACTTGCGGCGGCGAAACCGGTCATGTCGCCCACGACGCCGCCGCCCAGGGCAAACAAGACGGTCTTGCGGTCGCAGCCCTGCTCGAGCAATGCGTCAAAGATTTTTTGCAGGGTCTGCCAGTTCTTATGCTCCTCGCCATCGGGGAGTTGGACTTCATGGATCTGTGCGTACCGGCCCGCCAAGGCGGTGCGCAAGGCGGCTGCATAAAGGGGTGCGACCGTGGTGTTGCTCACGATCAGCGCGGTGCTCGCCTGGGGCAACTTGCCGTATGTCTCGGCTTCGCTCAGGAGTCCACCGGCGATGGCGATGTCATAGCTGCGCTCGCCAAGCTTTATCGAAACGGCTTGTCTGTCGTCGTGTGTAGATAGGGTCATGTTGCGAATTATTCTGACTCCGGTCGCTCAGCTGCAATTAAATTTAAATGTACATGCTGCAAGGCCTCTACCCTGAGGCGTTGCATTCCGTGAAAGTTCGTTCCAACAATTGAGAGGAAAAAAAATCCCCGGGTTCACCGGGGATTTTTTTACAGAAAGAAGGTCTGTTGACCCTCTTCGGTTGCGTTGTCAAGGCTTGCAATTTCCTAAGCCGGAGCCAACAGACATCAGGACTGTGCGTGTCGCCGTGCGACCACCACGTGTTGCAGTGATAGTGAATGGACCGCTTCTGCAGTCTTGGAGGACAGACGGTGCCGACTGGGTAGCAGCGTAAGTGATAGTCAGCGTGCCATCAGCCGACAACGTCAACCATGATGGCAACACCGTCGATGTCCACACCGCGCTACCTGTACCAGGACCCGACACAGTCAGGGCGTATTGATAGTGGATACCATTCGCAGGAGCGACGGCTG
>Ga0209023_10001925_pt1 | contig 26890 bp, 18 predicted proteins | sample LakOneMetagenome_FD_187468 | JGI IMG/M metagenome (GOLD analysis project Ga0209023, IMG submission 187468) | Freshwater and sediment microbial communities from Lake Erie, Canada (SPAdes) (version 2) | ecosystem: Environmental > Aquatic > Freshwater > Lentic | place: Lake Erie, Canada...
CATGCTGGCGCCGCCAGCATGGCCAGCGGCCGCACTGCCGGCGAAGGCGCCCTGCGCTGGCTCGGGCAAGGCGTTTAACAGGCCTGCCTTCAAAACTGGCGCTCCGCCAACGCCAGCGCCACCGTGGATCCGGCTCCGCCGGTCCACCGGAGGCGTCCCCCCCAGGGGGAAGACGCGCAGCGTCTCAGGGGAGGTCAGAACTTCGCGCGGTAATACAGCATAGGCCCCCCTTTGCGCGCCCGCAGCAACAGCCGCGAGTTGCCCTGCAGCTGCACGCCGATGGCCCCGAATTCCGGCACTATGCCGCGCGTGCGCGACGAGGCCCATTGCATCTCTACCCGGGTGCCGTACACCGGCTGCTGCTGTTGCCAGATCAGGCCCATGGCGTCCGGCGACTGCACCAGTTGCGGCGTCTGCGCCCAGGCCGACACATCCAGGTGCCGCCCACTGTCCAGGCGTGACCGCCACCGCACGCCCAGGTCCAGGCTGGTGGGGGCGACTGTGCCATTGGTGTTGTTGAAAGCGCTGGCATTGGAAGAGAGCGCACTCGCCGACGGCGCAGCCGACGTCATCCCCAGCGAGAACCCCACACTGCGCGGCGCATCGGGCGTGAGCCAGCGCGTCACGTCGATGTGCTGCGTGGTGTTGGCAAAAGCGCTGGCTCCACTGGCGCCACCGGCGCGCTGGGATGCGCTGCTCCACGGGACATCGCCCAGCTGCGGTAGCAACAAGCTGTTGACTTCGTAGGCCGTGGGCGACGCGGCGGTGCGGGTTTCGGTCTGCAACGCCAGCCTGGCTTCGTCACCGAAGGTGGTGGTGTCTGCCGCAAAGGCGGGCATTGCGAGCGCCAGGGTGAGGCACGGAGTCAGCAACGTACCCGCCCGAACCGTCACGGCGGTGCGCGGGGCGGCACTACGCGGTGAGCGGGTTTGGCACAAACCCAGAATTTTTGTCGCCGCGAATCGGCGGTTGGAAGACACCTGCGCTGTGTGGAGGTTTGGCATGGCGGCACCCATGAAAAGAAAGGATGAAGCGATGCAACAAAGTGTGCAGCGAGGCCCTTTTGGGGTTCAGCATCCATTGCCTCAAAGCCGCGTGGGAAATCGCCGACATCTGCGGGTGCGCCGTGAGTGCGGTGTCGGGGTATCGGGGTGTCGGGACTTGGCGCATGCGACGGCTGAGCGTCAGCGGCGCGGCACGCAACGCACGGCGACCCCGTGCCTTGCGCGCATCGACGCGCAAAGGCCAGAGAGTTTGGTCAGAAGGAACTGATGTGAATCCAGAGCAGCACCAACGGCACTCTGGCGATCTTTGCGCCGCCTGCAGAGGTGCAGCGCGGCATAGGCAAAGACAAAAGAAGAAGTTGACGAGCCTTACCCCCGGCACTGACTCCACAGTTAGGGCTGCTTGGTTCCCCACCTGACCCGGTTGGCCGCTTCACCATGCGGGGAGGCCCGTCACCCACGATTGTACGCTGGATGCGGGGCTGCTTTTTTGGGTGGGCGCGCATTGCCACAGCGCCCGAAAGGCTTCAGCCCGTCGGCCGGCTCCAAGTCGATGCAGGTTGCCGCAGCACAAGTCCCAGTGGCCGGGTGCCCCATCACCCCGGACTGCCGAATCGCCCGGCCCAACCCGTAGAATCGACCGAATGTCCTATCTCGTGCTCGCCCGCAAGTACCGCCCCCGCAATTTCACCGAAATGGTGGGGCAGGAGCACGTGGTCCAGGCGCTGACGAACGCCCTCACGCAGCAGCGGCTGCACCATGCGTACCTGTTCACCGGCACGCGGGGCGTGGGCAAGACCACGGTGTCGCGCATTCTGGCCAAGTCGCTCAACTGCCAGGGTGCGGATGGCAACGGCGGCATCACCGCGGCGCCCTGCGGCGTGTGCCAGGCGTGCACGGACATCGACAGCGGCCGCTTCGTGGACTACACCGAACTGGACGCCGCCTCCAACCGGGGCGTGGACGAGGTGCAGAGCCTGCTGGAGCAGGCCGTGTACAAGCCGGTGGCGGGGCGCTTCAAGGTCTTCATGATCGACGAAGTGCACATGCTCACGAACACGGCATTCAACGCCATGCTCAAGACGCTGGAAGAGCCGCCCGAATACCTCAAGTTCGTGCTGGCCACGACCGACCCGCAGAAAGTGCCGGTCACCGTGCTGTCGCGCTGCCTGCAGTTCAACCTGCGGCCCATGGCGCCCGAGACCGTGCTCGACCACCTGACCCGCGTGCTGGCGCAAGAGAACGTGCCCGCCGAGCCGCAGTCCCTGCGCCTGCTGGCGCGTGCGGCGCGCGGCTCCATGCGCGATGCGCTGTCGCTCACCGACCAGGCCATTGCCTTCGGCAGCGGGCAGTTGCAGGAGGCCGGCGTGCGCCAGATGCTGGGCGCGGTGGACCGCTCGTACGTGTTCCGCCTGATCGACGCCCTGGCGCAGGCCGACGGCAAGACGGTGGTCGAGACCTCCGACGCGCTGCGCCTCAATGGCCTGTCAGCCGCGTCCACGCTGGAAGAAATGAGCGCGGTGCTGCAGCGCATGGCGGTGTTCCAGGCCGTGCCGCAGATGGCCGATGCTGTGGACGCCAATGACCCTGAGGCTGTGGAAACGGCCCGTCTGGCCCGCCTGCTGCCCGCCGACGAAACCCAGCTGCTGTACAGCCTGTGCCTGCACGGGCGCGGCGAGCTGGGCCTGGCGCCGGACGAATACGCCGCGTTGACCATGGTGCTGCTGCGCCTCCTGGCCTTCAAGCCCAGCGGCGAATCGGCTGAAAAAAAAACTCTAACGCGGGCTGAGCCTGCGCCAGCGCAGGCCCCGGCGATACCGGCACCCGCACCGGTGCTCGCACCGGCTCCAGTCTCAGAAGCCTCTGCGGTCCAGGCCGCGCAGCCTGCGGTGACGTTGCCTTCTGCTGCGCCTGCAGCGGTCGTTGCAGCGCCCCAGCCCATCGCCGCACCCCCCGCAGTGGCGGCCGTCGTGGTCGCTGAGCAGGCTGCCGCTGCTGCCCCGCTGGAGGAGGACGACGACGCATCGGGTGAGCCGCCGCCGTGGCCGGGGTCTGACGAAGAATCGGGCGGCTCCGTGGCTGCCGTGGAGGTGGTGGCGGTGTCCGTCGCAGTGGCCGTTGCCACCGCAGCGCCTACAACGTCCGCCGCGTCCACCGCACCCGCTTCGGTCATGGCACTGCCCGTGCGGGATGCTCAAGGTTTTGAGCCCCACGCCCGCCCATCGCGCGCCGATCCAGCGCAAGGTGCTCCTGAATTCGTAGCAATGCCCGTGCGCGTGGCGCCCGAGCCCGGTGCGCGCATGCAGCCCACACCCCATTCGGCCCCGGTGCCCGTGTCCTCGCGCTACACGCCCACGGAAGAGGGCGATGTGTGGCACACCACCGTGCAGCAACTGGTGGCGGCAGAAGCCATCACCGCCCTGGTGCGCGAACTGGCCCTGCAGTCCCAGCTGGTGGCGCGCGACGGTACCCACTGGCTGCTGCGGGTGGAGCGCGAATCGCTCAACCAGGCCACGGCCCGCGAGCGCCTGCGCGCCGCCCTGGAGAATGCCGGGCACGCCAGCCAGATCAGCGTGGAGGTGGGCGTGGTCATCGACAGCCCCGCGCGCCGCAATGCGGCTGCCGCGGCCGAGCGCCAGCGCCGTGCCGAAGACATCGTGGCCAACGACCCCTACGTGCAGTCGCTGGTGCGCGACTACGGCGCGAAAATCGTGCCGGGCAGCATCAAGCCGGTGTAGAGGATGAAGCTCCCCCTGAGTCGCCTTCGGCGCCTTCCACCTCTCTCGCTGCGCGGGAGGGGGACGCACTCGGTGGCCTGGCGGAGCCAGTTCCACGAGTGCACTGGCCTGTGGAGCGCCAGTTTCTGACGCTTGCGGCGTTGCAAAGCACAATGTTGTTTGTGCATTTCAGATACCGAATTCAGGCCCCTTCAGGGGCATCGATCAACCAGAAAGAAAGCAAAGGAAACACACCATGTTCAACAAAGGACAACTCGCCGGCCTGATGAAGCAAGCCCAGGCGATGCAGGACAACCTGAAGAAGGCCCAGGACGAGCTGGCGTTCGTCGAGGTCGAGGGCGAATCCGGCGCCGGCCTGGTCAAGGTCGTGATGACCTGCAAGCACGACGTCAAGCGCATCACCATCGACCCGAGCCTGCTGGCCGAAGACAAGGACATGCTGGAAGACCTGGTGGCGGCGGCGTTCAACGCGGCGGTGCGCAAGGCCGAGGAGACTTCGCAGGAGAAGATGGGCAAGCTGACGCAAGGCATGCCAGGCCTCCCCGGCGGCATGAAATTCCCTTTTTAAGGGTGGCTACCGAGCGGGCGATCTGCGTCGTTGGGCGGTGCTCGGAATCCTCACGTACTTCAAGTACGTTCCGGTTCCTGCGCTCCGTCCGCCTAGCAGCTCATCCCGCTCGCTACGCCCTTTATGGCGGGGTGTGAATACCGGGTTTTTTAGCGAGACCTTTTTTTGTTGTTTGTTTGGGGTGGCGGGCTTGCGAGGGGTGAGGCCTCTTCTCCCTCCAAACCACCGTTCGGGCTGAGCTTGTCGAAGCCAGCATCCGCACCCCAGACCGTTCGGGCTGAGCCTGTCGAAGCCGTTCTTGGCGCCACACGTACCCCAAGTTTTCCAGATTTCCATCCCACTCCATGTCCACCACCGATTCCCTCGACGTTTTGATCCAGGCGCTGCGCCGGTTGCCGGGGGTGGGGATCAAGTCTGCGCAGCGCATGGCGTTTCATTTGCTGCAGCATGACCGCGAGGGGGCGCAGGTGTTGTCGCAGGCGCTGCAGCATGCCGTGGGGTCGGTGCGCCACTGCGCGCGCTGCCACACCTTCACCGAGGCCGAGGTGTGCAGCACGTGTCTGGACCCGTCGCGCGATGTGTCGCGGTTGTGTGTGGTGGAGACGCCGGCGGACCAGGCGGCGATGGAGCGCACCGGTGCGTTCAAGGGGCTGTACTTCGTGCTCATGGGGCGGCTCAGTCCGCTCGACGGCGTGGGGCCCAAGGAGATCGGCCTGCACAAGCTCATGCAGCGTGCGGCCGAAGAGGGTGTGCAGGAGGTGATCCTCGCCACCAATTTCAATGCCGAGGGCGAAGCCACGGCGCATGTGATCAGCGAGACGCTCAAGGGCCGCGGCGTGCACGTGACGCGGCTGGCGCGCGGTGTGCCGGTGGGCAGCGAGCTGGAGTACGTGGACCTGGGCACTATCGCGCATGCGCTGTCGGACCGCCGCTGATTAAGCCCGCGGCCGGGGCCCATGCCGAGTCGTTAGAATACTCACAATTTAATAGCTGCTGGCGCTTGCGTACCAAGCGGTAGCGGCCCAAAAGGCGTACAAAATGAATACCACCATGCATGTCGCACGGTTTACGGTGGCCTACTGGTGCGTGCTGATCGCGGCGTTGCTGCCGCTGGTCTGTTCATGGCTTGCCAAGAGCGGCAACGCGGGCAAGGCGCGCAAGGACGGCGGCTTCGACAACCACGACCCGCGCGCCTGGATGGCGCGCCAGACCGACTGGCGTGCGCGCGCCAACGCGGCGCAGGCCAACAGCTTCGAGACGCTGCCGTTCTTCATCGGCGCGGTCATCATTGCGCACCTCTTGGGTGCCGGGCAGACGCTGCTCGACATCCTGGCTTTTCTGTATGTGATGCTGCGCGTGTTCTACATCCTGATGTACGTGTCCGACATGCCGACCGTGCGCAGTGCCGTCTGGGCGGGCGCTTTCGTCGTCAACATTGCCATCCTCTTCATCGGATATCGGTAGCCCCGGGATCGGTAACCCCAGAAGCGCTGCGCTTTCCCCCGGGGAAGGAGGCGAACCCGGTGGACTGCCGGAACCAGATCCACGGTTGCGCTTTTCTGGGTAACGCCGGTGTCAGGCGCTCCGCCCAAGGGTGGTGCTCCCCCCGCTGGTCGTAGTGAACTGCTACGGACCATGAAACCGGCGCACGCCAAAGCCGGTGCACCCGCGGATCTGGCTTTGCCAGTCCACCAGGTGCGTCTCCTCCCGCGCAGCGAGAGAGGGGAAGACGCCGAAGACGTCGAAGTCGGCTCAGGGGTGAATACCCCTCCCCTACGTACAAACCCCGCTGGGAATCCCCCTAATGCGGGATGGCCCTCTCTGCGGCACGATTGTTGCGGTGCAACAATCGTCTCTTTTCTGATTCCATGAACCGTCCCTTGCTTACCCGCCGCGCCTTTGGTGCACTGTCCGCCGCTTCGGCGGCTACGGTGTTTGCGCCTGCGGCCGTGCGGGCCCAGGCGGATGCCACGCCGCTGGGCCGCGTGACCATCGCCGTGGGCGGGCAGGGCGTGCTGTACCACCTGCCCCTGGCGCTGGCCGACCAGTTGGGGTTTTTCCGGGCCGAGGGGCTCGATGTCACGGTGCGGGACTTCGCGGCCGGTGCGCTGGCGGTGCAGGCGGTGCAAGAGGGGGCGGCCGACGTGTGCGCCGGTGCTTTCGAGCACACGCTGCGCCAGCAGGCACGGGGGCAGGCCTACCGCTCGCTGGTGGTGCAGGGGCGTGCGCCGCAACTGGCGCTGGGCGTGTCGCAGCGCTCCATGCCGGCATTCAAGGACTTGGGCGACCTGGAAGGGAGGCGCATCGGCGTGTCGTCGGTGGGGTCGTCCACCCACCTGGCGGCCAGCCTGCTGCTGGCACGGGTCGGTATGTCGCCCAAGGATGTTTCTTTTGTGGCCGTGGGCTCCGGCACGGCGGCGCTGAATGCGCTGCGCGCCGGGCAGGTGCATGCGCTGTGCCATGCCGACCCGATCATGACGCTGCTGGAGCAAAAAGCCGACACCCGCATCGCGGGCGACATGCGCTCGCTCAAGGCGGCGCAGGAGATCTTCGGCGGCAACATGCCCGCCAGCTGCCTGTACGCGCCACAGGCCTTTATCCAGAAGAACGCGCCGCAGGCGCAGGCGCTGGCCAACGGCATCGTGCACGCGCTCAAATGGCTGCAGACTGCCGGCCCTGCCGACCTGGTGAAGGCGGTGCCGCCGGGTTATCTGATGGGCGACCGGGGGCTGTACCTGGCGGCCTTCAGCCGGGTGCGCGAGACCTATTCCACCAACGGCCTCATGGCCGACGACGGCGCCGCCACCGCCTTGCGCGTGCTGGCGCGGGTGCACCCCGAGCTGGGTGACTTCAAAGTCGACCTGTCCCGCACGTACACCAATGAATTCGTGCGCAAGGCACGGCAGAAATTCAACGTCTAGGCGGCGGGGCCAGGCCTGTCCAGCCACCGGGCGGGCCACGCCTACAGCAGCTTGGCGCCGCGTCCTGCGACGAAAAAATCAGCGAAAGGATGCACTACAGTCCTGGGCTGTCCGGTGCTGCACCCAGCGCGCTGCACCGGCGCCACCCACTCTTCTTTCGCTCTTACTCCTCAAGGATCGCGCCATGTCGTTCAGCCTCAGCATCGGACCCCTCGTTTCCCTGATCGCCGGCATCCTCATTCTGGTGATGCCCCGCCTGCTCAGCACCATCGTGGCGCTGTACCTCATCATCATGGGCATCCTGGGGCTGCTGGGCATGCACAACCTGCGCTTTTAAGGTTCAGCCGCCTGCCATCGCCCGTTGCCAAAATGATGGCGGTAGCGGCAACAGCAATGGCCACGACAGCGGTGACCATGGCGAAGGCGAAGGCAATAGTGCCGAGGCCGCCCGGCACGCTTCAGGCCATCAACAGCGTCAGCGGTATCAACGGCGCTAAAGGCTTCAGCGGCGCTTGACCTTGGATGGCGTGCCGCCCTTGCGCGACGGCGCTGCCGCCGAGCGCTTGGTGCTGCCACTGTGCGGCGCAGTGGCACGGGTACTGCCGCCACTGCTGCGCGCGCTGGCGGAAGCGGCCACCTGCCGCACCGGCAGATACACGACCACCTGCTGCCCCAGCTTGAAAGCTGCGTTGGCGCGCACGTCGTTCCAGTCGGCCACATTGGAGGCTGCCAGCTTGTAGCGGCGGGCAATGCTGGCCACGGTTTCGCCCTTGCCGGCGCGCACCGTCGTCTTGCGGGTCACGACCTCGGGGGCAAAGGCCAGCTGCCCGTTGTCCGCCAGGTGCGACGAAACGTCCTGGCGGATGGCCGCCGAGCGCGGCACCATCAGGGCCGATCCCGCCTTGATCAGCATGCGCGGCGGGATGTTGTTCAGGCTGCGCAGGTCGTTCTCGCTCATGCCGGCACGCTGTGCGGCGTCGGCCACCGTCATGTTGGACGGCACGGACCACACCGTCCAGCTGGCGTACTGGCCTTCGCGGCGTGCTTCGAGGTTGCGCTGGAACACCTTGGCGTTGTCCCACGGCAGCAGAATCTGCGGCGTGCCGGCGGCCAGGATCACGGGGCGGTGAAACGACGGATTCAGCGCACGGAAGTCATCCTCGCGGATGCCGGCCAGCTGGGCCACCAGCGCCACGTCCATATCGTGCGTGATGTCCACGGTCTGAAAGTACGGGTGGTTCTCGATCAGCGGCAGCTCGGTGCGGAAGGCCTCGGGGTGCGCCACGATGTTCTTCACCGCCTGCAGCTTGGGCACGTACATGCGGGTCTCGGCCGGCATGTTCAGGTCGGTGTAGCTGGTGCCCAGGCCCAGCTTCTGGTTGCGGGCAATGGCGCGGCCCACGCTGCCTTCGCCCCAGTTGTAGGCGGCCAGCGCCAGGTGCCAGTCGCCGAACATGCCGTACAGCTTTTGCAGGTAGTCGAGCGCGGCGCGGGTCGAGGCCAGCACGTCGCGGCGATCATCGCGAAACGCGTTCTGCTTCAGGTCGAAATAGTTGCCGGTGGCGGGCATGAACTGCCACATGCCCGCGGCCTTGGCGCTCGACACGGCCTGGGGGTTGAAGGCGCTTTCGATGTAGGGCAGCAGGGCCAGCTCGGTGGGCATGCCGCGGCGCTCCAGCTCTTCGACGATGTGGAACAGGTACTTGCTCGAGCGCTCAGTCATGCGCTGCATGTAGTCGGGCCGGGTGGCGTACCACTGCTCGCGGTCCTGCACCAGCTCGTGCTGCAGGTCGGGCATCGCAAAGCCGCGGCGGATGCGGTCCCACAGGTCGGCAGGGGCCGAGAGCGATGCGACTTCGCCGCTGGCGGCCTGCGCTGCGGTGATGGGGCGCAGCGGGCCGTTGGGGATGACGGGGGTGTGCGGGGCGCGGGCTGCCGGCGTGCTGGTGGCGGTGGTGGCCTTGGCGTCCGTGGCGGCGGTGTCTTGCGTGGTGCCTGTGGTGGCGCAGCCTGTGAGCCAGACGGCGGCGGCCAGGCAGGCAATGTGCAAAATTTTCATCGGAACTCGTTCTTCCATTGGCGCAGTGCGGCCAGTACCGCTACGGCGTCTTCTTGTTGGACCTGCGCATCGAAAACCTGGGCCGCGTGGGCCACACCAGGCTGCCGTGTGCGCAGGAAGGGATTGATGTCTCGCTCCAGCGCCATGCTGGAAGGCAGCGTGGGCCGGTCTGCGGCACGCAGCGCTTCGCACTGGTTGCTGTAGTGGAGCAGGGCTGCGTTGCCGGGTTCCACGGCGCGCGCAAATTTGAGGTTGGACAGCGTGTACTCGTGCGTGCAGCACACGCGGGTGTCGCCCGGCAGCGCTGCCAGTTGGTCGAGCGAGCCGAGCATCTGCGCTGGAGTGCCCTCGAACAAACGCCCGCATCCGCCTGAAAACAGTGTGTCGCCGCAAAACAGCAGCGGCGCACCATCGAACGCCGCGCAATAGTAGGCGATGTGGCCCGCCGTGTGGCCGGGCACGTCGAAGACGTCGAAGTGTAGACCCAGCACGTCCACTGCATCGCCCTGCGCCAGGCGCACCAGCGGCTCGGGAATGCGCTCGCGGGCCGGGCCGTAGACGACGGCCCCGGTGGCGTCGCGCAGCGCATCGACCCCACCGACGTGATCGGCATGGTGGTGCGTGACTAGAATGGCCTGCAACTGCAAGCCCAGGTGCTGCAGTGCCTGCACCACGGGCGCGGAATCTCCGGGGTCGACGACGATCGCATGGCGCCCGTCGTGCAGCATCCAGATGTAGTTGTCGGTAAAGGCGGGCAGCGGCAGCAAGTTCATGAGCGATCAAATTATAGGTTTGCACCGGTGGTTCGACTCCCCGCCGGGCCGGTACCTGCTGGCATGGGAGCAGGCGCGCCTGGACGAGGCGGTGGCCGACATCTTTGGTTACCACAGCATTCAGCTCGGCATGCCGATGCTGGACGGGCTGCGCACCAACCGCATGCCCCACCAGTGGCTGGCGCTGGGGCAGGAGGGTTTTGCCGCGGGGCACGCCCCCGGCGCGCCGCACAGGATGGCTGGGGCGGGCAGGGGCAGTGCCGGAGTCAATGCCGGAGATGGGCGCGCGGACCCCGGTGACGCGTCGCAGCCCCAGCGCCGCACCATCGACCTGCTCGCAGAGTCCGTGGCCTTGCCGTTTGCCGAAAACAGTCTCGACCTGCTCGTGCTGCCCCACACCCTGGAGCTGAGCATCGACCCCCACGCCACGCTGCGCGAGGTGGAGCGGGTGCTGGTACCCGAGGGGCGGGTGGTCATCACCGGCCTGAACCCCGCCAGCCTGTGGGGCCTGCGCCAGCGGCGTGCGCGGCTGTACCAGCGCCTGGGCAAAGGCAACCTGTACCTGCCTGACGTGGGCGAGTTCATCGGCTACCGCCGCCTGCGCGACTGGCTGCGGTTGCTGAGCTTCGAGGTCGAATCGGCCCAGTTTGGCTGTTATCGTCCAGCAGTGCGCAGCACCCAGTGGCTGGACCGCTTCGGCTTCATGGACCCATGGGGTGAGCGGTGGTGGCCCATTTTCGGGGCGGCGTACTTCGTGGTGGCCGTCAAGCGGGTGCATGGCATGCGCCTGCTGGAGCCCGCCTGGCGCACCCAGCGCCAGCGGTCAGCGGGCACGGTGCCTGTGGCCAACCGGGCCCACGCGGCGGGCGCGCCTACGGCACCGGCCGCGCAGGCACCCGTTCGCCCTCCCCACGCATCGTTCAAGCAACGCGACAAAGACAGGAATACGGTTTGAATCAGGTAGTGATATACACAGACGGCGCCTGCAAGGGCAACCCCGGCCCGGGCGGATGGGGCGTGCTGCTGCGCGCGGGCGACACCGAAAAAGAGCTGTTCGGCGGCGAGCTGGGCACCACCAACAACCGCATGGAGCTGCTGGCCGTGATCGAGGCGCTGACGGCGCTCAAGCGGCCTTGTGCGGTCACGCTGTTCCTCGACAGCGAATACGTGCGCAAGGGCATCACGGAGTGGATCCACGGCTGGAAGGCCCGGGGCTGGCGCACGGCATCGAAGCAGCCCGTCAAGAACGTGGAGCTGTGGCAGCGCCTGGATGCGCTGGTCAGCACGGGCGGCCACCGCATCGACTGGCGCTGGGTGAAGGGGCACTCGGGCGACCCTGGCAACGAACGGGCCGATGCCCTGGCCAACAAGGGCGTGGACAAGGCCCTCGGCAGGGGCTGACGCGCGCCTTTTTGCTTTGAAGCTGGCACGCGGTGTGCATTCCTGCAACACAGTGTCTCGGGATATTCGCCTGAGCGCATGGGTGGGTGGTCGCTTTGTGTAAAGCCTGCGTAAAACAGGGGAATTGACCTTGGGTCAAGCCGCCAGTCACTGCAGTGCCTGACACGGACTGATACATTCTTTGGTTGCATTCCGCTCTTCCACCGGTTTCATTGATCCATGGCGTCCAAGAAAAGAACCATCGTTTTCGCTGTCATCGGCATTGCAGCCGCCCTGGGTGCTGCATGGTGGCTGCAAAAGCCCACCCAAGCCCCGCGCACTGATGGAGCGCCCGCAGCTCCTGCAGCCGCCAACGGCGCGCCTGCGGGCTCTGCACGCGGTGGGGCGCAAGGCGGCGCAGGCCGGGTGGCGTCGGTGGAGGCCGTGGCCGTGCGCCAGATGGCGATGCGCGACGACGCCGAGGCCGTGGGCAGCCTGCGGTCGCGCCAGAGCGTGGTGCTGCGCCCCGAGGTCAGCGGCCGCATCACCCAGCTGAACTTTCGCGACGGCCAGCGCGTCAAGCGCGGCCAGGTGCTGGTGCAGTTTGACGACCAGCTGCCCCGCGCCCAGATCCAGCAGAGCCAGGCAGAAATGTCCATCGCCCAGGCCAACCACAAGCGCAACCAGGACCTGGTGGCCCAGGGCTTCATCAGCCAGCGCTCGGTGGACGAAAGCGCGGCCAACCTTGAAGTGGCGAAGGCCAAGCTGTCGCTGGCGCAGGCCACCGCGTCGCGCCTGAAGATCGTGGCGCCCTTTGACGGCGTGGCAGGCATTCGCGGCGTGAACGTGGGCGACTACCTGAAGGACGGTGCCGACATCGTCAACGTGGAAGACCTCGACGCGGTGTATGTGGACTTTCGCCTGCCCGAGCGCCTGCAGAGCAAGGTACGCCCCGGCCAGACGGCCCAGGTCACCTTCGATGCGCTGCCGGGCCTGCGCTACGGCGCCGTGGTGCAGGCCATCAATCCCCAGATCGACGCCGATGGCCGCTCCATTGCCGTGCGCGGCTGCATCGACAACCGCCGCATGCAGCTGCGCCCGGGCATGTTCGCCCGCGTGACCGCCGTGTTTGCCGAGCGCGCAGACGCCAGCGTCATCCCTGAAGAGGCCGTGGTGCCTGAAGGTAGCAATCCCTATGTGTTCAAGATCGTCGAGGGCAAGGAGCCCGGCAGCCGCATCGCCCGCCGCACCCCCGTGAAGCTGGGCGTGCGTACGCCCGGGTTCGTCGAGGTGGTGTCTGGCTTGAACGCGGGCGACCTGGTCGTCTCCGCAGGACAGCAGCGCATTCAGAAGGACGGATCTGCAGTGCGCGTGGTAGAGGTGGGCAAGCCCTCTGGCAGTGCCGCGTCTGGCGCCGCACGCGCAGCGTCGGGAGCCGTAGCCGCGGCCAGCGCAGCGGCACCCGCCGATGTGCCCGCTGGCGGTACGGCGGGTGGCCCGAGCGGCGCGCCCGTGGCTGCAGCCCCTGTACCTGCACCTGCAGCGGCACAGGAAGCCCCCGCCGCGGCGCGGTCCGCCTCTGCCCTGGTGGCACCGCTGCCCGGCACCAACCCTTGCCTGGCCGCCGGTGGGCCTGGCGGGCGTGCGGCGCCCTCTGGTGCGCCTTCTGCGGCGCGCGCACCTGCCTGACGCCGTCCCAGACCGACCGACTGACTGACTCACTGACTGACCGAAGCCCCCCACTGCCATGCAACTCGCTGAAATATCGATACGCCGGCCGGTCTTTGCCACCGTGCTGTCGCTGCTGGTGCTGCTGATCGGCGCGGTCAGCTTCACGCGCCTGTCGGTGCGCGAATACCCCAAGATCGACGAGCCCGTGGTCACCGTGAGCGTGCGCTACGCGGGCGCCTCGGCCGAGGTGATCGAGTCGCAGGTCACCAAGCCGCTCGAAGACTCCATCGCCGGCATCGACGCGGTGGACGTGATCACCTCTATCAGCCGCCCCGAGCAGAGCCAGATCAGCGTGCGCTTTCGGCTGGAAAAAGACGCCGACAACGCCGCCGCCGAAGTGCGCGACCGCACGGCCCGCGTGCGCAACCGCCTGCCCGACGCGGTGGACGAACCCGTCATCGCCAAGGTCGAGGCCGACGCCTCGCCGGTGATGTGGCTGGCCTTCAGCAGCGACACGCGCAGCCCGCTGGAGATCAACGACCTGGTCAACCGCATCGTCAAGCCGCGCCTGCAAACGGTGACCGGCGTGGCCGACGTGCCCATCTACGGCGAACGCAAATACGCCATGCGTGTGTGGCTCGACCCCGAGCGCATGGCCGGTTACCGCCTGACCACGCAGGATGTCGAAGACGCGATCCGAAAGAACAACCTGGAGCTGCCCGCAGGCCGCATCGAGTCGCAGCAGCGCGAGTTCAGCGTCACCTCGCAGACCGACCTGGCCACGCCCGGGCAATTTGCCGAGGTGGTGATCCGCACCGTCAATGGATTCCCTGTGCGCATCCGCGATGTGGCGCGGGTGGAAGAGGGTGCGGCCAGCGACCGCAGCCGCGTGCGCCTGAACGGGCGCGAGGCCATCTCGGTCGGTGTGATCCGCCAGGCCACGGCCAACCCGCTGGAGCTGGCGCAGGGCGTGCGCGCGATGATGCCCGTCCTCAAGACCGACCTGCCGCCGGACATCGTGATCGACGTGGCCAACGACAACTCGCTGTTCATTGACCGGTCCATCAAGAGCGTGTACTCCACCATCATCGAAGCGGTGGTGCTGGTGGCGCTGGTGATCTTCGTCTTTCTGCGCACGCTGCGCGCGTCCATCATTCCCATCATCACCATCCCGGTGAGCCTGGTGGGCAGCTTCGCGCTGATGTCGCTGGCGGGCTTTTCGATCAACACGCTCACGCTGCTGGCGCTGGTGCTGGCCATCGGTCTGGTGGTGGACGATGCCATCGTGATGCTGGAGAACATCTACCGGCACATCGAAGAAGGGCTCGACCCGTTCTCGGCCGCCATCAAGGGCGCGCGAGAAATCGGCTTTGCCATCGTGGCCATGACGCTCACGCTGGTGGCGGTGTATGCGCCGCTGGCCTTCACGCCCGGGCGCACGGGCCGGCTGTTTGTGGAGTTTGCGCTGGCGCTGGCCGGGGCGGTGGTGGTGTCGGGCTTCGTCGCGCTCACGCTGTCGCCCATGATGTGTTCGCTGCTGCTCAAGCACAACCCCAAGCCCAACTGGTTCGACCGCTCGATGGAGCGCTGGCTTACGTCGCTGTCGGACGCGTATGGCCGGCTGCTGCGCTGGATCGTGACGGCCCGCTGGGGTGGCGTTGCAGGCCAAGGTACGGGCCAAGGTGCAGGCCGGGGCAGCCGTATCCGCGGCGCGATCTTCCAGGCGCGCTGGATCGTGATCGCCATCATGGCCGTGAGCGGCGTGGCCCTGGTGCTGGTGTACCCCACCATGCGCCAGGAGCTGTCGCCGCTGGAAGACCGCGGCACGGTGCTGGTCAACGTCACCGCGCCGGACGGCGCCACGCTGGCCTACACCGATCGCTACGCGCTGGAGCTGGAAAAGCTGGGGCAGCAGTACCCCGAGTTCGACCGCATCTTCGCCAACATCGGCAACCCCACCGTGGCGCAGGGCAGCGTCATCTACCGCACGGTGGACTGGGAAAACCGCAAGCGCACCACGCTGGAGCTGGCGCGCGAGCTGCAGCCCAAGGTGAGCACCCTGCCGGGCGTGAGTTCGTTCCTCATCACCCCGCCATCGCTGGGCCAGGGCTTTCGTGCGCGGCCGCTCACCTACGTGATCCAGACGTCCGACAGTTACGAAAACCTCAACCAGGTGGCCACCGCCTTCATGGCCGAGATCGCGCAGAACCCCGGCATCGTGGGGCCCGACATCGACCTGCGCCTGAACAAGCCCGAGCTGCGCATCGAAGTCAACCGCGAGCGCGCCGCCGATCTGGGCGTGAGCGTTGACGTGGTGGCCAAGGCCATCGAGACCATGCTGGGCGGGCGCACCGTGACGCGCTACAAGCGCGATGCCGAGCAGTACGACGTGATCGTGCAGACGGAGGCACGCGGCCGCACCACGCCCGAGAACATCGACACCATCTACGTGCGCGGCCGCAACGATTCGATGATCCCGCTGTCCAGTCTGGTCAAGGTGCGCGAGAGCGTGAGCCCGCGCGAGCTGAACCACTTCGGCCAGCGCCGCTCGGCCACCATCACCGCCAACCTGTCGCCCGACTACTCGCTGGGCGAGGCGCTGAAGTTCATGGACGACACCGCCGCCAAGGTGCTGCGCGCCGGCTACACCACCGACTTGAATGGCACCTCGCGCGAGTTCAAGAGCTCGCAGGGCGCGCTGGGCGTGGTGTTCTTGCTGGCGCTGGTGTTCATCTTCCTGGTGCTGGCGGCGCAGTTCGAAAGCTTCATCGACCCGCTGGTGATCATGGTGTCGGTGCCGCTGTCAATGATCGGCGCCCTGCTGGCGCTCAAATGGAGCGGCGGCTCGCTCAACGTGTATTCGCAGATCGGCCTGATCACGCTGGTGGGCCTGATCACCAAGCACGGCATCCTGATCGTCGAGTTCACCAACCAGCTGCGCGAGCAGGGCATGGACATGGTCGATGCGCTGGTCAAGGCCTCGGCCCAGCGCCTGCGCCCCATCCTGATGACCACCGGCGCGATGGTGCTGGGCGCCATCCCGCTCGCGCTGGCCACCGGCGCGGGCGCCGAGACGCGCATGCAGATCGGCTGGGTGATCGTGGGCGGCATGTCGCTGGGCACGCTGCTCACCATCTTCGTCGTGCCCACCATGTACACGCTGTTCGCACGCAGGACGGTGCCGGGCGCGAATACGGCGGTGGCGACCGAAGAGCCCGCGCACGCGGTGCACATGCACGACTACGTGGGCAAGTAGCAGCCACGCCGTACTGGCCCATCAAAACAAAAACACAAAAGGCCCTGCCGGGGCCTTTTGTGTTTGCCTGCGGCCTGGTGGAAAAGGCAGTGCAGAGTCAGGCGTGTGGGAGGTCGGAGGGTCGGTCGCGCATGTGCGCAGAACGGGCATTCCATCATCCCGCACCGCTCGGACTGACCTTCCCGTACCGTTCAGGTTGAGCTTGTCGAAGCCCAGCGCGGCGCTTCGACAAGCTCAGCGTGAACAGTTTCCTGCTTTTTTAAAGCCGCAGGGTGTGGATCACCCCGCCGGCGATGCGACAGCCTGCAGTGCATCAGCGATCTCCTGCTGGCCCTGCGGCCGCACCAGCCGCTCCACTTCCTTGCCGTCTTTCAGGAACACCAGCGTCGGCCAGAGCTTCACGCTGAAGCTGCGGCCCAGGCGCTGGCCGGGGCCGTCTTCGACCTTCACGTGGGAGACGTCGGCACGGTCTTTCAAGGCGCCCTCGATCAGCGGCTGCGCGCGCTGGCAGTGGCCGCACCAGGGCGTGCCGAACTCCAGCACGGTGGCGCCCGTCAGGCTGTCGATGTCTTCGCGGGCAGGGGGCTGGGCAAGGTGGGTGGCGGTGTAGGGCATGGCAACTCAGCGAATGAAGTGAAAAGTTGGAACACAGCTTATGGCGATGGAGCGTGCGCTACACCAGCGATGGGCTCGCGGCCCTGTCAGATCATGCCTTCAAAGACCATCACATCCACGGTGTCGCCCACTGCCACGTTGCCCTGGCCGTGGTGCAGCACGATGAGGCCGTTGGCCTGCACCATGGAGCTGAGCACGCCCGAGCCCTGGTTGCCGGTGGTGCACACCTGCAGCGTGCCGTCGGGTGCGGTGGTGACGGTGCCGCGCTGGTATTCGGTGCGGCCGGGCTTCTTGCGCAGGGGCTCGGTGCACACGGCGCGCAGCAGGGGCGGGGCGGCACGGGTGCTGCCCATCATGCGCAACAGGGCAGGGCGCACGAACGCGAGAAAGGTCACCATCACCGCCACCGGGTTGCCCGGCAGGCCAAAGAGCACCGCGCCTGCACCTTCACCCCCGCCTGTGCCTGTGCCTGCACCCGCGTCACCATTGCTACTGTTTTGATAGCTGGTAGCGCTTTCTGAATGAGCGGTAGGGGCTGTTTTTGCTTCAAACGGGGTGCCTGGCAGCGTGCCGGCGATGCTGCCCACCGCCATGGGGCGGCCCGGGCGCATGGCGATGCGCCAGAAGGCCACGTCGCCCAGCTTCTTCATCATGGTGCGGGTGTGGTCGGCTTCGCCCACGCTCACGCCGCCGCTGGTGATGATGGCGTCCGCCTGGTGGGCGGCCTGGCGGAAGGCGGCCTCGAGCAGCGCGGGCTCGTCACGCACCACGCCCAGGTCGATCACCTCCACGCCCAGGCGGGTGAGCAGGCCGAACACGGTGTAGCGGTTGCTGTCGTACACCGCGCCTTCGCGGGGCGCATCGCCCAGGCTCAGGATCTCGTCGCCGGTCGAGAAGTACGCCACGCGCAGGCGCCGGAACACCGTCACCGTGGGCAGGCCCAGGCTGGCCACCAGGCCCAGCGCAGCGGGGGTCAGCAGCTCGCCACGTGCCAGCGCCACGCGGCCTTCCATCAAGTCTTCGCCCTTGAAGCGGCGGTTGTCGCCGGTGCGCAGCACATCGGCCGCAATGGTGATGTGCGGGGCGCCGCCATCCGCTGCGTCACCCGCTGTGGCGATAGATGCCGTGGTGAACTCCTGCGGCACGACGGTATCGAGGCCCGCGGGCATGATCGCGCCGGTCATGATCTTCACGCACTCGCCGTCTGCCACGCTGCCCGTCCACGCCTTGCCAGCCAGCGCCGTGCCCACCACGCGCAGCGACAGCGGTTGGCCCGCCACCAGCTGCGCACCGGCCAACGCATAGCCGTCCATGGCCGAGTTGTCGTGCGGCGGAACGCTGATGGGCGACACCACATCGCGGGCCAGCACGCGGCCCAGTGCGCTGAAGAGCGGCAGGTTCTCCGTCTCCTGTACGGGCTCGACCAGGCGCTCCAGAAACGCGTTCACGTCGGCGGCTGTGAGCGCCTGCGGGTCGTAGCCCTGCAGTTCGGCGGCGATCTGGGCAATGGTCTTCATGGGCAGCAAACAATCATTCAGTCGGGGGCGCCGCGCGGCGATCATCCCGTTACTTGGAGCGGCAAGCCGGAAAAGGGTTGGAGGTTAGCAAAAGCACCATGTGCAGCTTGTCATACGCCACGTTGTCGACCACGACAGCGCGGGGCAGCAGACCCCACGCGTGAAAGCCCGCGTGCTCGTACAGCCGCACCACGTGCGTGTTCGATGCCGTCACCGTCAGCACCAGCTGCATCAGCCCCGGCACACGGCGCGCAGCCTGCACGCAGGCCGCTATCAGTTGCTGCCCGATGCCCTGGCGCTGCGCACCGGGCGCCACCATCATGCCCACCACGCTGGCGCAGTGGCGCTGCTGCGCGCGCTGCTCACGCTCGCAGCCCACGCACCCCAGCAACTGGCCCGCGGCATCGAAGGCACCCAGAAAGAACGAGCCCGATTCCACTGTGCCGAAGCGCACTGCGTACTCCTTGGCTGGCCGCCCGACGGACGAGGCGTAGTCCGAGGTGAATGCGTCGGGCGCGGTGCGCAGTGCCTCATCGCGCAGGGCCTTGTACGCCACGGCATCGGCCGCCGTGAGCGCGCGGATGTGCACCGCAGGGCGGCCCGTAGGGGCTGTAGCCGTGGCCGCAGATGCCGATACAGCTGCAGTTTCAGTCGCAGAAGTGGAGCCGGGGCGAGAAGGGATGGGCATCAAACAAGCGGGGCGAGGGTCGGTAGGTGCTGCACCCAGTGGCAGCGGCAGGGGTTGTGGCTGGGGGCATGGGCAGGGCACGCAAGCTCAGCGGCCTGCCGTGCCCTCCAGCGCGTGCAACTCGGCCAGCGTGTTGGCGTTGAAGAACGCCTGCGGGTCGTCGCCCGGCTGATCGAACGGCACGAACGCGCAGCGGTGCTGGCCCGTCCACGCGTCGATCTTGCTGCCACCGGCCTGCGTGAAAGCCACCAGGCTTTCGAGCAGCTCCACGCGCAGCAGGCAGAACACGGGCTGAGGGCGTACGGTGATGCCGCCGTGCCCGTCATCCTCTGGCGCGGACGCCATGGCGATCTCGGCATCCTGCTCGCTGGCAGCAGCGGCCAGGCGCGCTGCCAGGTCCAGCGGAAAAAGGGGTGTGTCGCAAGGCACCGTCAGCAGCCACGGTGTTTCGCAGCGCTCCAGCCCCGTCAGAAACCCTGCCAGCGGCCCCGCGTAGTCGGCCAGTACATCGGGCCACACCGGTGCACCGAAAGCCTCGTACGCAGCCAGGTTGCGGTTGGCGTTGACCATGGTGGAGCCGGTCTGCATCTGCAGCCGCATCAGCGTGTGCAGCGCCAACGGCAGTCCCCGAAAATTCTGCAGGCCCTTGTCGACCCCGCCCATGCGAGAGCCGCGGCCGCCGGCCAGAACCAGGCCGGTGATGTCTTGTTGCACTATCAATTGGAGACCTGTTGGCTAAAAGGGTTGTTTTCCGACGCTGCCCATATGCGACAAGCGCGCTCGTTGGTTGTCAGGAGTTCTCCCGAATCTGAAGAAAAGTCCTCCTCAGATTCGTCATCTGGAATCCAGCGAACACCTTTGTAGTTAGCGGTCGTAGGCATCAGCAACGTCCATTTGAGATTCGCTAAAGAACCGCGCTTGTTTTGCCAAGGGTCCGAATAGTCGTTTCCGTTGTAGACGATGAGGGTATCGATGTTGACCGGAGCAGGCACGTTCCTTTTTAACTCGTCAATCAGCGAGGTAGATCCTAAGATCAGAAGGTCTGTGTCGGACCGTTCGTTGGCCCTATCGTTTGCTCTTGAACCAATAAGCCACACAGACTGTGGAGCGGTGCTAGACAACACAAGTGTGCGAACAAACTGTTGTACTGAATCTGGGAGAGCGTCCAAGCGCATCGCTAAGTTATCCGCCTATGTAGCTCATCTCCACCCGCCGTGCGCCGCTCCCCGTATCCGCCGGCAGGCTGCTGCGCAGCTCCGAATAGCGGTCGGTGCGCTGCTGCCAGATGGGGGCGATGGCCGATGCGATGGCCTCGTCGCTGGCGCCGCCGCGCAGCAGGGTGCGCAGGTCGTAGCCCTGGGTGGCGAAGAGGCAGAGGTAGAGCTTGCCTTCGGTGGACAGGCGCGCGCGGTTGCAGTCGTGGCAGAAGGCCTGGGTCACGCTGCTGATCACGCCGACTTCGCCCAGGCTCGCGTCGTGCACCCCCGCCGCGTTGGCGTAGCCCCAGCGCTCAGCGGTTTCGCCAGGCGCGCTCGGGCTCAGCGCCACCAGGGGCAGTTCGGCGCGCAGGCGCTCGATGAGCTCGGCCGACGGCAGCACCTCGTCCATGCGCCAGCCATTCGTGGCGCCCACATCCATGTATTCGATGAAACGCAGCGTGGTGCCCGTGCCCCGGAAGTGGCGCGCCATGGGCAGCACCTCGTGGTCATTGGTGCCGCGCTTGACGACCATGTTCACCTTGATTTGCGAGAGGCCCGCCGCGTGCGCCGCCTCGATGCCGGCCAGCACGTCCGCCACCGGAAAGTCCACATCGTTCATGCGGCGGAACACTGCATCGTCCAACCCGTCGAGACTCACGGTCACGCGGTTCAGGCCCGCGTCCTTCAGTGCCCGGGCCTTGCGCGCGAGCAGCGACCCGTTGGTGGTGAGCGTCAGGTCGGGCGGCAGGCCGTCCACAGTGCGCAATTCGGCCAGTTGCGCCACCAGGGCTTCGAGGTTCTTGCGCAGCAGCGGCTCGCCGCCGGTCAGGCGGATCTTGCGCACGCCATGCGCCAGGAAGAGCCGCGCCAGCCGCGTGATCTCTTCAAAGCTGAGCAGGGCGCCGTGCGGTAGGTAGGGATAGTCCTTGTCGAAAACTTCCTTGGGCATGCAGTAGTTGCAGCGGAAGTTGCAGCGGTCCGTCACGCTGATGCGCAGGTCGCGCAGCGGCCGGCCGAGCGTGTCGGTGAGCAGCCCGGTGGGCGCCGAGGCATGCAACGGCACCTTCGCCGCCAGAGCGGCGATACGTTGGTCCACCAGGGGAATCACTCGTTCGGCCATGGGGTGATTTTGCCGCAAGGACCCCCCTCTCGCGCGGCATGTCCCTGGCAAGCGAGTTGATCGTTGTCTAATTTGACGCAGGTATTGCTTTAAGCGAGAACTTGGCCAGATTTGGGCATCCTGGTTGCCGGAGGCAATTGCGCTGTTTGCGGCTCAGACATCCTGGTTTTTGCGAGCAGATGTTGGTAGGGCAATGTGGTCAACGCTCGTCCGGCGTCTCCTTGGCAGCCAACTGCCCAAGTGGCGAAGGTCTGAAAAAGACGTGAGTTGGCGAGTTCCCCCTCCATGCAAGCGATGGCGGTGCAAAGCCTATCTCAATTACATTTTTTTTGTGCTTACCTAACTTTCTTGGCTACGAGGGGCGTATTGATGGAACTGTACGGCGCATCATGAATTTCATTCGCAGATCACATCGTCCCTCGTTATTCTGAGAACTCCATCAGTAGGAAGTAGCAAATATTCTCCAAACTCACCTGCCTGTGCAGAATAGTTCCAAAATATCAAAATGGAATTTTTTTTCAAGATTTCACAATGATTTTTCATTAGGCTTTTTAGATCAAGCTGCCCAGTCAGAACTTCTTTTGCTGGTATTGTTAGTAGCTGGGGGTTCGATCCTATTGGGTAGTAAATGGGAATTCTATCTAAATTCTTTGAGTCTTCAAAGGCAAATATTTTAATGCCTTTAATGAATAGCGAGAATGGAGTGGAGTCTTTTCTGATGTTTATGTCGATTTCTGATTTATTCTGAAGCGACGTGTTGATTTTTTGTGCTGCCTTGTCAAATGATATTTTTAAATCATACGAAACTATGCGAGGGCTTTCTGATGCGCTGCAATTTATTGCGATAGCGAGGGTGAAAGCAGATAGTAAATATTTTTTCATAATGTTTTATTTGGGATACGTTCCTGCTTTAACTCGTGATAGCCCGTCTTGAGTTGCGGTGATTTCTGCCTCGATTCCCCTGACTGTACAGCCTGGCGGGGGATTTTTAATTGACTTCTCTAGAATTTTAATCTCTAATTCGTGAGCTGTTCTCTCTGAGGCAAGGCGGACTTCTGTGTTGGTGGTGACAATCTGCGTAATCCCCTTGTTGTTTTTGCATATGTCAGGATTGGAGCTTTTGATGTCGTGAAGATGTGAATTTTCGTGTGCTTCGGTTGTGCCCAGCGCTTTTTGACATCGTCCGACATTGCTGGAGTTTATTTTTATTTGCTCATCGTCGCAATAGACTGTATTGTTGTTTTGGGGGCTGCTTGGGTCGTTAGAATTTTTTGGAAAATTATCGCCAAGCTTCCAATCTAACCCAAGAGGGTCGATGCGACGGTTAGGTTGGTTTCCCGTATATGAAGACTTATTCGCCCCTCCCATAAATCCAATGGGATCCTGGCTCACATACTGCCCCACCCTAGGGTCGTAGTACCTGAACCGGTTGTAATGCAGTCCCGTCTCCTGATCAAGCTGCTGCCCCTGCAAGCGAATGGGTTGATGGATGCGGTGGGGGTTGTACTCCTGCTCGATCTCCCCCCAGGCGCCGTACCGGGCCGCCCAGCTCACCTGTCCTGCCGCTTGTCCGTTGGCGTTGACCAGCGCAATGGGCGTGCCCAGGTGGTCCGTCAGGATGTGCCGGATCGTCAGCGGGTGGGCCTCTTCGTTTCGGGTTTGTGTTTGCTTGAGGAGCCGTAGCGACGCCTGCACTTGGTCTCGCATGTCTTGCGGCAGCAGTGCCGACAGCTGGTAGCCCGGCTGCAGGGCTTGCCTTAGTGCCTGGTGCAGCATCTCCTTGTCGTGGCGCTGCAGTTCTATTTCTTGCACTTTGGGGTCGTCGCTGCCCGCCAGGGCCAGCAAGGTGTCGACGGGGTCGGTCTGCCCTTCCTTGCGGCGCTCGATCTGCAGCAGCGGCACGAAGCTGCCCGGCTCGTACACCGTGTGGTGGATCTGGCCTTGGGATTGGGTGTGGATGAGCCGGTCCCCATCCCAGCCGTAGTGGGTCGCCTGGCTTTCGTTACCGGTCTGTTGGTGCAGCTTGCCCACCCTGCGTCCGAACGCGTCGTAGCGGTACGTGGTTTTGCTTTGTACCTGTCCTTGCGAGTCGATCTGTGTTAGCTGCCGGAGTTGGTGCAGGCTGTCGTAGTGCAGGTGCGTGGTGCTGCCGTCGGCGTGGCGGGCTTCTATCCGGTTGCCCCAGTCGTCGTAGCGGTAGTGGGTGGCGCCTTCGTCGCCCGGGCCCTGGCTCCAGCCGATGCGGTTGTCCCGCCAGCGTTCCACATCCTGTGCTTGTGGGCTGTCCGCGCTGGGCTGGGGCTGCAGCAGGTTGAAGCGCGGGTCGTGCAGGTGCTGCTGGACCTGGGCGCTCCAGTCGGTGCCGGCGGCGGTGTGGCTGCCCGGGTGTTTGCCGGGTGCTGGCTCGGGCAGCCGGTTGCCCGCCGGGTCCATCCTCCAGCGCGCTTGCTGCTCGCCCTGGGCACTGGCGCTGCGCTGGCCCGTCAGGCGCTGGCGTGCGTCGTACTGGTAGGCGTCTGCATGGGTGGGGGTCTGGATGCCCACGAGCTGGCCCAGGCTGTCGTAGGTGTAGCGGCGTTGCTGCAGGCCACCGATGAGGGGTGTGGTGGCCTGGGGTCCGGACGCTGGTGCGGGCAGGCCCTGCCAGCGCTGGTGCAGCAAGCGCCCCAGGGGATCGAGCTGCCGGGTCTGCGTGAGCGCTGCGCTGGCCATCTCATCGGGCCGCAAGTGCAAGTCCAAGTGCAGCGTGCGCCCCACTTCGCGGTGCAGCTTGTCGCGCTCCAGCGCCACCAAGGGCATCTGGTTGAGCAGCACGCCGTGGACGTGGCCCGCACCGTAGCTGAGCCAGTCGAGCTGGCCGATGCCCTGCAGTTCGCTCGCCTCGCGCTGGCCGAGGGCGCCCAGGCGGTGGTGGATGCGGTGTTCGAATTCGATGGCGGGCTCGCCACCAGTGCTCTGGGTGTGCGTGTCTGCATGGCAGGGGCTGCGGTACAGCGTCTGCACTTCCCCGGTGGGGCGTCCCAGGGCATCGCGCTGCAGTTCGACGCGGCTGCTCCTGGGCAACGGCTCAAGCCCGGCCTGAAGCTGCGCAGTGCCAAGCTCCAGCCAGGGGTGGGTGGACGCGCCGGGCTCCCAGCCCTGGGTGAAGAGGAGTTCGCCGCTGTTGCTGTAGCTGAACTGGTGGATCTGCAGGTCCGTGCCTGTGTCGGGTGTCCCAACCTTGCCGGTTACGCGGTAGATCAGCCGTCCCGCGCTGTCGTAGTGGTAGCGGCTGCGCACAGCCTCTTGGCTTTGCCCTGCGCTCTCGCTGTGCGCGCCCAGGCCGCTGTCCTGCGCATCGGTCTTCTCCACCAGTTGGCCAGCCGCGTCGTAGCGGTAGCTTTGGCTGCGCCCATCGAACCCTGTTTCCCGGACCAGCCGGTCCTGGCTGTCGTAGGCGAAGCGGGTGATCGCATGGTTCTCGTTGATCAGCTCGGTCAGGCGCCCGGCCACGTCGTAGCGCAGGTGCAAGCTGGCTCCTGCCTGGGTCTGCGCGGTGACGCGGCCCCACAGGTCGTGCCCGTAGGTGATGGTGGTGGTTGGGGTTGTGGTGGCGGCGGTCTGCACGGAGGCGGTGGATGACCTCGCGGTGGCGCTGGCCAGGGCGCCCAGGGTGATGGCCTGGACTTGGTCGTTGTCGCCCCAGCGGTATTGCACCAGGGTGCCGTCCGCCTGGGTGGTCTGCTGCACGCGGCCCCGGGCATCGCGCTGGTGGCGTGTGCGCTGGCCCAGGGGGTCGGTTTCTTCGACGACGTCGCCCCAGGCGTCGTGCTGCCAGCGGCTGGTGTGGCCCGAGCAGTCGGTGTAGCTGGTCAGCTGGCCGCTGGCGTTGTAGCCCAGGGTCTTGCGCCCGCTCTGGGCATCGATCAGCGCAATGGGCTGGTCCACCCAGGCGCGGGCGTTGCCTGCGGCCGCGTGGGGTGGCCCTGGCAGGTATTCCAGTTGGGTGGTGAGGGCGATGTCGCCTGCGACCACGGTGGTCTGCACCAGGCGGGCCCAGGGGTCGTACTGGTAGTGGGTGTGGATGCCGCTGACACCGGAGTGGGTGGTGGTGCTGTGCAGCAGCAGGCCGTCAGCTGCGGTGCCGGGCAGGCCCCAGCGCTGCTGGCTGCTGCGACCGTCGGGCCCTTGCACGCCGAGCAACTGGCCTTGTCCGTCGTAGCGCCAGTGGGTGGTGCGCCCCAGCGGGTCGGTGGCGGCAATGCGCCGGCCTGCGCTGTCGTATTGGTAGCGTTCTTCGCTGCCGTCGGGGTTCACTTGCCGGGTGATGCGCTTGAGGCCGCCCGTGCCTTCGTGGTGGTACCGGTTCACGCGCCCCAGGCTGTCGCGCACGGTGGTGCAGCTGGCGGCCCGGGGATCCTGGGAAGCGCCGGGTTGAGGTTCGTCGTAGCCGAAGTAGTAGCTCAGGCCTTCTTCGTTGTGGTGTTCGGCCACGCGGGCGCCAGGCCGTGGCGGGGGGTTGCCACCATCGTGCTTGTCTTCGTAGATGTAGCTGTGCTCGGGGCCGCTGCCCACGCGGTGGGCGACCATGCGGTGGGCGGTGTCGTAGGTGAACTGGCGGGTGCGTCGGCCGTCACGGGCGTGCACGGCGATGAGGTCACCGAGGGGGCTGTAGTGGTAGCGCACCAGGGGGATGGGGGCGTGTGGTCCTGCGTTACCGCTTGCACCGACACCTGCATCGACGCCCGCATGGGCCAGGTCGTGGGGGTTGTGGGTGCAGTCCACGCCCATGAGGCGCAGGCCGCTGTCGGGGTTCAGGCCCGCCAGGGTTTGCGGGGGTGATGTGGCGGTCGCTGCGCTGCCGGGCTGGTTGTACAAGAGCGCATAGCGCCGGCCCGCTCCGTCGGTGATGCCTTGCAGGCGTCCGTGCTCGTCGTGCTGGTAGTGTTGGCTGCGCCCGTAGGCGTCCATCAGGCCGATGAGCCGGCAAGCACCTGTTGAAGAGCCCTCGCCTTGCACCTTGAAGAGCCAGACGGTGCGCCCGCTCTGGGTGGCGGCCAGGACGTAGTCGGCGCCGGCCTTGGCGGCGGCGGGCACGTGGGCCCAGCGCTGTTGCTGGTGCCAGGGCAGGAGTTCTTCGGCGGTGTGGGGGTGGGCGCCTGGGGGCAGGGTCTGCTCAACCCCCATGCCCCCGCCGCGCATCAGCAGCAGGCCTTCGCTGTCGCTGTGCAGGCTCTGGCCCGGCTCCAGGGCTTCGTCAAACGTGATGACGCGCCCACCCGCATCGCGCAGCAGGGTCTGTGTGGCTTTGAGCTCGATGCTCAGCTCGTGCGGCAGCTTCCAGCCGTAGCCCAGCAGCCCGCAGTCGCCGCCGTGCTCTGCGTTGACGTAGCTGCTGTACT